>Ga0206126_10004776_pt1 | contig 12844 bp, 7 predicted proteins | sample Helgoland_Spring_5_FD_148621 | JGI IMG/M metagenome (GOLD analysis project Ga0206126, IMG submission 148621) | Pelagic subsurface seawater microbial communities from Kabeltonne, Helgoland, North Sea - Helgoland_Spring_Bloom_20160412_1 | ecosystem: Environmental > Aquatic > Marine > Epipelagic ...
TTGTATTGACGGGGGTAATTATTACTTTTATAAACTATTTAATTATATTATATTATGGCTAAAAAAGCTAAAGCAGAAACTATTGAGGTTGCACCTCAAGAGGTAGCAGTAAAAACTGCACCAACAAAACCAGCTAAACCAAGTTGGGAAATAAAAGATAGAATATATTTTCTTAAAGGTAACAAAACACCTTTAACATATACTATACCAGGTAAACACACTAAAAAGCATGCATTGCTTTATTTTGATGAAAAAACTGGAAAACAAAGAGAGATAAAATATGCTACAAATCAAGACTCACCTTTAGTTGATGAACAAATAGGTGAATGTACTATGGGTCATATACGTTTTGACAACGGTACTTTAAAAGTAGATAAATCTAAACAAAACTTACAAAAATTATTATCTTTATACCACCCTTTAAAAGGTAAAGCATATGAAGAATATAGCGCTGTAGAAGAAGCTGTAGATGAGTTATACACTTTGAACAGTCAAGTAGAAGCTATGAATTCAGCTATGACTATGGAGGTTGATTTTGCTGAAGCAATATTAAGGGTTGAACTAGGTTCTAAAGTAAACGATATGTCATCTAAAGAAATAAAAAGAGATATAATCTTATTTGCTAGAAATAATCCTAAGTTATTTATATCATTAGCTAATGATGAAAATGTACAACTTAGAAACTTTGCTATAAGAGCAGTTGAAATGGGTATAATAAAAATATCTGGAGATCAAAGAACTTTCACGTGGGGGACAAATGATAGAAAACTAATGAATGTTCCATTTGATGAAAATCCTTATTCAGCATTTGCCGCATGGTTAAAAACTGACGAAGGTGTAGAAGTTTATAGATCTATAGATAAAAAACTATAAAAACAAGTGATACTAATATAGGGCTCGTTTACTCGGGCCCAATATTATAATAAAAAAAAACAATGGTAAATATAAATACAGTATATACAACAGTCTTGTACATATTAAACAAAGAGCAAAGAGGTTATGTAACTCCAGCAGAGTTTAATAGCTTAGCTACTTTGGTTCAAGACGAAATATTTGAATCATATTTTCCAGATGGAAACCAAGTAAACCGTCAAAATCAAAATAACACTCAAAACGATACAGAGTTCTTTAACATGTTTAAAGACATTTCATACAAACTATATCCTTTTGAAAGAACTGCCCCGTTTACTTATAATGCAGGCGCTGGTATCCTAGGTTGGGAATACACAGGTGCTGGAACTATATTTAAATTAGGTGAAATAATATCTACATATAACACAACAAATCCTCAGTATGATTCTATTACTGAGTTAGCTAGTCAAAGTGACTTTTCTAAGATCACAAGATCTACATTGACAGCTCCAACTATGCAATATCCTTTATGCACGACAGGCACAGGGCCAAATAATTCTGTACTTATAAAAGTTAGTCCTCAGCCAAACGTTTTAAATGTAAACGCTTTGTTTACACCAGTAGCACCAGAGTGGAAATTTACTACTGGTAACCTAGGTCAATACATATACTCTAACACGTCAGTAAACTTTGAATTAGATATATCAGAGCAAACAAACTTAATAATAGGTATATTAAAATACTGTGGATTAATAATAAACGATCCAACAATAATACAATCAGCTGCTGCAGAAGCACAGGAGATAGAACAAAACATAAAATCTTAATAAGACATGGCATTAATAACAGAAACAAACCAACAGTATTATCAAGGTTCACAAGGTTTTAGAGGTGCAGCTAATGGCGCGGCAGGTCAAGAATTTACAACCACGTTTGATACTAATTTAGTATTTGGTAGTTTTGACCCAACAAATGCTAATTACACTTTAAACAATTTTAAATTATATACTAGCACTACTGGTACACCAGGTACATGGTCTGAGTATCTTTTGGCTTATACCGTTGTTAATAATAAAATAAAAATTACAGCGACTATATCTGCTAACTTATTTATAATTGTACAATTAAAAATATTAGATGGTGGTCAATACGCTAGCACAATACAAGAAGAAGCTATTGGAGATGCTGTAGAAGAAAACTATGGAAGCTATCAATATGTTAAACTTAATGATATAGTTAATAACTATATGGTTGGTTACGTAGGCGATGGTAAAATAATACAAACAGCTAAAAAATCTGATGTATTGTTTTTTGCAAAAAGATCTTTACAAGAATTTAGTTATGATACTTTAAAAAGTATTAAGTCACAAGAACTTACAATACCTGAAAGCTTGTCTTTAGTAATGCCACAAGACTATGTTAACTATGTAAGCTTATGTTATATTGATTCAATGGGTATCAAACGACCTTTGTACCCAAACAATAATTTAACTACAAATCCTTACACTAAATTACTACAAGATGATGAAGGTATACCAACACAGGATAGTTTTGGCGAAAACTTAGAAGGAACTTCTATAACAGTTGAAAGATGGCAAGAAGCTAATCAAACTTTAATAAATTCTTCATGGTATCAAAACTGGGTTGATAATGGTTACATGTTTGAAGACTATGGAGTTGGAAGTGGTCCTTGGAATTGGGGTACTTTATATGGTATTAATCCACAATACGCTAACAGTAATGGTTGGTTTGGTATAAATGAAAGAGAAGGTAAGTTTACTTTTTCTAGTAATTTAGTTAACAAGTTAATAGTTATAGAATACATATCTGATGGTTTAGCTTATGATTTAGACACTAGAGTACCTAAGATGGCTGAAGAAGCCATGTATATGAGTATATCATATAATTTGCTAGCTAACAGAGCTAACATAGCGGACAATATAGTACAAAGATTTAAGAAAGATAGAAGAGCAGCGCTTAGAAACGCTAAGATAAGATTATCAAATATTAAATTAGAAGAGTTTACCCAAGTAATGAGAGGTAAATCTAAATGGTTAAAACACTAAAATTTAATGGCAAAAGCAACTAATAGTTTTGTTACTGGTAAAATGAATAAAGATCGTGACGATCGACTTTTACAAGCTAACGAATATAGAAACGCAATGAACGCTCAGGTGAGTAGATCTGAAGGTGCTAATGTTGGTGCGCTAGAAAATGTTTTAGGTAATTCTTTAATTAGTGACTTTAGAGTTTTAACTGGCGGCGGTAACGTAGTATCTATAGGTTATTGTTCTGACGAAATAAATAATAGAGTTTTTATTTTTTTAACAGATAACAATAACTCTACATTATCATATAATACTGCTCAAAAAAATTCTATAGTTGTTTACAACACTGTTACTGAATTGTCTTCAGTTCTTGTTTCTGGTGCGTTTTTAAACTTTTCAACAGCTTTTCCTATAACAGGGGTAAATATATTAGAAGATTTATTATATTTTACAGATAATAGAAATCAACCTAGAGTTATAAATGTAACTTTAGCTGAGTCTAATTTTGTTGCTTTAAACAATCAATATTATACTATAGAAGATCAAATATCTGTAGCAAAATATAATCCTTACCAATCAATACAACTTTATAAAGAATCTTCTATATCTAACGAATATGAAACTACAATGTACGACGTTGTTAGTTTGTATTACCCTGATGGAGGTCTTGGAAGTTTAAATATAGATGCTGCTACAGGTCAATCTAATTTACAAATTTTAAAAGCAGGATTTCAAGGAGACATAGTTACTAGTATGGGTGGTGCTGGTGGAACAGCTGGTGTAAAAGTTGGTCGTAGAGACAAATCAACTGGAGTTATTACAGACACTGGATTAACTGTTAATTTTTCTTCAGATCAAACTACATATTGGCAGGTTGGTCTTAGCGGTAGTATAACTGGAACATTAATTGATAAAGATGACGAAGAAATTGTATTTAGCTTTAATCCATATTATAACCCTGATTATAATGGTGATAAAGATTATTTAAGAGATAGGTTTGTAAGATTTGCGTATAGATTTAAATTTATTGATGGTGAGTATTCTATAATGTCACCATTTACCCAAGAGTGTTTTATACCTAAGCAAGATGGTTATTTTATGACCAAGCAAAATCCTTTACCTAGCGGAACAGAAATAGAAGAATCTCCACCTCTTGATATACAAGATGAAGAAGACACTTACAGAAGCACAGTTGTGGAGTTTATGGAAAACAAGGTTAATAAAATAATTCTTAGAATACCTTTACCTTATAGTCCTCTTCAAACTCAAAGTATACTACACGTAGAAGAAATAGATATATTGTTTAAAGAGTCTGATTCTAATATTATAAACGTTATAGAAACTGTAGAAATATCTAAAGTTCAAGCTCAAACAACTGAAAGTGTTTATGAGTATGAGTATCAGTCTAGAAAACCTTACAAAGTTCTACCTTCATCTGAAACAACTAGAACTTATGATAAAGTTCCAGTAAGAGCACTGGCTCAAGAAGTTATAAGTAACAGAATCGTTTATGGTAACTTTGAAAATAAACATATACCACCGTCTACTATAGATTACAACGTTGCTGTTAGTCAAAAATCTACTTTTGATTTAGGTACTGCTACAACTACAACAAACGGTATAACTAATACCGCGGTTGAAACAATAAACATAAATACTTTAGCCGCAGGTTTATCAATACAAAATGGTTATGTAGTTACAGGTAGCGCTAGTATTCCAGCTAATACTGTTATTGTAAGTTTTACATCTACTACTGTTGTTATAAGCAACGCAACAACTGGTACTATACCTGATGCAACTACATTGACTTTTGAGGCTCCAAGCAATGTTAGATACACTACAAGTAAAGTAGAATATCCTAACTCTTCACTTAAACAAAATAGAAATTACCAAGTTGGTATAGTATTGTCAGATAAATTTGGTAGATCATCTACTGTTATTTTATCTAATAGTGATAATTCTGTAGAATTTAGTAATGAACAATATTTAGGATCAACTGTTTTTTCAGATTATATAAACAATAATATAACCGCGGATACTTTTCCAGGTAATTCATTAAAGGTTTTATTTAATAATCCAATACCAGGAGGTTCTACAGGTATATATAATGAAGACACAACAAGCGTTGGTTATAATCCATTAGGTTGGTACTCTTATAAAATTGTTGTAAAACAAACAGAGCAAGAGTATTATAATGTTTATTTACCAGGTATAATGGCTGCATATCCTAACGATCCTTTAAAAGAGTTGGGAAAAACTTCACACGCGGTATTAATAAGTGACAATATAAACAAAGTACCTAGAGATTTAACAGAGGTTGGACCAGAACAAAAACAATTTAGAAGTAGTATTAACTTGCATGGTAGAGTTGAAAACTTAGCTAGTACAGTAACCAACTTAAACAATATACAATATTACCCAGGCCCAACATCACCTATTGTAAGTGTTATTGGCACTGATAGAGATTTGTTTGATGGAATACCTACAGCAAGTTATGTTGGTAGTCCAGACTTTTATAATGTGGTTTCAAATCCTTTGATAGCTAGAATAAATACTCCTTCAAAACAAATAGGAGTTCAAGCAGTTATAACAACAGGGACAGTAGGATCTACATCGCTAGGTGGTTTAAACACTATTGGTATAACTCTAGCTAGTATATCTCCACAATCAAATCCTTTTGCTGCTGTAAATAGTATATTCGCTGGACAAACTGTAACAGGCAATGGTATACCTGAAGGAACTATAATAACTGGCGCAATAACTGATAGTGGTTTTTGGAAAATAACATTAAGCAATAACTTAGAAGGAACAACGGTAAACGATGTGTTAACTTTTTCACCTACAAATGACAGTATACTTTACGATTGGGTTACTATGCCTCAGCTAGCTGTAATGGAAACTGATGGTGTTAATTCTAATTTAGATATATTTTGGGAAACTACATCTGAAGGTTTGATAACTGAATTAAATCAGGCTGTTCTAGGTGGAACTGCAGATGCTGTTTCTTTAAGTGGATTTAACGCAAGTGCATTTGAAGAATCATTAGCTTTAAACTCAGAAATTCTAAGTGCTTCATTTACAATATTAGATCAATTTAGTAATGATATTGTTTATGCCGCTACAACACCGCCTCAATTGCAATTACATAGTGTTTTAGATTATAGCGGAAGTGATGTTACTAGTACTTTTAGTTTAGCAAGAACTAATAATAATTATAATGTTGAGCTAGAAGATTATTTATATTATAGTAATCAAAACTCTACTAAACAAACTTACTCTTTTACTTTTGAAGTAAACTATGAAGGTGTACAATCTTTTATAACTCAACAACCAGTTTCGTTAATAAATGTTATACCAACATTTGCACAACCTGCAGACGTAACATACATACCTGGAACAGATGGTGGAGGAAATGGAACAATAATAAATGTTCAAGCACAAAATGGCGCTTTTGCTGGTGTAGCAATCCCAAGTCCAGATGTAGCTTGGAAAGATATATCATGGTCCTTAACAGTAACAAAAGACGGTGTTAACTATGGCCCGTCAGGAACTGGCAATGTTTTAATAAGTCAATCAAGAGTAAATGCTTTTTGGAATGGTCGTGTATTTTTTAACGGCAGTAACCCGCCTAATTCTATGGTAGACGGAACATATGTTTGTGTTGCTATTGCTACAGATGCTGGAGGTTTATCTCAATCTCGTACTTTTAATTTAGTTATAAATAGAACTCCTTGTTACTCTTATAAGTTTACCTACGGAGGAACTGGTAGCACAATTACAGGATTATTTACCACATGTCAAGGTGTAAATAACGGTACAGTTAGTTTTGTAGATCCACCAGTTAATACGTTTCCTGGTTATGCTGTTGTTTGCGCAAGAGATACAACATACACTCAAAACAATTTACCAAGCTCTTTTGTTAAATTAGCTTTAGACGCAAATGATCCAGCAAACACTTGTAATGTTTAAAAAAAATAAGTAATAATAATATATATGGCTGCGATAATAGAAGTAAAATACTTCAACACATTCCTTCTTAAGAAAGTAAACAAAGCGCAAACTACGCCATCACCTGGTTATGGTAACATACCTGTGTGGAATGGTTCAATGGGTATACCTGCTGCTAAAGGAGGTTATCCTAGACCTAACGGAAACGCTGTTCCTAATAATTGGGTAATAGAAGAATCAAGAATAAACGGTGGTTATAATAATACTACAGTGTCTTTTGGAGCAAAAGCTTATTTAGTAGAAGAAGAACCTAATGGAACAAGACGTGGTAACTCGTTAATATACTCTGGTATATTTAATTCTAGAACTGGTATTAATAACACTAATGTGTTTTCAGTAGCAGACGACATAGTAAAATCTGTAGATCCAGCTAATGGTTCAATACAAAAACTATACGCAGAAGATACTAATTTAAATATATTTCAAGAGCTAAAAATAAGTAGAGCTTTAATAGATAAAGATGCTATATACTCTGCAGAAGGTGGAGGAACCGTAACTAGTGCTAACTTAGTTATTGGAGCAATACAACCTTATTTAGGTAAGTTTGGTATAAGTAAAGATCCTACTAGTTTTGCAATATATGGACAAAATAAATATTTTTCTGATAGAAATAACAATGTTATATTAAGACTATCTCAATCAGGTTTAGATGAAATATCATCTGCTAACATGATTGATTATTTTAGAGATACTTTAGGTAGCTTAACAGTTGCTGGTGTTGAAGGTAAAATACTAGGTGGTTATGATATTTACAACAAACAATACGTTGTGTCAACTCAAGAGCCTAACAATAACACTATTGATTCTGGTTATGACACTTTAGCTTATGATGAACTTGTAAAAGGTTGGACTAGCTTTTTTAGTTATAAACCAGATCAAATATTTAGTTTAGGTAATCAGTTTTATAGTCTTAACTCAGGTAAACTTTATCAACATTATTCACAAAGTGGTACAAGAAATGTTTTTTATGGACAGACACAAACACCAACGTCTATAACTTTTGTATTTAACCCTAGTGTTGCAGCTTCTAAAAACTTTAAAACAGTTTCATACGAAGGAAGTAATGGTTGGCAAGTTAGCAGTTTCGTATCAGATACAGTTGGTAGAAACTTAAACTTTTCAAATAACAACTGGGCTAATAGTGAAGATACTACAGCTCAAGTTTATAGTTATACACAAGGAGCTTATGTTCAAGATGGTATACAGTATTATGCTGGGTTTAATAGAAAAGAAAATTTATATGTAGCTAACTTAATAAACAATAGTCCTGCTACAAACGGAGAAGTTGGTAATATTCAAATAAACGCAGGTGGTGTTAGTTACAATGCTATGTCTGGTATTAAAGGATTTTACGCTACAGTAACAATATCAACAGATGCTGTTACAAATTTAGGAGGAGAAAAAGAATTATTTGCCGTAAGCACAGAATACGTAGCAAACAATGGATATTAAAAATTAATTAAAACAATATAAAATGGCAGTAATAACAGGCGCTATAATAGGAGGAGCAATGTCTTTAGCCGGTGGAATTTTTGGCGGTAGAGCAGCTAGAAGACAAGCTAGAGCAGCAAAATCAAGAATCAGAAAACTAAACTCTAAGCTTAATAGTTTAGAAGCTAATAGACAAGATATAATAAATCCTTACGCAGATGTTACAAGTACAGCTGATATGCTAAGTAATCCTTTTACTCAGTTAAGTGTTTCTACGGCTGCTATGGATATGCAGATAGAACAAACAGACCAAGCCTTAGCAAACACGTTAGATGCACTTAGACAAACAGGTGGCGGATCTGGTGGCGCAACTGCTTTAGCTCAAGCTGCTTTACAAAGTAAAAAAGATGTTGCGGCAGATATTGAAAGACAAGAAGTTCAGAACGATAAAGCTAGAATACAAGGTGAAGCTAATTTACAAAAAGATTTAATAGCTGAAGAACAAAGAATGCAAAGTGTAGATGTACAAGGTAAGCAATTTGTTTATAGCGAAACAGAACAAAGAGAACAACAACAATTAGATAGAGTTTCTAATCAAATAGCAGCTCAACAACAAAACTTAGCAACTGCTCAAGCTAATCAATCAGCAGCTACATCTGGTATGTTTAGCGCGCTTGGTGGTATTGCTACTAGCGCTTTTGGATCGTAAATTTTAAAACATGGAAAACAAAAATACAGTAAAAAATCTTTTCATAAGGCAAGCGCAAAATAGCGATGCGTTAGGTTATAATTTAGATTATCTGTCTGCGCGTGTAGATAATAATTTTAATATATTAGGTAATGCATACGAAGGATCTGGTAGAGTATATGCTTATTTAAAAAATAAAATAAACAATAACAATTGTGATAGTGAAAACTGTAAAGATGAAATGCTAAAACTACAACAGTTAGAAGCAGCTCCTCAAGCTTCTTTAGATTTTTTATCTGATATTGCAGCTGAACTACAAAAAACAGAAGACACTAATTTTGATCCAAACAATAATTACATGTATTCTGTGGCTAATTCAGTACTGTTAGGTAAGCCAGGTTTTTCTAAAACAGAAGGGTATAATATTGTTTTAGATTTATTAGACAATGGATCACAAGAAATTACTTTTTCAGGTCCGTTTTTTGAAAGACCTTTAATAATAAACAGCGTAACACTAGGTTCTTTACTAGACTCTGACACATCTATAGTTGCAACTACGCCTGATATAAATAAAGACATGTTAAGACTATTAGTTGAAACTGGTATATTTAACAAAGAAGATGTTTCTGATGAAGGAGATTTATTACCTACAGCAAAGATACAAGAAACGTTTATATTAAAAGGACCTGATCAGAAGCCTGATTATGAAATTATAGATATAGGTATGGGAAAAGGTAGAAACGTTCTTAGGTTTGATCTAGACAAGATAGAAAAGAAAGCTACACCGTTTATAAACGCAGAGGTTGCAGGTTTATTAAGCTCTGAGCAAGAAGCTGTGGCTGCTTGGAACGTTTACATAGCTAAAGGTTCTAGCGCAGAAGAAGACGATCAAATGGTTCAAGATGCAAACGCTGGAAGTTTAGCATGGTCTTACGAAGAAGACTTACCTTTAACGCAAGATAATAAAGAATTATTCTTAGACAAATACAAAAAATATTTTATGAATAATTATTTAAAACAATTCATAACAAATAAATTTCCTACTGTTGAAGCAGACGCTGCTGTGTTTGATTTAGCAGAAGCAAGAAAAGCAAAGGCTGAAAAACTAAACCAAAGTCTAACAAGTTAAATTAAGTTAAATGACATTATTACAATTTATAACAGACTTACAATCTCAAGGTTTTACAGACAAAGAGGTTTATGACAAAGCTCAAGAGTTTAAAAAAAATAACGCTACTGAAGAGGTAGTTGAAGAAACTGAAGTAGTTGAAGAAACTGTAGAAGAAGTAGAAGAGGGAAATTCAAACGATTCACCACCAACGGATGCGGATGTGGATCAGACAGTTGTTGCATCCGAAGAAACAGAAACTACGGAATCAATATCGGAAGATGGTTCTTTGGAATCAGAAGAAACAACAGTGCAAGAAACTGTAAATCCACAAGACGTTGTAGTAAATGCACCTGCGGGGAGTGAAGAAAGAAAACAACAATATATAGCTAAGGGTTGGCAATTTGACGCAACAATACCTGGTTTTAAAAAGCAAGAAAAAGAAATTGAGTCAACTTTGCAAGATTATGATTATTACGCTAAGTTTGGAGATGAGTTAATGGAAGTTTCTATTGGTGATTTAGAAAGAGCAGGTTGGGATATGGATGCTTTAATAAATCCAGAGTCAGGGTCTAAAATAAAATACAGTGATAAATCAGGAGGTCAAAAAGTTAAAGTAAGTAAGGCTAAATACTTTACTTTAAATAGAGATAACAACCCTGAAGTAGCTGAAACTTTAGAATTTAGTAGAACTGGAGCTGCTGCAAAAGTTGATATTGAAGGAATTAGAAGCACAGCTGCTGAAACTTATTTTGGATTATCAGGAATAGAAGACTCTAACAAAGGAGGTCTTAGTGAAAAATATGGAGAAAATTACAGAGCAGACTATAAAAAATTATCTTCTTCAGAGGCTAAAGCTTTGGGTTTAGATACTGACATGAGAGGTGGTAAAACTGATCCTAAACTAATTTCACAATATTATCTTTACGATGATTACTTAAAAGCAAAGCTAGGTGATCGTTATGCTGAATACGTAAAGTATCAAGAAAATCCAGATGAATTTAAATTTCCTAAAAAAGTAACAGATTACGCTGCAAAAGCAGAAGAAGAAAAACACTTTCAAAATTTTCTTAGAGAAAAAAACGATGACAATCTTCAAGCAACTTTAAAGCCCTTTATAGACGCGCAGATTGAAAACAAAAAAATAAAAATAAAAGAGGCTCAAGATTATTTAAAAACAACGTCAGACGCTTTTAAAGTAAAAAAAGTTGACATTGAAAAAAATTACGAAGAGCTTAATAAAAAAGTAGAACCGTTTATAAAAGACATAAATAAAGCAACAAACGCTTTTAAAGAAGCTGGTTACGAAAACGGATTAACTAACGAGCAGTTAAAAAATCCTTCTATTTTAGAAAAATTTAACGGTCTTGTTGACAACTATAACGCAGCGCAAACTGCTTATGAAGAACAAGAGTTTGAGGGTCAATACAATATATTAGAACAAGAACAGGTTGAGTTTAAAGTTTTAGTTGATAATTTTAATAAAGGTTTAGAAGATTTACCTTTTGATGGAACTGCTTTAGAAAAAGCTGAAATGCAAGCCAAAGCGTTAAATTTTGATTATTCTTTAGGTGCTAGAGTTAGCTCTAGTTTAGAAGACTTTTTTATAGGAGGTGCTAAGAACGTTGCTAGTATAGCTGGTCAAGGATTTTTACATTTAGCTAAAGCAATTACACAGAACCCTGTAAGTGATTTAAAGCTTGATAAAATGATTAGTTCAATGGAGCAAAACATTACTAATTATAACGTAAGAATTGCAGAAGAAAGAGAAGCTACAATACCACCTCCATTAATGGCAGATGATATAGAAGGAGCGTCAGGTACTTTTAGATACATTGGAGAAGCGTTAGCTGATAATAGCCCGTCAATACTTACTACATTCTTGCCATTAGGCGCTGCTTTTGCAGGTGGATTAAGAGTTGCTGGAGCCACAGCAAAAGGTATTGGTATGAAAGCTGCTTTGCAAGCTCAAAAAAGATACGCAATGTTTGCTATGAGATCTTCACAAGCTATATTTTTTACAGGTGAATCTGGTGGTAAATACGGAGACATACAAGTTGCAGAAGACAAAGCTATAAAAGCTTTACCAGAAATGCAAGAAAGATACAAAAACATGGTTGTTGGAGAAAATGGTGTTACTCAAGATGATAAAAATCAATTAGCTGATGAAATAGCAGACAATAAACGAATGTCTAGTTATGGTTTTGTTAACAAAGCTTTTACATCTTTTGGTTACGGAGCAACTGCCGCATTAGCCGAAACATTAGGTTCTTTAAAAATTGTAACTGGTGGAGCTAACTTAGCAAAAAACTATGGAAAAGTAGTGGCTAAAAAAGCAGCTTATGAATCTATGGGTAAATACAGGATGCAATTAGCTAAAACTTATATAAAAGGTATGTCGCCTTTAATAACTAAAGCAGCTCCTTCAGAAGTCATGGAAGAAGGAATAACTCAAATAGGTCATAACAGTTTTGATATTATAGCTTTAGGTGAAGACAAAAGTATGTTTGAGGGTCTTGATAAAGATTTTTTACTTAAAACAGCTATAACCTCTTTTGCAATTGGTGGACCTACTACAATGCAAGGTACAGTAAATCTTCTTAAAAATGAAGTTAGAACTAAACAAGAAGTTGATGCTAATAAATTAAAAGTAAATGAACTTTTAAATATAGAAGCAAGAAAACAACCTGGAAAGCCTTTATCTAAATT
>Ga0206126_10004783_pt1 | contig 12830 bp, 10 predicted proteins | sample Helgoland_Spring_5_FD_148621 | JGI IMG/M metagenome (GOLD analysis project Ga0206126, IMG submission 148621) | Pelagic subsurface seawater microbial communities from Kabeltonne, Helgoland, North Sea - Helgoland_Spring_Bloom_20160412_1 | ecosystem: Environmental > Aquatic > Marine > Epipelagic ...
ACATATTTTTTTGAATATTTAACTATTATTTCTGTTAGTTTTTTCACGGATGCAATTTACAAAATTTAGTGTTTACAAATACCATTAATTACCTGACGTTAGCTATATTTAGTGACTGTTTGGATAAGATAAATACAGTAGCAAAAACTCACAAATCCCCATTGCATACTTAAGTTTATTGCAAAAAAAAGAGTAACCATTTCTGATTACTCTTGTAGTAGCGGGAACTGGACTCGAACCAGTGACCTTCGGGTTATGAGCCCGACGAGCTACCTACTGCTCTATCCCGCGATATTGGACGACAAATATACAAACAATAAATACTTTTTTGCAAGTATATCATATTTTTATTTATTACTGAGTAACACCCTTATTTGAATACCCATACCCATACCCGTAGTTATATCCATATTGGTACCCATAAGAAGAGTTCTGCTTAATCCCATTTAATACAATGGCCATGTTTTTAATTTTATTATCGTCTTTAACATCTCCGATAAATTGCAGAAGCGCCTTATCAGTAAAACCATAGCGCGCAACAAAAATTGTTAAATCACTATAATCAGACATTAAAAATGTATCTGTCACAAGCAACGTTGGAGCCGTATCAAGAATTATCAAATCATACTCGTTTTTAGCTTCATTTAAAATTTCCTGAAGTCGACCATTTTTGATTAATTGAGGTGCATTAGGTGGGACTGGCCCTGCCACTACAAAGTGTAGATTTCCAAAATCTTCTGATGATTGAATAGCAGATCTCCAGTTTAATGATGCATCAGCGAGAAGATTACTGAGCCCTAAATTATCATTAGAAAAATTTAAGGTTTTATGTATTTGAGGATTTCTCAAATCTGCACCAATAAGTAACACACGCCTTCCCATATTTGCTTCTACACGCGCTAAATTAACACTTACAAAAGTTTTCCCTTCTCCTTTAATGGAAGACGTACATAATATAACATGCCCATCAACTTGTTCTTTATCAATAAATAAAAAGTTTAAATTGGCACTTAACAACCGAAACGCTTCAACAATTGGCGAGTTATTATTCAATAGCGTTGGCATATCTATTTTTCTTAAAAAATGCAGATCTCCTAAAATAGGCAGGTCACTTAATATTACTTTAATGTCATTAAGAGACCTGATTTTAGTATCAAAAAACATCATTATATATATCATAACTATTGGGATACCTAAACCCAATAACAAGGCCATTATGTATAAATTTTTTGAATTAGGTGAAATTGGATCCCAGTAAGAACTTGCATACTCTACAACTTGCATGGTTGGCTCAGTAATGGCTTTATTAATAGCCGCCTCTTCGCGTTTTTGGAGTAAAAACAAATACAAGGTTTCTTTTATCCTCTGTTGCCTTTCAATGTTCCGCATATATTTCTCCTTATCTGGAATGGCTGATATCTCAGATTGAAAACTTTTATTTTTTTTCAATAACTCCTTTTCTTGACTTTTAAGCTGTACTTCCAAAAATTTCAAAGAAAGCAATAGATTCTGCTTTACACCATCTAAATCATTTAGTAATAATTTATATTTCGGATTGTTTGCTCCGGCACTAGTCTTTAAACGATCTAGCTCAAAAACTAACCGATTATACTCCTGAATTTGTGAATTAACTTCAAAAGATTCATCATTCATGAAATTTGGTAAAATTTCCAAATTATCGAGCGGGTACTGAATATTGTTTTTTATAAAATCAAAAACTAAAAACTGTGCTTCCAGATCGACAATGGCTTGCTCAGACAAACTAAGTTTTGTCATGCCTGTTGTCGCTTTCTCCTGCAAACTAAGCATCTTGTTATTTACTTTATAATTTTTTATGCCAACTTCTATAGAATCCAATTCTTCAGCTAAAACAACAAAACGCTCTTGAATAAAATTAATGGTTCTCTCTGAAATTTCTTGTCGAAGACGAATCCCATCAGATTCAAAAACACTCATCAATTCATTTAAAATTTTTTCGGACTTAGATTTAATCTCTCCCTTAAATGATAATTGTAATAAGTCACTGTTTTTTCCAACCACAGTGACATCAAATTGCTGTCTTAACAAGTTTGCCATTTCACTAACTGGAGTAATAACTATACTGTAGGATACACCAATGTTGTCTTTTATAGACTGTAAATTAATTGGTTTTAAATTAAAAGGTAATGCATGATTTTTTAGCTGTGTATTGTAATCATTGAACTTAATTGCATCTGTTGACTCACCCTCATAAATAAATAACCCATCTTCACGAATCTCAATTTTGAAAGATTGCTTAAACTGAACTGATCTGGCGTCAACAATTAAGTCGTATTGCAAAGGTAAGCTCGCTATTTCTGTCAATAGGACATTCCCATATAACTGAAAGGTCGTTGCTAAATCTAAATTAACAACTAATTCCTCCCAAATTTTTGAGGATCTAATTATTTCAATATTATTTTCAAGATTAATATTTGGCCTACTAAAAATAAATCCTGCTTGCGGTAATTCTAGCCCCTTGGAATTACTCAATATTTTGATTTTAGCGTTCGACTGGTATTCTTTTTTTGTGTAACGCAATTTGACAAACACAATCGACACAGAAATAATTAAAAAGCCTAACATCAACGGCCAATATTTTAAATACTTTCCAATTTCATGTTTCAGTTCATGACTTTTATTAATGTTTTTACGATATGCCTGGTATGATTGATTTTTCACTTACTTTGTAATTAATACAATGGTTGAAACTACTAAGGTGGCAAATCCAATTAATGCGGCGGGACCCGTAATAAATCCAGCTGATTTGACTTTCACGTCGTTTGGCTTGACATAGATAACATCGTTTGGTTTAATAAAATAGAAGGCGCTTTCTAGAAGCTCAGCTGACGTTAAATCAACATGTGCAACTTTCCTGATTCCATCTACTTCGCGAATGATGATAATATCCTTCCGCTGACCTCTAATATTTAAATCTCCAGCCATCCCTATAGCTTGAAGAATTGTTAAATTATTTTCCGTAAAATAATGTGTTCCCGTGCCAATTTCTCCAAGTGTTGTGAATTTTGCATTAAGTAGCGTGACTAAAACTGTGGGATCAGTTAAATGTTCGTCCTCTACCAAAATCTTTTCAATTGTATACTCAAGGTCTCTGAGTGTTTTATTCACAACAGATATCTCCCCTATTATCGGAAGTTTGATGGTCAAGTTACTGGACACTAAATAACCCTGTGCTAATAGGTTTTGATTTTGACTGCCTCTAGTACTGTTACCAAGTACTAGATTGGCTTTATTGTAAGGCTCAGCAGTTTCAGCGATAGCGCCAGACGAAATTACAATGCTCAGAATATCGTTATTTTGAATGTTATTGTCAACTGACATCACTAAAGATTCATTGTAATCATCGATATTTTGTAAATAAATAATTTCTTTTTTTGATGAGCAGTTACACAATAAGATAGAGCAAGCTAAACACGTTAAAACAAGCCTTAAATTTAATTCAATCTTAATCTTGGTTATTTCTCTATTCATCAGGTGACATATTAAAAAATTTCTTAACTAATAAAAATGAAATGAGGTACAAATTAACACCAATAAAAATCATTAAACCCAAATAATATTCTATCACTACAAATGTCACAAAAAAAGAACATATGACGATTACTAAGTTTATAGTAATCAATAACAAGGAAACCTTTATGTGTCCTTGTAAATAATTTAGAAAATAATGATGAATATGATTTCTATCCGCTTTAAAAGGACTTGTCCTATATTTAAAAATACGCAACATAAAAACACGAAAAGTGTCCAGTAAAGGAAAAAACAATATTGATAACGCGATGACAGGTGCTGAAATACTAAATAGACTATCATCGTTTACAGTGGATGCTTTCAAAAAGTTAATTGTTAAAGCCGCTATACAAAAACCAACAATCATAGAACCAGTGTCTCCCATAAACATTTTACGACGTTTAGACACATTAAGTCTTAAAAAAGCAATTAATGCACCAACAACACTCAATCCAACAACTGCTAAGCCTATTTGATCTTCAAAATAATGAAGAACACAAAGTGCAAAGGTTGCTGAAACACCAAATCCAGCAGCCAAACCATCAATACCATCAATCATATTAATAGCATTAATAATTAATATCATTACAAAAAGTGAAAAAGCTATTGAATGTAAATATGGTAGTGTGTGAATTTGAAAAAGACCAAATAAACTTGTTATTCTAATATCAGTTAATATTATGAACAGTAAACTGACAAAAATTTGAATTAGAAATTTTTTGCGAGGCGACAGGACTAATAAATCATCTTTAAGCCCTAAGAAAAGTAAAACTGAGATGGATGCCAAAAACATCATCATTGTATTCGTGTTAAAAAACGTTCCAAAACACAAAATTGTTGTTAATACGCTTAAATAAACTGCGACACCTCCCAAGGTCGGTATTCTCGTTACATGACTACTTCGTTCCTCAGGATCATCCATTAAGTTTTTCTTTTTGGACACCCAATAGACAGTTTCCAATGACAAGTATGAAATAACAAAACCAAAAAAAACGGAAAACACCAAAAGTTCTTGGTGGTAATTTGAAATGTCTATTGGTAACATAAGTGTAATTGGCCTTTAAGCAAATATATCAATTTTGAAATATCAATTATGTGACAAATTGTTTAATTTTTGTGAGATTTTTTAAGGTGAGTGTAATTAACGGATATTTAAAATTGTTGTTTTTTAAAATTCTATAATCTTCTAAAGATTTACGTATGATATTCTTAAGATTTCGATTACTTGTTCCTCCCATTCGCATCTTAACAAAAACTTCCGGCACGTATGAAAATGTTAAATCTTTTTGTCTAAATAAACACAAAATAAAATCATAGTCAGCTGCAATTTTGTAATTACACTTATACAAACCATTTTCTTGATAAAGCTTGGACTTTATATAAAGTGTTGGGTGAGGAGGCATCCAGCCGTGCTTTAACAAACTTTTATTAAAAGGTCCACTGACCCAATTTCTTATGATATTAAAGGGACTACTATCTTTAAAGTAATGTAAATCCCCATAGACTCCATCACACTGTTTCAATTGAAACTGTGCTACTATATTTTGAACCGTATGATTACTCGCAAACATATCATCGGCATGTAAAAATCCAATGACCTCACCAGAAGCTCTTTTGATTCCTTTGTTCAATGCATCGTAAATACCATCATCTTTCGCTGAAAAATACTTTACGAATGGGAGTTTAGCGTAAGCTTTAATAATATCCATTGACCTGTCACTGGATGCACCATCTATGATGATATGCTCGATATTGCCATAAGTTTGATTTCTTACAGAATCAAAACAAACCTTTAGTGTTGCTTCGTTGTTATAATTGGCAGTTATAATCGAAATTTTCATAAAGCAAAATTAATAATTTAGGGGATACTATTATACACCATTTTAAAATTAAATTAAGTTTAAATATTATAATGACTGAAGCAAATTAGCTAAATTAAATTGCAATTCACAATATAATTTAACTCTGTAAATTTACATGTATGGGTAATGTATGGTTTTAAATATTATAAAATATTATAATATGCTGATTATGTAATGATTAAATAATTATATAAATAAAATTGATTTTCTATCAATATATTTTTTGACGTATTAAAATAAATATAGAGGCATAAAATCAAAATTTATTAACTTCAAGTTATTTCACGAATAGCAACAGAGATTGCGGGATTACCTCGATAAATCTCGTAAGCATTTAAATCTTTTGATGTAACTGACCCCATCGATAAAACAGCGTGTGAACCCACAGTAACTCCCGGACCAACGATACTTTTAGCACCAAGCCAAGCACCTTCTTTTAAGATAACTGGCCCCAACATTAAGTCGAAAGAAGGACTTTTATAATTGTGATTCCCACATAGAACAAATACCCCCTGAGATAGACATACATGATTACCTAAAACAACTTGATCTAAATTATCAATCCATACATGTTCTCCAATCCAACAATGATTACCAATAATTAGCTTCCATGGATATTTAATCTCAACATGTGGTCTAATGACAACTCCAAAACCTACTTGAGCACCAAAGACTCGTAACCAAAACACTTTAACAGATGACATGACATTCCATGATCCTTTAAAAAAAAATATACTAACTACATACCACAGCAATCGTTTTAATATTGATCCGGGTTTATACCAACTATTGTCATAAGTTTCTAAATTTGTGTTCATAATTTATTGATTAACGTGATTCAATAATAATGATTTTGACTGTGAAATAATGTGGGAATTTGTCATAACACTATCTGCATATTCGCGTGCTTTTAAAGACCATTGTTTGTAATTATTTTCACTCATCACCATACAATTTTCAAAGGCTCGTGTGATAATTTCTTTTTCTGATGTTTTGATATCCCAGCCTATTTGTTTTCTTTTTAAATCTTTCCAAGGGGTGTTTTTTGATATTAATACGGGACACCCAGCTGACAGGGCCTCGATGATGGCGTGACCAAAATTTTCTCCCTCTGATAATAACACAAAAAAATCATAATTATTTAAAAGATATGGAACATGCGATCCTTGAATAGGACCCTTGTAGGTTACACAAATATGTTTTGGCAACTTCTCTATAACTTTTTTACAGAGCTTCCAATATTTGATATCATGTATAGGACCATATATATCTAAAACCATGTGCTCAGTAATATTTTCCAAAGCCTCCAGCATCACTAAAGTTCCTTTTTCAATTGAAATTCTTGCCAAATTGATGAATTTTGTAGGCGTATGTTTAATTTTTTGCCTCTTTTGAATATCTGTTTGTGGTCTTAATAAATTTGGAGCAATTTTAACGTTGCTCTTGCTACCTAAAATTATTTTGATATATGTTTCTTCGTCATTATTAGTCGCATGAAAAACTATATTTTGATATAATTTAAAACGCTTCGCTATGGTCAAAAATAAACGTTTTCTCATTGGCTTTACAGAAAACGCCTGTGGGTTAAGCATCCCTCTCGGTGCAACAATCACTTTTTTTGAAAATGACTTTAATAAGATGAGAGGTAATATTGAAAAATACCAACTATACATCCCATTTATGTAAACAACATCAAACATTTTATTAGAAAAAATTTGTTTTAAGTGCCTTCTGTTAAGTTGCTCTCGAGATATATAGTAAACTTCTGTAGAAGCACTAAAATCTGTCCATTGATTAGGAATGACCTCAGGATATGGTTTCCTAGAACCAAAATCAGAGTTTCTTGTTACAATGAAAAAATCAAAATCATTCTCTAAATGCCCAATCAAATTAATAATCGATCTTACAGGTCCACCAGAATTAGTGCCTGGTAAAAACCAATCAATAACAATTAAGATTTTTGGCTTGTTCATTAAGTATTTAAAACAGTGTTATAAACTTTCATATAGGCCTCAGCGATAATTATTGGATGAAAACGCTTAACATTTTGAAATCCTTTATTGATTAATTTGTTTCGGTACATATCGTCTTCTATTACTTTTTTGAGACCTTTTTGAATACTGATACTATCAAGAGGATCTACCAAACATGCTGAACCATGAGCCACCTCCTTCATCGCTCCTAGATTTGACGTGACCACGACTCTACCGGTCGCTTGAGCTTCTATAATTGGCATTCCAAATCCTTCATAGGTTGATGGGAAACAAAGTAAATCACAATCTTGGTAGGCCTTCATCATTTCTAAAGTTGACAAGGATGAACTATTACTAAAAGTAATTTTCAAATTGTTTAACAGTAACATTTGTTCTTCATTAAGGATACCTACAATATGTAATTTACAAGGCAACCTTTTTAGAGCCTTAAAAATACGCTCGATATTTTTATTATTTTTAGTTCCAATAATCAAAATTTCTGGACATTTAGCATTGAAAGTCTTGTCGTGATACTGATATATTAGATTAACAGGGTTTGGAACGACAGTCAATTTTGATTTAATAAAAGGAACCAACTTTAGTAACTCTTTTTTAGTAAATTCAGAAATAACAGTAATTTGTTTTACTGACATGGCAGGTAACCAAAACCAAAACAACCCAACATACAAGCGTCTCAAGACTCCCCCTTGATATGCGGAACCTACATCATGAATCGTTAAAACGGATTTATTCCCACGCAACATTGCCATGTAATGCACATCACCTGTTACATGATATATGTCGTTAAAAGAAATTTTAGTTTTTAGATTTCTCCAAAGTTGCATAGGGTATGCACCTGCGAACTCTAAAAAGGTTTTCGAAATGGTTGCATTTTTATTAAATTCAGGCAATAACGACTCAAATACTGTTTCAATACTAAACCGATTATTTTGATTCCTCCGGAAGATAAAATTAAGGTTCATATCGCTCATATATTTCCCATTTAAAAAGATATCTTGTCACATAAAAAAAAGCAAAAACAACAATACTCGCCTTGACTAAATGATTCAATACCACAACCAATTCTGTTTCTGCCTTAACAACTTGTAAAAATATCAAAGGAAGAAAAAAAACAATGAATGGATTGTTAAATTGTGTTCGCCATAAAAACGCCCAAATAAATCCCAAAAACAATCCCCATATACCCATCGCAAGTGTCACACCTTTACCATAATTTGCGTAAAATTCACCAATGACACTTATTCCCATAGACGTATTTGCACCCAAATAAAGCCCCGTATATTTTTTAAAATTTTCTTGACCGCCTGCCATCTTTTTATTGGGCATTAAAAATCTAGGAAATATACTCGCAATAATAGCCTCTTTTACAGTTTGACCATTAGCAAAAGTTTGACCTCTTGGAACTTGATCAAGGACAGCACTAATAATCCAACCTTGATTTAAGCGAATATTTAATCCTTGTTGATTTTCAGATTTCTCAAAAAAACCCGAATTCCATTGCGCAGCAATGGTATTGACAAAAAGTGCTATTGGGCTACCATCATAACCTAACTCTAACGCCGCGCGGTAATTTGACTTAACACCTTGTAAAACTATTAACGCAAAAAAACTAAGACCGATAGTCATTAATTTTGTTTTATGTGAAACTTGATATTTAATAGCATAAAACATATAAAAAAAAGAACTCCACAAAATAAAATCATGAAAAAAGCCAGATGATAAAGAACTAAAAAGTAAAATTATAATGCTTCCATATAACACATACTGATGCCATTTCACTTTGGAGAAAAACAAGATAATTGCACCAATGTATTGAAAACTACTTATAATTAATACTAAAAATCCAAGACTTCCTGGAATTGAATTAGTAATAAATCTAGCACAAAATCCAACTATTAAAAATATGAGGGCATAAGGAGAAAACTGCGTGAAATCTTCTTGTTTTAAAAGTTTTAGTGGATATTTTTTTGAAACCCATAGTAAAATTACTGAAAATAAGGTGTAACCTGGTACTACTGTTCCCATGTAAGTACTTTGTGTTACATACATATAATACTTGTAGTGTTCGAATGGAGTATGATATTCTATGATGGCCCCAATGATCCATTGCAAACCTGCAATTAAGAGCATGAATTCAAGTATCGGTAACGAATTACCTAACTTTTTATAAAATTGATATCCTACAATTGTTACAATTATTAAACCAATTATTGACCACATAATAACCTTACTTCTTTACTGTAAACCATGAGATACAACCTCTTTATTATCTATTCTTTTATGTCTTAAAATAAGATTTCTAAGTTCCAAAAAAGCATTTTCAAAATTATAAATATTGTTAAAATCATTGTTTGCTGAAATAGAGATGTCTTGCCAATTCATATCCATATACTTTAATGCGTTTAAAAGTGATTTAGTCGTTAAGTCCGTGAAAAATGCCCATCTAGCATTTTGAAGATACAATTTATAATGTTCATTGTTAAATAATAAAACAGGTAGTCCAAGAGCTGCGTATTCATAGATCTTATTGGATGCTGAACCTCCCGTGGCATAGGTAATATTATACGGTTTATGTATGGCTATTCCAATGTCAAAGCCCGACAGGAATACTGGTAACTGTGTAAAAGGTTTCATACCATGGTACTCAAAGCGGTCCAACACAGCGTTTTGTTTAGCTAAGGCAGTTAACTGCTGAAGGTATGGCGCCCTAATTTTTCCAACAAGATGAAGCTCTAACGATTTATTATTAATGGGTTGATTTAATATTTTTATAATGCTTTCTAGGCCGTGACCTTTACCAATTGAGCCTTGATAGACAAGCTTGAGTGTATTTGTATTTTTTATTTCTTTTTTAAAGTGTTTAGAATAAACCTTTTTAAGTGGGTAATTAGGAATTATGATAGGGTTAACTTCTTTAGGAATGTTTTTAAAATATTCTAATCGCTCCTTTGATGGCAAAGAGAACATGCTAATATCTTGTATTGCTCTATCTTGCTTGCGTGATGCTATAGACATGATAGAAAAATAATTTGCCTTACTTAGATCCGTAACGTCATGATTGTGATACCATAAAAGTGAATCTTGCTTTTTAAGGGTCGCTTTTAAAAGGTGCGCCACATACAATGGTATTGCGTCATAGGCCAATACTATTTGTGATTTATTTTTTCTAATGAGTGTATGGCTCATTATTAAAAACTTCAAAAAATGAATTATTTTCAAAGCAAATGAAATGTTCTCTATTTCAAAATCTTCATATTTTTTTTTATTTATATAATTAACCCTTACGTTACTTGGATACTCCCATTTGGAAGTTAGCATGTTGCGGGTAACAACATCTATGGTGTCTGCTATTTGAGATAGCTCCTCAATGGCAGAGAGCGTTGGTGGATACAACTCTGGATGTGCATATATTAAAACGGTAATATGATTGATGGTTTTTTTAGACATCAAAAAGGTTATTTAAAATACCCTGCATTCTGTTTTCAAAAGTGTAACTATCTTTAAAACATCTTTCATAACCAGCCTTGGCAATGGCTAATCTTTCTTGATCATGTTGCAGGTAATAGTTCACTTTTTCAAGAAGCTCTTCTTTAGAAGAGAAAAACTCAGCTTCTTTGCCTTCTTTAAATAACTGCATGTGCTCATCGGTGCGCTCGGCAAGCATAAATCCTCTCACAGCTGGAATTTCTATACTGCGAGAGGTTTGCAGATCTCGGTTCATTTTTCTTAAAAAATTAAGTGCAATTTTTGAACATCCTAGTGCGGCACAAAACTCATCTTCGTACAAAAAACGATCGTGAATAATTATATTGTCATGAAGGGGGTTGGGTTCTTTTACCACCCACCCATAAATATGTACTTGTATTCCATGTTCTGCCAGATACAGAAGGTGTTCTAACCGATCTTGCTCTTTAGCACCAATAAACACTACGGCATGCACACAGTCAAAGGCTTTGCAATCATCAACTGGTTTATGGATAGTGGGTTCAAATGCTTTGTTTTGAAAATAGGTCTTCGCGCCCAAACTCGGTAGCTCATGGCTATCACAGTTGTACGATTTCTGAGTTACAACGAGATCATAATACTTAAGACCTTTTGAATACCAGTACGACCGATTGTGCCATGCAAACATATCATCGTTAGACCAAGAAATAGATTTAATGCCCCTTGCTTTTATAAACTTTAAAGTGCTTGGTTTTATGGTGACCCCTTTTACAATAAACACTACATCTGGTTTAAAACTGATGCAAGCCTCCCGTATACTTATATTGATATTGTTTGCATCTCTTGGCATTTTGATTTTATGCAATACACGATCTACAATGGTTCTTTTATAATTTTTTGGATAAGCAAAAAGTACCTTAACCTCTTGAGACAGTGTTTTCCAGGCAGACAAGGTTTTTAGTCTTGTCTGCGGCATAGGCGCGCTGTTGTATACAAAAAGAAGTTTAAGATCTTTCATATTAATTTAGATTACAAATCAAACTGTTGTTTTAATTTCAATTTGTGTTTCCATTTTAATATTGGTTTCCATATGGTCTTGTGTAAACTATTTTGAATTTGCATTACCCGCTTCCACGGCAAAAAAAAGTTTAAAATTGCAAATAGCCTTCCACCTTTTGGACTTAAATTGCTGCCACCAAGCTCATGAATAATTTCTTCCATTTTTATGGTAATATTTAAATGCTCTGGATAGAAATGATACACCCATTTCTGAAATTGATTAGCAAATGCTAGACGCATGCGTGGACTGTTTTCAAACTTTAGAATATTCTCTTGAGCTTTATTGACACCTGTATAAATAGATAAGGCTATTTTTTCATTCATTGACGAGGTCATTGCATTTTCTAGACCTTTTCTGTAATAATGAATAGCATCTTTAGCAAAACCAATACCATCTGAATTTAAAATTAGTCTCGTAGAAAACTCAAAGTCATTCATTAAATGTAACCGCTCATCCCAACCACCCGATTGTTCTAGTATAGAGCGCGGTATTAACCACATCCAACCCGCCAACATAGCACCAGCATTTTCGAGCACATCTACATACCAATTTAATGCACTGTCATAATCTTTGTAAACTACTGAATTATGAAGTTTCACATGACTTATATCATTCACAAAGTAATGCCACTGCCCAAAAACTAGGCGGTTTGGATTTTCTCTCCACTTTAAAACCATTTTCTCTATGCAATCATGAGCTATTATATCATCAGCATCTAAAAACTTAATTAATTTACCTGATGATTTACTTAGTCCAAAATTAGACGAGGCGCATTGTCCTGCATTTTTTCTATTATATAACTTCAGATTTGGAATATTGAGTTCTTCAATCACTTCGCCGCTAGAGTCTTGAGATCCGTCATTAACAACAATAATCTCGATGTTTTTCCAAGTTTGATTAGTAACGGAAAACAATGTATCT
>Ga0206126_10004784_pt1 | contig 12827 bp, 12 predicted proteins | sample Helgoland_Spring_5_FD_148621 | JGI IMG/M metagenome (GOLD analysis project Ga0206126, IMG submission 148621) | Pelagic subsurface seawater microbial communities from Kabeltonne, Helgoland, North Sea - Helgoland_Spring_Bloom_20160412_1 | ecosystem: Environmental > Aquatic > Marine > Epipelagic ...
GGGACGCAGAATGTAAAAACACGAAACGCGGCGGAACCCCCGAACAGCTGTACCTTCTGACACATCGCACAGCAGCGGCACTACGCACTGCGGCTTGGGGCAGCAGCGGGCGCTTACAGCAGCGGCTCTGACCCTTTGGAGATAAGCGAGGTGAGGTCTCCGCGTCTGTAGAGGCGCAGCATGCATTTGTACATTTCATTTTGTGTTGTCGCTTTACTCACAGCAGCAGCGCCACGTCACCTATTTTACAACACACAGGTCTGCGCGCGTACTGGAGGCTTGGCAAGATCTGATGAACAACGCGAGCGTTCGGTTTTGTCTCGCGGCCGGGGGTATCCTTTTGACGATGAAAGCCTTTGGTCAATTGATTCGGTGGGGCCAGCCTGAAACATACGGGGTCGAGGTTCGAATCGCCAATTGCTTTTCCGTTACAGGGTGCAGGCTTGCTGTTTACGCGGAGGCGGAGCGTCGGTCCGCTAAGCGAGTTGCCGGCAAAGATGCAATCTCAAGTGTAGACGGAGATCTTGTCATAAACCTGGCATTCCGGGAGGAATCTCTTCGCGGAGAATTCATGCACATGACTAGGACCTGGTGTGAAATGCACCGCTTGGAAATTCTGCACTACGAGTTGGTTGACGGAGTGGTTCTTGGTTCGAATGTAAAATGCAGTGACTATGTTCCAGATGAAACGACCTCCCCCCAGGGGGCTTTGAACAGCCGCAGTGTTGCTAGCAGCGAGGAATATCTAAGGTCAGATGCAACAGAGATCGTCGACCCCAAGTCGGAGCTTTGCCGGTTTCAATCAGTGGAGGCACCTTCTTTTAGCCAGAAGGACAGTTGTCACCTTGTGTCGCATTCCGTGTGCAGAAATGACTCAAGAGACACGGACCCGAGCAACAGGCTCGCTTGCACCACAGGTCTCCATCGAGCTCTCGATGGGACCGGTGCCGCGTTTCCTGCGTGGGTGAGGATTAATTTCGTCGGGGCCTCTACGGACCCAATTGACTGCTGGTCTGGAAGCGGGGAGCTAGTCTCGAGATTTCGCGTGGACTTAGAGATCGATTTTCGGACCACTGAACAGCGAAAGGTACACGGGTTTTTTTGGCGTGATGGCACGGTTGACGATTACGCGGATGGTGGTCCGGTGAAGACGTTTGTCCACGTGAAAGACCCTGACATGTTTGAGCGATGCGTTAATTGGAAGGCAGCACAGACTACACGTGTCTGGGAGAGTATGAATGTCTAATTTGGTTGAGTTCGTAGATTTGGCGGGCACGAAGTATGGTTCAACCCGTTTTTGTGAAATCCAGTGGTAATTATGCAAGTATTTTTGTAGACGTAGACGCGGCCCGCGTTTGGCACCATGGCCCGCGTTTGGCACCATTTTAATGTCATTTTGATCTTCACACTCACACCCCTCCTACGAAACGCAGAAACACCCTTTCTCCGTCATCTTTCCAGAACGTGTTCTCCCTGCGAAACCATTTTTCTCCCTCCCCGAGCTGACCAACTTTACGCTTTTTCACTAGATCGCGGAACAAGAGTTTGGCATTGCCCGAGTGCTTGAGCAGAGATGCGCGGATCTCCCCAACAAACTCCATTCTCATTCTACGCAACTTCGGGCCTTGCGGCGCATCACCCTGCTCTGTAGTTGTTTCTCCCGAGGTAGCCGAGGTCACTACCGACCCTAGGACCTCGTGACCCAGCGTGTGAGCCGCCGAATTCCCGGCGGCCGACATGTAGCTACTCCTTAGCGTGGAACTCGACACCTGCAAAAAGCTTCCAAAATCCTCTATGTTGGAGGGATCGACCTGGCCCGAATTCAGGGCGGCCGTAGCCCAGAAGGTTCTACACGTGTGAACACAGAAGTTGGGAAGGCCGAGCCAGTGTGCCCCAATCTTTTTGAAAGGCGACTTAATGTCATTCTGGACATACCCCTGCCCCTTCGAATTGAGAAGCAGCTTCCTTTTATCGTCCTTCGTGTTCGCATTGCAGAAGCGGTGACCGACCACAGCAATGAAATGCACCATCATGGATTGACCGGGGGAGAGGTTGAAGTGACTCACGGGCGGTGAACCGCTTGACGCGCCGGCAGTTTTGAACGCACGATCCTTGAAAGTCTGCCTGTAGAAGGTACCGTCTGGGACAAGTCCAAACTCGTTCAGCGTTGCCTCGCGCAAAACCTGGGATCTTTGGAAACTGTTGCTCAAGACCAGAAGCGTATTAAGGTTGGCGATATCGGCGTAGACCATACCCTTTGAGCTGGCGTGCTCGTATAGCCGGTGTGCCTCCTCGTCGGAGATCCGTAGGAACGCGGATGGGTGATCCATGCTTACCCCGAGAGCCTCTCCAATCAAGGTCTTGAGCGGTAGCCAAACTTGCCTCGATATCGACTGAAGCATTGCGTGCATTTTCTCCGACGATGCTGGGTCACAGGGGTCGAGCATTTTGCCTTCGCCGATCTTCTTGTTCATGTCCGCCGGGTCCAGGCTGTCGTTGACCTTCAGCTCGACTTTCAGTCGTTTCCTGGCCTTCCAGAGCGCAGTGTCAGCGTGATTGATTATCTCCCCTAGCTTGTTGCTCACAGAACAGTCAAACAGAGAGTGCTCGCCCGCTTGGAGACCGAGGCACCTCGCCTGTACGTCGAGGCTCACCCTCTCCCCGTAGGTTGAAGTGATCGCCCCCAACACAGAGCCGTCGATCTTGCCGACGGCTTCCGTGGGCTTTTCCCTGAGCACGTCGAGGACGCACACGACAGCACCCGACTCGACGCCTATCTTGGAGTTGAGTCTGTAGTGATTTACCAACCCCGCGATGGTCTTGGCGTCCCCGGGAGCTGAACGGGTTGCATTGTACAGAGCAAAGCAATCAGCTACGTGTTTTCCACCGATGTAACACTCCTCCGTGGCCCTCTCCAGGCACACATAACTGATGTTCCTGTGAGGCGTGCCGATCGCACGGAAAACCTCGCGCCAATTCGTCTGAAACTTGTTGATGGGGCCGTCAAGATGCGTCCCCGGGCAACCCCACGTCTGCTCCAAGACAGAGCGTTCCGTCACGGACAGTGGCAATATGACCGATTCGAGACAACACGGCCGCCCCAGAATGACAACGGTGAAGTACATGAGGGACAATGCTTTGGAGCACGAGGTGTACACCGAGCTGGCGTTTATCTTCCCGTGCTCTGAAGACGTCATGGCAAACTCACGGCCTAAGAAAAATCTGTGCCTCAAGTCGCTCTGTTCAAAATCTATATTCATGTATGCCAACACGTTTTTGGTCATGTCCACGCTGTAAGGGAGCCCGTAGAACGCGGAGAAAGTAGACCCATTCCTCCGTAGCCTGTCGTACGCGGCCCGGCGTTGCTCCAGTCTTGCCCTGTCTGTCGAGACGTTCAGTTCGTTCCAGTGCGCGCTTCCTGACTTGAGCTTAACTCGATTCTCGGAGGCACATGGGAGCAACTGCGAATAGACAAAATATCCCATCAAACAGCTGTTGTCATGGAGAGATTCGGTCCAGATGAGCTTCTCGGCGTCGGACAGGCGGTCGAATGGTACCCCGCTGTGGTTTCGCGCATGGTAGAAAATCTTAACCTGCGACTCGGTCGGCCTCTCAAACACGTTTTTCAAGGTCACGGGGGATTTGTACGTGACCCTGGTGCGCGGTGAGAGTGTGGCAACATCCGACGGATCGAATCCAGCTCGCAAGAGAGTGGTAAGTCCTGCACCCGATGAAAGCTTCGTGCGCTTTGTTGCTTGCGAAGCCATGATTGGTTTGTGTGTGTGTTTATGAGCTCGGGTGTCAAAGCCACACGAAAGTTATTCGTTCGGAATGGAGCGGGGCCACGCTTACAGGACTGATTTTACGGGGGGGAAGGTCCGTATCTCAACGGTGCTTCATCGCGACCCCGGCACAACAAGCCAGCGCCAAATGGCTTCTCTCGCAACACACGCCCGTGGAGCCGCTCTCACAAACATATTCGCTCGCGCGAGAGGCCATGGTCCAAGCACACCGGCCGCGGTAGCGCCGATGGTGCACGCACAAACACTTTAGATATTATACAATGCCTTTAATGCCTTCGTCCCTTCATATTGTACACCTTTTTCCATGATCGGACGCCCTGAGAACAAAGCCTGTTTACAACACCAACGTGTCAAACTTGCTGTTGGGCAAACCAGTGCCAGTCTTCACGGCGTGCTAACTTGATCGGGGCAGCAAACGATGCCAATGGCGCGCTGAATGAGGTCTGAATCACGGGCATAGTAAGTGTTTTCACTGAAGGGCTTTCCCCTAAAAGTGGTGCTGCGCTTAGGTATCTTACGACCAGCTTCCTGACCGTAGCGCTCGGAGTACAGCCGCTTAACAACCTTGCCGACCTGGCCAGCCTTTTCGCCAACACCAATGCCCATTTTCCCAGCTTCGACGCAAATTGACGTCTCTGGGCCCCGAACACTCGGGCTACACTTCGGGGTTGCAATCAGCAAACCCGTCTCCGGGTCGATGGTGTCGTCTACCGGCATAGCCACACACACAGAAACCGGTGAAGTATCGGTAGCAGGCGCGGCGGTGATCATGTTGTCAACCCTCGTCACCCTCCGCTGAACGTCCTTTATCCTGTCTGCAAACTCAATTTCGGCGCGTTGGTCGAACTGTCCAACCGACTCCAGCTTCTCCTTGCACGTCTCGAACACGTCGATATCTCCCATGACCAAGGCTTTCCTGGCCAAGACAACGCTCGTTGTAGCTGCAATCGAAATGTAGGCTCTCTTCTCCTCATCCGTCGCATAATCGAACCAGGCTGGCATGGCGGCCCTCTGCTTCTTGGCGGGACCCTGGTCAGTCATAAAGGATTGGTAAGCTCTGCCTTCATCGGTCTTCGCAAGGCGTGCACAACGCTGCTCGATCTCGGCGCACAGCGAGACATCGCCACCGAGGACGCGCGCGATGGTGTCGGCGGATTGCTTGCGGAACTCGCGTGCGGCGCGCGCGGGGAGCAGCCAAATGATTTCGATGGCCGTCGGGGCGTCGCTTACAGGGGTAACATGCCCATCGCCGTTGATTTTTAGGTAGTGCACGCGATCGGCAAGGGGCGCCGAGTGCTGTGCATTTTGCAAAGAATGGTTTCCGCCAGCAGAATCCTCCCGTTCAAGGACACGTTTTAACATTTGGGCAGCGTATTCGGAGGAAGCCTCTGGGCACAGCATCTTGATGACGTCGATGTCGGAAACCATCCCCGATCGCTCATCAACCCGAACCGACCCCTGAATGTTCATGGCCCGAAGCGCCTTGCGCAACACGACTGCCTTCGTCTCGACTCCCTCCACGTACTGTTCCTCCGCCTGCTGCACCGGGGGGTGAGCTTGCTCGACTTGACCGGAGGAAACAACGCGTGCGACGTGTTCGCGTAGAGCACGCTTGAACGCCAGGCCCGACGACTGCCGCCACTGATCCCATCGATGTCCTTTCATTCCATCGATGACCGAGCAGCATATGTCAACGGTGGCTGTTTTCATGAAACGTCCGTTGATGAGGGTCCTGTCCATCGAGGCACCAGTGTCCTCCAGGGCGCGGTGCACGCCTTTCAGCACCGAAGAGCTATGCAGCTGAGGCATGATGTGCCAAATAAGTGTTTTCACCCCAATGTTGCCCGTTGTAGCGTCGATCACGATGCTGTCCATCGTTTTACTCAAGGCAGTAGATTTTTTTCCGGAGCGTTTGAACGCGGTGGCGCTGGTTATGAGACACGTGTGCGCCGCTTTCAGGCGTTAAGTTTTGGGTAAACTTTGTACCTTGCTGTGACGGCTGGCAGACCAGCGAGGTTGACAAAAAAGGGGCTCCGCGCAATTAAAAATAAACGCGGGTACCCGAAAACGCGGCGGAACCGTCACACGCTCGTGCTGCGTCACACGCTCGTGCTGCCTCACACGCAGCTACTCACACGACTTTCGACGACAGCGGCGGGGCAGCAGGATCGGTTACCAGGGTGCTCGAGGAACTCTGTGCCTTCAGGCGAGGTGTGTTTGCGGGTGTCTGCGCGTGTCTGCGCGTGTTTGTTTTGTGCACAGGTAGACGCGTGTGAGCGCGAGATGTATGTATTGGACAGCAGCTGCCGCGCGGCGTGCATGCTGGGCGTTTGGTCACGCTCGTATGGGTCGCAAAACTTGCCCGCGCGCTGCGTGAACGCCGGCAAATCGTTCCTGTGGGTGTGTCTCATGCTTCCCGTGCAAAAAGTTTTATTTTAGAGGCGCCCGTCGCGTTTTCCGTTTTCTCCACGCTGCGTGTGCACGTGACCTACTGTACGTTGAATAACACGGGGGTAAAAAATTACACCCCACACCCTCTACCCAAAAAAACAAATTATGTGGGTTTCGCACGTACCCACTGGTCAAATAATACGAAATGGTGGGTATGGGGGTGTTCTGCCTGTGTGTCGGTAGTTAATCACTTGAAATTAGAGACCCCCCTGCCGCGCTTCCCACGTTTGGGCCCGTATCTCGGCCCCAAATTATCCGTTGACCCTAAAAAAAATATACAGCAGTGCGCCCGACCTAGCGGAACAACATACTAAAATTTCAAGTCAATCCGTGAAGATCCTGATTTTTAAAGCTCGAAACAAGCTGTACAGCAGTGTTTTCGGGTAAAGTGTAAGCATAACTTTGCCCCATTTTAGTGCTCGGCCTCGAAAGTTTGCACGATGGTGCCCCCGAGTCATGCGCATGTGCAAAAAAAATCAGAAATGAAATCGAAGCATGTGGCGGCGCTGGCGACACCCGTCCCAACCTCACAATCCATCGGCAGCAATAAAACCGGAGAAACCTGGTGCGAGAGACATTGTGCTGATGTGTACGCAATCTCTTATTCTGTATGTTGTAATGCCAGGATGAGCAAGGTGACCCGGTTTGCTACAGCTGCGGTCGTTGTATTGGTTACAGCTATGGCAATGAAGAGACTGCGGACGGCGTTGGGGCTCTCAACGGGTGAGTGTTGCATATCCATCTGTGACCCAAACACTCGCGGGGTTGTACTGAACAGTTACCTTCTTTGCTAAATGTGGTGGCCTTTTTCGTCGTACCCTTACGAGTGAGTCCATCTGTCCGAAGCGATCTAAAGTCGCCAAAATGACAAAGACAACGTGATTCTGTTGGTGTGTCCATGTCGCCGCGCAGATGAAGATCGTGAAGGACCTGGTGCGAGAACAGCGGGAGGCAGAGGAGGAGCTGGTGGTGTTTATGAAGAAGAGGCTCGTCCAGAAGGTGGGTGCGCAACAACATGAACTATGATATGTTTTTGGGGGAGGGGGAGTGCAACGTGGCTTAATTGCAGACGCAAAACCGGGGTTGTGTGGTTCCTCGGCGAACGAGGCACTAAACTAGAATTATGAACGGACAAAAATCCCGGGCTCCCCTCCTCTTCCCTGTATTATCAATATTATAGCACGTTGCGTTATGTAAATGGCCTCGAGTGTCGAATATGTGAAGTCACAACTGACACTGTTGTGTGTGTGTGGTGTTTTTCTTCAACTTACACAGGATACGGCGTGGAACTAATCATCGACGCCTGTATGTCCACAAAGGGATTTCGGATGGAGGTCTACAAGGTCGCGGAGGCATGCAGCGCCATGACGAACGATATCAACAGTTGTATACGAAGCGTGGATGAGGGCCTTGTCGTAACGGTGGCATTTGAGCCGACGATGGGGATGGGGGCAGGTACATTCATTGGCAGGTTACGAACCTTGTGTGAATTTCGTGACCTTGAGATGAGCAATGTCCGACGATACTCAATTCAGTGGAGAGACGATAATGTCTACATCGGCGTGCAACACTACGTTCCGGGGCAAACAGAGTCTCCTCCTGGTTCGAGACAATACGCCAGGAGTAGGAGCAGCGAAGAATCTTTGCCAGATGGCCAGTCGGATGTGACGAAACTAGACTCGAGGTCGGATCAGGTCATGTACCAAGCATTGGAAGCAATCCCAGCTTACATTCAGATGGATAGCGCGCATATCATGTCGAGTTCTGACTGTAAGGGTACACCGATCGACAGCGATGGTAGTAACCGGTTTGCAATGACCCCGAATCTTCATCGTGCGTTTGACGGGACATCGGACAAACACCCTGTGTGGGTGAGGATTCGTGTTGAGCGTCAAGAAATGGATGGGTTAACGTTCCAGGGGCAGGTTGATCTGAGGTACCGTGTACACTTGGTGATTGATTTTCCTACCAAAGCGCACGCCGTCATCGCCGCGAAGTATTTCGATTGGAAAGCTGGAACAGTGATTGGTACCGACAACACGGTTCGTTCATTCGTGTTTGTGGTAGATCCTGAAGTGTTTTGCCGTGCGATTGAGTGGAAGTTCGCGGAGACGACAGAGACTTGGAAAAGACTGAGGCTGCAGGATGATGAACTCTCGTAGGCAAAAGTACCACAGGAGGGTGGGGGGGTAAGTCGTAGTAGTAACATACATACAGGGCCTCGTATACGCTCTTTAAAATAGCTTCTGTCAAGGATGACGTGTAAACTTTGGACTCAGCATAAAAAATAATGCCACATTTCAAACATGGATTCTTCGTGCACTTCATGTAATCAGACCAACAGCCTCGGGATATTCGAGGGGATTCGACTCACACTCGTGTGCACGTCATGCGCGTCAACGGCACTCAGTGACGAGGGTGACCCCATCGTTTGCTTTTCCAAGGCCAGGGACCTTTTCCCCACGATACCGCCGAAGCGCGTGAAACAATTGATGTCTACGCCGCGACGCAACCCCCACTACCGTAACGCCGCGCCTATGCGCATGTATTCGGTGGCGGAGCTGAGGGTGTTGCAAGGCGCGGTGGACCAAGAGTGTGAGGCCAAGGCCGCTCAGGTTGAACAGAAGCGACAGGTGCGGCTCGAGCGGTTGACGAGGGTGCACGGCATCAGCCCCGCTGCTCCGCTGCACCACGCTCTATTCCCTCACATTTTCGGGGATTATCTGTGGACGGCACGCCCGAAGCAAAAACTGAAGCAGGTCAAGTACAGGTTTTCGGCACACGACATTTCAGTGCGGCTGTGCTCACTGGACCCCGTTGCGGCAATGAATTATTGCGAGAACCGCGGCATCACCGCGTTCGTGTACGACCAGCTGAGGCGGGATTTCGAGTACTCGCTGTTTGTGTCTAAACGCGCCTTCCGGTTGGAGGGGGTGGCTATCTCGCGCTTCCTCTGCCCGTCGGAGCTGGCTGAACTAAAAAACGGACCTCTGTCCCAAATTCCGGCGAGCGTCGGGCGACTGAAAAAAAACGCACCAAGAATGCTACGCATGGCGCTGCAGGGTTACATTAGTAGCACCGAGGTCGAGCGAATGATGAAGTATCCCGCGATGAGAACGAGGGTGCGGCGATGCATCGAGTACGCCCACGACCCCGAGACGGTAGCGGCCAAGATGGCGGAGTTTTGGCGCACGAAAGACGACCGCACGCACCGGCGCCGTATGCTACAGGACGCCATGGATTTGAGAGGGCTGGACGTTCGGCCCGATAGCGTGTACTGCCATGACTACATCCATGGTCTGATAGACGTCGACCTGGAGGAGCTCGTGGGAATACAGTACATCACCCGCGAGCTGTTTGATACCGGTGGCCCGCGTTTCTGGAGCGAGTATCACCACGCGTGCGAGTCCGCGTACAGGGAGGCGTTGCTCGAGAACGGCAACACCATGGACCAGTCAATTAAAATGGCGCTACGAGGGTGCGCCTCGGGGCGCAGGCGGTGGTGATGAAAGTACCGTAAATACAAAAGTTTATTCGTAAGATTAGAGGGCTTGTGTCGAAATAAAACCCCACAAACAAAAGACATCATGCCTGCCAAGAAAAAACACTCTGCGGCTCACAAGGCCCTAATGGAATCAAGAAAGGCGCGGAGTTCTCCCGAGCCCGACATTTTGCCAAAGTGCATTGCGTCTCAGCTACGCGAAGATTTGAAAGGCAAAGTCTCCTACATGAGAATCAACGGAGAGGGGCCGGTCGAACCCGTGGCTGATTTTGAAACGATAGCGAAAATGGTCAAGCTCCTCAAGAAAGTTTGAATTTGATCAAGCCTGGCTTCATCTTTCATCTACTGCTGCTGCTGCTGCCGATGGTTCACTCGAACACGGAGGTTTGTCACGAACAAGCGGCCGCCTCGCCCACTGGAAGCGGTGGCGGCCGCGGCGCAAGGGCGATTGTTATATGTGCCACATATCGGCCCCATTTTTGACGGCTATGGTAAGGCTACTGAATACTGCCGTGGCTTGTTCAAAATCTCCTCACACTTCTACTTTTTTCGAAACATGGGCCTGAAGTGACCGCTATCTCTTTCATAGTACACGTAAATTGTTGGAACATTGGGTTCATCGAAGTGGGGTACATCATAGGTTTTTTTGCCCGAATATTCTTGAACGACGTGTACTACCACGTTAGTCATCGCCCCGTAAGCAGCGGCCATCACTTCGTCGCACCACGTACCTTCTTTCTCCATACACTCTAAGTATTCGTCTACGTTTTTGGGTACAACATATTTATGTCCATCTTCTACCGAGATTTTCAGTCCAGCATGGAAGTTGCCTTCGGCCTTCTTTGAAACCATTTCGGTGATGAGCATGTTGATGACATCTTCTATTGTCGACCACAGTAATGGTGTGTCCATATTATCCCTCATGAAGTCCACGATTTGTTTCCTTGTCGCAGCGTGACAGTTTGCCGCATTTAGTCCTTTTATATGACACAGAGAATTAAGGAGGCAGTCTCCGCCAGCTCTCGCATCTCCGACATCCCATACATCACGCCACTTTTCATTATCATACCACTCAAGTCTTGCGTTTGCTTCCGCTGCTGCTTCTTCTGCGACTGATAGGGCATCTTCGGCTACCTCTGCTTCATGTTGTGCGCGCTCTGCCTCCCGACGTCGGTCCTCTTCTGCTTGAGCGGCTTCATCAGCTGCTTTTTTTGCAGCTGCTTTTTCTGCTGCGTCAGTTGCTTGCGCTGCTGCTGCTGCTTTTTCTGCTGCTGCTGCTGCTTCTGCTGCTGCTGCTGCTGCTGCTTCTTTTGCTTTTGCTTCTTCTACTGCTTTTACTGCGTTTGCTGCATCCTTTGCTTTATTTGCTTCTTCTTGCGCTTCGGCGACTAATGCGTCGCTTCTTGCATCTGCTTCGCGTGCGCTTGCTTCAGCTTTTTGAAGCATAGCTTCTCGTTTTTTTCGTATGAGTTCCTTTCGCTTTTGGTTTGTTTCCTCTCTCATTTGTTGGGCCAATCTATCATCGTCAGCTTTAATTTGATCAGCGCGTTTTAGTGCCTCAATTCGATGTTTAGATGCTGCTGCTATCACTTGTTGATTTCTTTCCTCTGCTTGCTTCGCCACTTTGGCCGCTTCCTTCGTTTCTTCTTCCGCCGTAGGTGCATTCGGGTGATGATATCCAGACAAGACATCTTCATTCGGGAGTACGTACCTCTGGCGGAATACCCGTTGCGATTCTAAAGTTTCGACAGTATGAAGAACATACATTGCGTGGTGAAGCGCAGTCCGCAGGCTGTGCATTTCGAACCAGCCCAGGCCTTTTTTTATACCGTCCTGATAATCTTGCAACGCTTTCCTCGCATCGTGCACTACAATATCACCATCGGTCAACGGTTCATCCGTATACAAAATGCCCACGTTGTGTACGGGTGGAAGCATGGGGTCTGCATACCACACCCCGATTCGAGACAGTACTCTCTTCGTGAGCGGATCCATATGCAGTAGTCTGTGTATTGCGTATAAAAAAAGTCTAGGATTACCATCTTTGTATGTCTCGGTAGGGTTGAGCACACAACCATGCTCTGGGGAACATGGCTACAGCATGCTGCTGTACTGCTGCATAGTCCACGCACTACTACATACTGCCGCATACACACACACACACACACACACACACCTCACGCAGGTCCTCCCAAGCTTCCATCCTCGGGCCACAGCAGTCGCGAGGAGGCTATATCTCGCGTCCTGACACTGCTGTTCGAAGCGGTGGAGGTCGCTGTTTGGTGCCCGGCAGCAGAAACTAGCAGAAAAGGTAACACCGCCGCACACGGGGAGAACCAATGTAACCCGCCGCATCGGACCCGAAAAGGTTTTTTTAGCGGCGGAATTGTGATTGGCACACACCACTGCCAGCTTCTTGAAGCGGTGGAATCGTGAAAAGAGGCACCCCCGCCCCCCACTCTGCACATCTCCTCTGTCCCGCTCGTGTTCGCGAGAGAGAAGAGAGAGAAGGGTGCCCGAGGTCCAGCGGCGAGCGCAGCAGCAGCAGCAGCAGCAGCAGCAGCAGCAGCGACGGCCCCACGGCCGCCGGGCATCGCACGAGGTACGCGGTTTGTCGTTTTGGGCGTTCTTTTGTAGAATTTTTGAGTGCGGCTCTCAAAATGAGCGTGCGATCCCCACGCACGCGCTTTGACACCAGTAGCCTGTTGCACAACCGTCTTGTCGGGCGTTGAGGGAAAGAGGGAAGAGGGCGGGCGGCAAGGGGGCGGGCGGAAAGGGGGTTGGCTACACCGCCTTCTCTCTTTTTCTCACTTGCTCTTTCTCCTTCTCTCTCTCTCTCTCTCTCTTTTTTCTTTCTCTTCTACTTCTTTGAGTGAAAGCGGGGGGCAGCTGTCTTTTTTTCGTGATTTTCGTACCTCTGTGGACTTGACCACCCACATCGTCCGTGCCCGCATGTGTCTTGCGTCATAGCAATCTCCTCCTCACAAGTTTCTTCAAGATCTTGTGTGCGTTGACGTTGCGCGTCTGGCGCTGCTTTCCCCTCTCGTAGGGGATTGCACTGCTCCGGGTAT
>Ga0206126_10004787_pt1 | contig 12823 bp, 10 predicted proteins | sample Helgoland_Spring_5_FD_148621 | JGI IMG/M metagenome (GOLD analysis project Ga0206126, IMG submission 148621) | Pelagic subsurface seawater microbial communities from Kabeltonne, Helgoland, North Sea - Helgoland_Spring_Bloom_20160412_1 | ecosystem: Environmental > Aquatic > Marine > Epipelagic ...
GCGATGATCGTCGATCTCCTATTGTTGATCGCGAAGCATCAATCGCTTATACAGAAGATGACATTACAACAGTCGATCCAATTACGGTTGTATTATCGGCTAAAGGTTGGATACGTGCCGCTAAGGGCCATGATATTGACCCTGAGTCATTAAGTTATAAGTCGGGCGATAATTATAAATTGTCGGCTAAAGGAAAAAGTAATCAGTCGGCCGTGTTGTTAGATTCTACCGGCCGAAGTTATTCTGTGCCGTCAAGAACCTTGCCATCAGCGCGAGGTCAGGGTGAGCCGTTAACGGGTAGCATTAGTCCGCCATCGGGTGCGACTTTTGAAGGTCTGATGATGGGCGCAGGCGATGATCTTTATTTATTAGCGACAGATGCAGGTTATGGATTTGTTGCACGTTTAAGTGATATGCACGCGAATAAAAAAGCGGGTAAAAATTTAATTAGTATTCCAAAAGGCGGCCAAGTAATGGCGCCCGCTAAGGTCGATGATGTTAAGGATGGATTACTAATATCGGTGAGTAATGATGGCCGTATGCTTATTTTCCCTATTAGTGACTTACCTGTAATGGCTCGCGGTAAGGGAAATAAAATTATGAATATTCCTAGTGCTAAATTAGCGTCACGCGAAGAGTTTATGTTGTCTGCGGTGGTAATGAAAAAAACCGATGCATTAATCATTCATGCCGGTAAGCGTCATTTAAAAATGAAGTTCTCCGATTTAGAGCATTACTTTGGTGAGCGTGCGCGTCGTGGTAATAAATTACCACGTGGATTCCAAAAAGTGGATGCTGTTGTTGTTGAAGTAAAAGCATAATGTTTTTTGCAATCAACACTAAAAAGAAATTCAATAATTAATAAATGCGGCAAGTGATTTTGCCAGCAGCGGAAAAAACAGGTTGATGATGTGAGTGATGTAACACTAATAAAGATTGCTGGTCCTGACCAGCCTGGTATTACCTTATCAGTCACCACCTTATTGGCTGAACATGCTATACATGTTTTGGATATTGGGCAGGCGGTTATTCATAATAACTTAGCGCTTGGCTTGCTGGTTGAGATACCTCATCAGGTGGATCAGAATATTCTTTTTGGTCGTGTCAGTGAGCAGCTAGAAGCGCTGGGTATGTCGATTGAGTTAAGTTCAGTAGATGCTAATGCCTATGATGCTTGGACGAAAGAGCAGGGTAAACCTCGTCATATTGTTACCTTGTTAGTGCGTAAAGTGAAAGCTGAACATATTAGTGCAGTCACCGCATTGGTTACACAGTACGGTTTGAATATTGATAAAATTACTCGCCTATCTGGGCGTGTGCCGTTAGAAAAAGAAACCGAGCAATCAAAAGCCTGCGTTGAGTTTTCGTTACGCGGTGACTTAGATGATGCACAAATCGTACGTCGATCATTACTAGAGTTAGCCACAACACTGAATATTGATATTGCTTATCAAGAAGATGATATGTTTCGCCGTAATCGTCGTTTAGTTGTCTTTGATATGGATTCAACTTTAATTGAAGCAGAAGTGATTGATGAGTTAGCGAAAGTGGCAGGTGTTGGTGATCAAGTGTCAGCGATTACTGAATCGGCCATGCGGGGCGAAATTGATTTTAATGAAAGCTTTGAGCGCCGAGTCGCTTTATTAAAAGGCTTAGATGAGACTGCTTTAGCATTAGTTGCTGGACAGTTAAAAATGACTGAAGGCGCAGAAACGTTAATGGTGACATTAAAACGTTTAGGCTATAAAACGGCAATTTTATCGGGCGGCTTTAAGTACTTTGGTAATAAGTTGCGTGACAAGCTAGGCTTTGATTATGTCTATGCTAACGAATTAGATATTGAAGAAGGTGTGGTTACCGGTAAGGTGACAGGTCAAATTGTTGATGGTAATCGTAAAGCTGAACTGCTTAAAGATATTGCACGCCGTGAAAATATTGCACTTGAACAGGTGATTGCGGTTGGTGATGGCGCTAACGATTTACCTATGTTGAGTATTGCCGGTTTAGGTATTGCGTTTCGTGCCAAGCCTTTAGTAAAAGCCTCAGCACGACAATCTATTTCAAATTTAGGCTTAGACAGTATTTTATATTTACTGGGCATAACCGATAGAGAGCGTTTGGCGGCTAAAGATTGATTTGGATTATTGATGATAATCACAAGCATTAACATGCCAGTTTAGCCAATATCAGAAAAGTCATAGTCCATATTTTCTTGTGGTGCTTGTAGATAATTTCCTTGAACATAGCCTATGCCGGTTTGCCATAATTGGGCTAAGTCACCCGCGCTATTAACGCCATCGGCAATACAGGTGGCGTTATTTTCATTAGCAAATTTAATCATGTTTTTAATTAATTCTGGCTCGGCTTCTTCGCCGGTCATTTTTTCTGTTAAATGCGCGGAAAGTTTTAGCGTGTCTGGTAATAATTTTTTGATTAAATCAATATAATCTGTATTAGCATTCGTTATGCAGACTGGATGCCCCGCCTCTTTAAATTGTTTGATTAACGATAATGCGTTGTTTTCATAGTCAGTGGCATCGGATGCGGTTATAGAAAAACTTAATGACGCGTTTTCTATGTTGCTGCTATCTAGGCGTGCGGCTAACCAAGCATAAAAGCTATCATCCATAATGGCACTGGCAGTCAGTGGAATGTTGAGTTGAATATTCTCATTGTCTGATGCAGTTAAGGTGCTGATAATTTCACTGATCATCCAGCGATCTAATTCAGCATTGGTTTTTTCAATACCTAAACTGGCGATTAAGGTATCGGCAATGTCATCCGAACCCGCATCATTTTCTATGTATAAGAGGGCGTCATAAGCATGTTGACTTTGATTTTGTAGAGCAATAATCGGCTGGTATTTTATGCGCAAGCGGTTGAGCTCAAGAGCAGATCTTAATGCTTCAGCGCCTTCGGCATTATCTATTTTAGGCGCAAAAACTTTATAACCACTGCTGCCGTCCATTTGCTTTTCAGCAGAAGCCTTAAAGGCTTGGTCTAAAGCGTTTTCTATTGTAATACCTGCTACGCCGTATTTTGAAATGCCTACAGCAATAGAGGGTGTAATACACTGCTCACCGTTGCCAATAGTCGCTAAATTCACTCGATTGCACAGCTCAGTCGCTAACTCAGTGGCTTCATGTTTATAGTCATCAGGGATAACAACAATCCAACTTTCTTTGAGGTAATCAAATACCGTTGCTTCTGTAGGAATAAAGTCACGTAGTAAGCAGCCTATTTCTTTTATTAAACGCAGATGATTGTGAAGCCCAAGTTTTTTTCTTTGCACGGCATTGCTGGTGATGGATGCAAAAAATAAACTGCCTTTACCTTCCAAACTTTGTATCATTTCTAAATCAAAATCAGCAGAGTTCAGACTGTTATTATCGATAATGGAGCGTAAAATAATTTGTGTGCATGCTTCACCTTCAAAGCTCGCCATGGCTAATAACAATTCTGCTTGCATGGAATCTGTGTCGGCTTTAACTATATCGATAGTGATATTAGATTCTTCTTGCTTGCCAAATTGATATTTTCTGAGCAACGGTTTTACACGGTGATGATCTTCGGTGCTGATAAGATCTATAAAGGGCAGGCAGTCCAGCTCATCAGGCGATTGGAAGTTAAGTTGTTCACTGAAGGCGTTATTACTATGGACAATCATGCCATCAATAACATAAGCCACAGCATCGGCGGTTGAGTCCATAAGTAATTGGCTGCGGGCATTGGTTTCTGCCATAACACTTTGAGCAGCGAAAGCTACTCGGTGATCTTCTTGAGATTTAATTTCTCGACTAGCAACATATAATAGGCGGTCATGCTCAGGAAGGGTTAGGTAGTCACAAAAACCACAGCGAAATATTTGCAGAGCATTTGTCGAAGAGTATTCATCATCGAGATAGATGGCTCGCAGTTGGGCGTCATTCTTTTTGATCGCATTGCCAATGACTGCCGGTAGGTAGAGTTTTGAATGACCAAAGGCGAGTAAAATATTCCATGTTTGATTGCGTAGCGATTCATCAAGATCTTCTACGGATGTGATTCTATGAGCATTAACAATCCAGCCAGAGTTTTTAAAAATATTTTTTATTTTATTGGCTTCATTAGGATCTTCATGGGCAATCAGCAAATGAATAAGCTGGTTATCCGTAGTTGGCTGGATAGCTTGAACTTCAAAATCAACTTCAGTTGCTGCTGATTTTTTATCGGCAGCGCTATCAATATTGCTATCGATGATTTTGACGGTATTAATGCTTCTGGTCACAACACATTATCCTGTTTGAGAGAGTTTTGATTTTTATGCTTCCCTGTTGGCTCATAGCCTTAACGGTTAATTTTCTTCCTTTTTTCTTCTTCCTTCTTACTTTCTTCCTTGTGACGCACTTTGGTCGGTGTAAAGGTATCGACAATAACCACCACTGGTTTCTATACAGTCGCCCAGAACAATAGATTTCTGAGAGCGTGTATCAATCATAATGGCGGCTGTTTTACCCGTGAGGTTTAGCTGGGGCAGAAGCAGGCTAGCGCTTCTATCTTGATTGCCGTTATGATTTTTGTCATGACGACTATCAGTAGTGTTGTCATTTTTCTGTTCATCGATATGTGCGGGTAGTAATAAAGCGGGTATAAAGTCACTGCCATGTTTGCTGTGAATGACTTTAATGCCAAAGGGTTGTATTTTTTTTGTGAGTAGCTCAATACCAATTTGCTTTTCCTGTTTAACGGATTTACTCCAACGAATAATACCCACATGCCATTGCTTTTCATGGTTATGTTTAAGGCCTATTAAGTTGCCGGGTTTATAAACTCTTAGCGCAATATTGTTACCAATTAATTTATATCCCTTAGGATTTAAGTCGGCTATAGAAATACGTTGTGTGGCGAATTGGGTTGCGTTATCAGTGTTACTTCCGCAATTTTTCTGGATTTTAAATTCGATACTATTACCATCGAATTCAGTGTTCTGCCAGTTACTCGCATAAATGCCATTCCAGACATCATTATTTATTTTCGTTTTATCTTTCCGCACTTTTTTTTCACCTGCGGTGTATTCAGTATTAAAACGATGAGTGAATGCCTCAAAGCTTTTTTTGCCACTTAAAAAATAATGAATAGCCGATAAGTCGATGCAGGTTTCCAGTGCGCCTGTTGCGGGGGTTCGTGTGTGGGCGCGAACGTGTGGCGGCCCATAGCTGCTGGTTAAATGTTTTGCTAGATCGCTAGATAAGCAGCTAGAGGTAAGTGTCTTTTGTATTTGATGAAAATCAAAGTAAATAATTTTTTCATTATTATTTTCATTGTCATCTACTGTATCGCTGTCTTCTTTTATAAAGCGATGTGGTTGCTGGTCTTCTTCGTAACTCACGCAAAAATTAGTATGGCTATTAGCGTCTTCACAAATGCGTACGCCAACAATGGCCGTGCGCATATATTCAGCAAGTACATCAATCTGATTGGCCGTTAATTTTTCTGGGCTTGCGCAGCACAGTGCAGCAATGGTTTTATAACTGGCACTAAACTTAACCGCGTTGGCCTCAGTGCAGCTATTGGTTAATGAATATTGATATATTTTATGCAGTAATTGCCAGCAACCAGGCGGTGGACTTTCGTAAAGTTGATAGGAGGCGATAGCCGCATTACATAAAAAATCACTCGCTTTTATGAGCAACTCGTCGATATGCGGGGCAGATTTACTACTCAGTTGTGCCTGTCCTGCGACACAATAAATATGTCCGAATAAGGTAAAAAATTCTTGGCGTTTTCGATAAATGTCGATTTCTTGATGGCTATCCACTTGCTGTCTGAGCAAGCCGCTCATGACAGTCATGATGGGTTCGCCAAGAATATCTAACACATCAACTAATTGGTTTAATTCACAGGGAGAGGCAGTGAGTTCTTTGCCGGCAACAATCAGCTGGTTAGCCATGGCGCGAATATTGGTTCGTGGCAAAACATTGACCCACGATCGTAAGCCCTCAATGGTGGGTTCGCAAAAGCTAAATTCAGGTAGCACCTGTTTATGCTTTTTATTTTTTCGCTTAAAGAACATGCAAATTCAAACCCATTAAAAGCTAATACCATGAAACAAAGGGTATGCCACGCAATGCAGGCAAGTTTTCTGAGTATAGGTATTGATTGATTTATGTGCTGAATATGGCGGAGTTTATGTTAACTGGTCGATAGTTTTTTTTAAGAATGTTTAACGTATCTGAGCTTTTTCGACCTTATAAGGTAGGCAAAATAGGGGTTTTAGAGGTTTTATCAGCTTCTTCGCGTACTAGTCGCGGGACGAGATAGCCGGGTAGGCGGGCAGTGACCTCGCCCATAATCGCTTTGGCGTCGTTATCGCTTATTGCAAAATGGGCAGCGCCTGAAACGGTGTCTAATAAATGCAGATAATAGGGCAGTACGCCTATTTCAAAGAGTCGCTCACTTAATTCCACCAAGGCAGTAGCCGAGTCGTTAATCCCTTTGAGCAAAACGGTTTGGTTCAATACAGTGACACCAATGGCTTTCAGTTTATCAATAGCGTTTTTGACCGAGGCATCGAGTTCATTGGCGTGGTTACTATGAATAACGACGACTTTTTTACCCGGCCATTGTTGGAGTATCTCGAGCAAGCCTGGATCAATTCGCTGAGGTAAGACGACCGGTAGGCGAGAGTGGATGCGTAGCGTTTTGATATGAGGAATAGCAGCAATGTGCTGGTTAAGCCAGCTAAGCTGCGCGTTACTGCTCGCTAACGGGTCGCCACCGCTGTAAATTACTTCATTGATTTCAGGGTGTTGTTGCAGATAGTCCAGCGCCTCAGCCCACATAGCGCGACTGGGCTGGTTATCTTCATAAGGAAAGTGGCGACGAAAACAATAACGACAGTGAATAGCGCAGGCTTTAGTGACAATAAGCAGGGCACGACTGCGGTATTTATGGATGAGTCCTGGCGTGTTATTAAAGTTGGACTCATGCAAAGGATCAGCGGTGTAGCCCGGTGTCAGTTCATGCTCTTTGACTAACGGAAGCACTTGTCGAAGCAGGGGATCATTGATATCCCCCTTAACCATGCGGTTAATAAAGGGCGCAGGCGCACGTATAGGAAAGTCCTGTGGGCTAATATCTGGATCACCGTCAATGCTAGTGGCAAAATCCGCGGTTGAAATATTCAGTTGTTGGAGCAGTTCAGCCAGTGTTAGTGTCGAGTCAGATAACAATTGCTGCCAACTCTTTACTTCGGCAACACGAATAACGGTATTTTCAGTCTGACAGCTTGGGCTTGTTCGCGTTATCATAGGGCCATTCCGGTACTTGAGTGAAATCTGTCAGTTGGGTGGCACGAGCTAGCCAATTTAAAACAAAAGCAATTAAAAGAACAGTACCTAAACTAAACGTAAACACTTGTTGAGGAACATCATGGGCAACTATTCTACCAATGAATTCAAGAATGGCTTAAAAATTATTATTGAAGGCGATCCTTGTAATATTGTCGATAATGAAGTGGTTAAGCCGGGTAAAGGCCAGGCCTTTAACCGCGTGCGTTTAAAGAATTTAAAAACCGGCCGCGCTTGGGAGAAAACCTTTAAATCTGGTGAGAGTGTAGAGGCTGCCGATGTCATGGAAACCAGTATGGAATATCTCTACTGTGATGATGAGTTTTGGTATTTTATGGACCCTGTTACTTTTGATCAAGTGCCGGCTTCAGCCGCGGCTATTGAAGATGCCAAACCCTTTTTAAAAGAGCAAGAAACATGCATTATCACTTTATGGAATGGTGCGCCGTTAACCGTCACATTGCCGAATTTTGTTGAAATAGCGGTTGGCGAAACGGACCCTGGTCTAAAGGGTGATACAGCACAAGGTGCGACTAAGCCGGCCACTTTAGTGACCGGTGCGGTGGTTCGCGTACCGTTATTTATTGATAAAGATGAAGTGTTGAAAATTGATACTCGCACAGGCGAATATGTTTCGCGCGCATGATCGAGCAAACCGGCGCCAATCCGGCTGCGCTTAATCGACAAAATACGGGTGAGCGTTTGGCGAAAAGAGCCGCCACGCTTGCCAGTATTCGTCACTATTTTTCGCAGCAGCAGGTGTTAGAAGTTGAAACGCCGTTGTTAGGTCAGTACCCCGTAACTGACCCTCAGCTCGATAATCTTCGTGTTGAAAATCCTTTCGTAATAACCCCAGCTAACTCCAACTCCAACTCCAACTCTAACTCTAGTGCTGATTATTTATATTTAGCGACCTCTCCTGAATATTCGATGAAACAACTGCTGTCGCTTGGCAGTGGTTCTATTTATCAAATATCGAAAGCATTTAGACAAGATGAGCCTAGCCGTTTACATGCCATGGAATTTACCATGCTTGAATGGTATCGAATGGATTACGATATGGATGAGTTGATTGATGATGTCGCCGCATTAATTCATAGCTTGATACCCGATGCCGCTGTTGAGAAAATCAGTTATCGCGATGCGTTTATTCGTTATGCCGGTGTTGACCCATTCACGGCAAGTAGTGATGAGCTTGAATTAATTGCCAAACAAAAGATGGATGTGAGCTTTACCCATCAAAGTAAAGATGTGTGGTTAGATTTATTACTGACGCATTGTGTTGAAGAGCATTTGGGTAAAAATGGAATGACTTTTTTGTACGATTATCCAGAGAGTCAATCGGCACTTGCGCGATTATCGATTAACGCTGATGGCCAAACTATTGCAAAACGTTTTGAGTTATATATGAGCGGTATTGAATTGGCTAACGGTTATCATGAGTTGACAGATGCGACTGAACAGATGAGACGCTTCGAGTGTGATAATCAACAACGTCTACAAGCGGGAGACCCCGCTCGAGAAATTGACGCGGGCCTAGTAGCTGCATTAGATCGTGGCCTACCTAATTGTGCCGGTGTTGCTTTAGGTATCGATCGTTTACTGCTGTTGCTGTAATAAGTCATCTACCTTTTAGTCTTTTACTAACTATGGCTATTAATAGTGCCCAGTAATTCGCCAAGCTGAACTGTTGTCGCGTTTTCCAAATTTTCATTCCAGGTGACAGTGTTCTCTGGGAATAAAACAATAGCGGTTGAGCCTAATTTAAAGCGACCCATTTCTGCGCCTTTATCCAATGCAAAGACTTTTGTCATATCAATAGTGTTAATCTTTTTAGATTGTGGCGCTACCTGACCCGCCCAAACGGTTTCAATAGCGGCGACAATCATTGCGCCCACTAATATCACCACCATGGGTCCGCAGTCAGTATTAAATACGCAAACTAATCGTTCATTACGGGCAAATAAACCAGGCACATTATTAGCGGTTGTTTGATTAACCGAGAATAATTTTCCAGGCACATACAATGTTTTTTGCAAGGTGCCAGCTAATGGCATATGAACGCGGTGGTAATCTTTGGGCGACAAATAAATAGTCGCGAAAGCGCCGTTATTAAATTGCTCTGCTAATGCGGTGTCGCCGCCTAATAGTGCGAGTAAGCTATATTTATGGCCTTTAGCTTGCAGCAGCTGGTCTTTTTCTATAATACCTATTTCGCTAATAGCACCGTCAGCCGGTGAAGCAATGGCATTTTTTTCTTGCACAATGGCTCGTGCGCCGGGTTTTAATGCGCGGGTAAAAAAATCATTAAAGCTCAGGTATTGTTCGTAATTTTCCCGTTCAGCTTCAGCCATATTAATTGGAAAGAAATGACTGAATAGTTGAATAATTTTTGATTTTATCAAAGGGATTTCACAATCGGCAAGATAGCCAATTAAGCGCGAAAGCGTATGTTGAGGAATACAATACTGTGAAAGAATAAATAGACGTTCACGAAATTCGGATAGAGACATTTTTTTAGCCTTGTTGTTTGCCATCTTCACTTCGTAAGTTATTTATTCACGTTGTGAAGTGTATAAAAAAATTAATTAATTTGCAGGGTTATCAATAGGGGTATTCGTTAAGTTGCCCCATTCAGACCAAGATCCATCATAGGCTTTAATATTTAGGCCTATTATTTTCCCGACTAAGTAGGTGAGGCCAGATCGGTGGTGGGACTGGCAATGGGTGACAATTGTTTTATCGGATGTTAAATTTTTATCGCTTAGCATCGTTTGAATAACCGGTAATGGTTTGAGGCGTAAAAAATTATTCCTATCCATTAAGTCTAACCAATTAATATTTTCAGCGCCAGGTATGTGGCCGCCGCGTGCGGCTAATATTTTTTCACCGTTATACTCTTGTGGTGATCTTGCATCCCAAACAATAAATTCATCATTACTTAATGATTCAATAATTTTTTCTGCGCTAACGATTAATGCCGAATCAATATTAATTTGAACAGAGGGTTGTTCGGTGGCATCTTTAAGATTGTTTTTACTAAAGCCACTTTCTGTTTCTCGTCCTTCACCTAGCCATGCTACTAAGCCGCCATCGATATAATGATAATGATGATGACCGATAACATCTAAGGTCCAAATTAATCGGCCGGCCCAGCCGCCGCCTTCATCATCATAGGCAATGACAATACTGTCGTCATTGAGTCCTATACGAGAAAATAAAAAAGCGAGGTCATCGGTATCGGCGATTTTTCCTGCTGCTGGTGCAACGCCACAGACTAATTCGCTAGGTTTAATATGTTGCGAGCCCGGAATATGCGCTTCACGAAAAGCTTCTTCGCTGCCAATAAAAACTAATAAAATATTAGCTTGGTTTAACAGGGTATCTAGCTGTGACGTTTGGAGAACAAGTGCGGGTGAAAGCGATGAAGACATTTTGTGTTGAGGTCCTATTTGTAGGGTCTAGTTGTAGGTTTTAGCTAAAGTTGATCGAGTGAGGCCAAAATATGATGATAGCTGCTAATACGTGATGGATGTATTTCGCCTTGATCAAAAGCGACTTGCAAGGCGCAGCCTTTACTTTGTAAATGTTGGCAATCACGAAATTTACAATTTTCCGTATGCGCCTGAAACTCAGGTAGGCCGTTAATGATATCGTCAGGACTTAAGTGCCATAAACCGAATTCACGTATGCCTGGCGAATCAATAATGCCAGTGGCAATACGGGCGTCAGCCCCTGCCAGCTGATACATCTGCGAAGTCGTGGTGGTGTGCTTGCCTTTATCATTGGAGGCAGAAATATCACCGATTTTGGCGCGATGGTTACCCTTGAGTGTATTAATGATAGAAGATTTTCCTACGCCTGACTGACCGACCAAGATACTGGTTTTATTCGCTAAGGCATCAATAAAGCGCTGTGTTTCATTATTTTCAGCATCGCTAAACTTCGCACTTCTTAGTTGGGCGATATTATCTTTTTCACTGTCAGTCATGGTGCCATCAATATCATCATTAAGGCCATTATCGACGGCGCTGTAGCGATAAACGGGGTAACCCAGCTCAGTATAAAGTGCGAGTGCTTCGTTGATCTCATCGGTAACGGCTTGATTTTGGCCCATAAGGTCTTGCTTGTTAAGCAGTATGCAGGCGTTGATATTGGCATTTTCAGCGGCAATTAGAAAGCGATCAATCAGCGAGATAATGGGTGCTGGCTGTGGTGAAAGCGTAATAAAAATAGTATCGATATTGGCGGCAACGGGCTTAGGGTCTTGATAAGGCCGTGGTCTTTTTAATAGGGACTCACGCTCGAGGAGTGCTTCGATGACTCCAGTAGCACTGTTAGCCGGAGGCGCTCGCCACAAGATAACGTCACCGCAGACAATAGTGGGTAACTTAGCTCTAAAATGGCAGCGCGTGGTGGTTTGGTTGGCAATGGTTTTATCGGCATTTAAGCGCAACACTTCTACTTCTTTACCGTAATGAGTAATGACGAGTCCGTGCAGCAAGTCAATGTCATCTGCACTCTGTGAGACAGTGGCATGATTGCTCGCAATGCGCTCAAGTTGTTGCTTATTAAGTCGACGTTTACTCATGATAATCTTCATTTTTGCAATTGTCTTAGCTTACTGGTTCAGCGCGCTGACTACAATTGTAACCTTGCAGGCTTTCACTACTTGATCACGGCGTTATACTGGCCATCTAAATTTAGGAGCGGTAAATACTATGCAAGAACTTAATCGACTTATCTGGATTGATCTCGAAATGAGTGGCTTAAAGCCCGATTCGGATGTGATTATTGAGATTGCCACCATTGTGACGGACGCTGATCTGCGGGTGTTAGGTGAGGGGCCGATGTTGGCTATTCATCAGCCGGATTCGGTGCTGAATAATATGGATGAGTGGAATACTTTTCAGCATGGTCAGTCGGGTTTGACTAAGCGAGTGCGTGAAAGCGTTTTAACGGTGGCCGAGGCAGAGCAGCAAACGATTAAGTTTTTGCAGCAGCATTTGCAAAAAGGTGATTCGCCGATGTGTGGTAATAGTATTTGTCAGGATAGACGTTTTTTGGCTAACTATATGCCTGAGTTGGAGGCGTTTTTTCATTACCGGAATTTGGATGTGAGTTCGCTGAAGGAGTTGGCGCGTCGTTGGAAGCCGTCGGTGCTTAAGGGTATGAAGAAGAAGTCGAGTCATTTGGCGATGGATGATATTAAAGATTCGATTGAGGAGTTGAGATATTATCGGAGCAAGTTGTTGGATGTATAGGGTGGCGGCGATTTTTAAGTTTTGATCGTAATCTTACATTCTGGATTTTATTTCTCTCGTTTGAGTTTTTAGGTCAAGGTCGTCGGGGGTGGCCGATATCCAGGTTCTAGATCTTTAAGCTCTACCTGATAGTATCGTTATATTCTGGTTTTTTAGTTTATTGATTTAAGTTTTCAAGTCAAGACCGTCGGGGGTGGCCCGACATGCCAGTCACTTTTCGTGATTCGCTTC
>Ga0206126_10004790_pt1 | contig 12815 bp, 7 predicted proteins | sample Helgoland_Spring_5_FD_148621 | JGI IMG/M metagenome (GOLD analysis project Ga0206126, IMG submission 148621) | Pelagic subsurface seawater microbial communities from Kabeltonne, Helgoland, North Sea - Helgoland_Spring_Bloom_20160412_1 | ecosystem: Environmental > Aquatic > Marine > Epipelagic ...
ATCATCATCATCAGCAGCAGCAGCAGCAGCAGCAGCAGCAGCATCGCTCACCTCCTCCTTCGCTTCTGCATCATCGTCAGCATCATCCGCAGCAGCATCGCTCACCTCCTCCTTCGCTTCTGCATCATCAGCAGCATCGCTCTGTTTTTCTACGGGTTCGTCTTCGTCTGATTCATCATCTGTAACTTCTTTATCTTCCGTCCGTTCTGTCCACAACTGTATCGGGAAATCAATAAACTCCGAATGACGTTTCACAAGGTCTTTCAGTTTTTGTTCTTCAAGGTATTCAAGCATATCTTCTTTGAGCGTCAGAACCATACGTGTGCCACGAAGTAGAGGAGTTACTGAAGCGTCGCATTCAGAAACAGTGAATGAACCACCTGCACGAGATTCCCATACGTACATCTTATCTTCATTGTGTTTGGAATACACGGTTACTGTATCTGCAACCAAATACGCACTGTAGAAACCCACACCGAACTGTCCAATCATACTAATATCGGCACCTGCTTGAAGCGCTTCCATAAAGGATTTTGTCCCAGACTTTGCGATTGTCCCCAGATTGTTGACTAGGTCTTCTTTTGTCATACCAATGCCAGTATCTTCAATCGTGAGTGTTCCTTTTTCACGATTTGGAATCAAATTGACTTTTAAATCAGTACACGAATCTAACACAGTCGGGTCAGTTAGAGATTGATAGCGCACTTTGTCTAGTGCATCACTTGAATTGGAGATCAATTCGCGCAAGAAAATATCCTTATTTGAATAAAACGTGTTAATAATCAAACTCAGCAGTTGATTAATATCAGCAGAGAACGCAAACGTTTCTGATGGAAGTTGAGTATCAGTCATTGCGGAATAGTGGAATAAAAGTAATAATATATAGACACTTGTTGTGGTGTATCTTTAAGCAACTTATTTATAAAAAAAACGATGAAATATATATTTGCGGGTCGTTCGATACTCACGTCGGTTGATTGGGTGCGATGTACAGTTCACGGGATTGGGCAATGAGGGCAACCCGTGAATGACAGCATCACTGCCGAGTGTCGTTCAAACGGTATGGGATAGTAACGGTGGTCAACGATGTGCACTCTGAAAAGGCATTTTATTCGATCGTCGTTACACCGTATGGGATAGCGATGGTTGTTAATGCGGTGCACTGGTGGAATAGAAACGTGCCGATCGTCGTCACATGCGTCGGTATCGCAACACGTGTCAACGACGTGCAACCCCATAGAGCATAGTTACCAACCGTCGAAACACAGTCTGGAATGACAAGTGTTTTCAATGCGGTGCAATGTGCAAAAGCATAACCACGAATCGTCGTCACGCTGTCTGGTTGGTTGGTTGGTTGGTTGGTTGGTTGGTTGGTTGGTTGGTTGTGTGGGGGGTGGGGTAGTTGTGGTGTAGATGAAAAAACGACTATCTTTAAAAATCAGTTTATTTTGTTTTGTATAAAAAACGTGCTTAAAAAAAGGGAAGGAATAATGCAACCACACGTATTAAATTTATAAAAATACGATTTGGGGTTCTATTTAATTTTTTTAAGGGATATATAAGTACCCGGTTTGGGACGGGTCGTAATCCACGTACTCTTTAGTAACTAGTGTGTCTAACACTTCTTGGAACACCGGTTTTGGTATCTCAAACATTACCAGATGCTTCTGTGTTTGTGAAAATAAGTCTTCAGACGAGATGTGTTTCAGACGGTCGCTCGCGTATCCAGACTTCAACCGTGCCATTATAACAGATTGTATGACACTTTTCATCTCATACAGTGCCTTATGTTTTTGGGTGTTATGCAGTGTATTCGCATCTGCTTCGCACACAAACAACTTGTGTATGCGCTGTAAAGCAGATTGTGAAATCCGTGTGGGCAGTGGCAGTTGTAGTGGTGCGGTGGTTGTTGGTATACGCAAGCGGACCAAGTCTGTCTCGATGAGGACGGTGTCATCGTCGTCCACACAACCGGTTTCAGAGTTGTCTGACAAATATACCTTTTCCAATATGTTATCCTTCACCAATTCGTTCAATATCAGACACCACGTTGAGTTCCCTATATACGAATTGCTTTGATGCTGAGTATAGTCATGCTGGTGATGATGACGATGATGATGTTGTATGAACACGTCTACTGAAACTGTATTCTGTTCGTGAATATACAAGCATATATTTGCGATCGTAATATTGCTATACAGTGTCAGGTGCAGAGGTTTTTTCTGGTTGAACTTCCAAGTGTACTCGGTTGTACACATAGATACCCACGTGTTCCAGTTGACGGTGCGTTTTTGGAATGTTTTATGATACTTGTCAGTTTCGGATTGTAATACAGCTTCGATCTGAGGGTGGTTTGCGCTTGGTTTGTGCGGTGAGAGTCCCTTCCACATATGTGTGTTAATGACATACGCATCATTGTGATGGGAGCGATACTGGTATTCACGTAGCATATCCCGTAGCGACCCAAAATGGTGGGTGCATTGCGACTGGTGCGACTCAATATATTGCATAAACATCTGGTCAAATAATGAGACATTCAGTGTTTTTGTTAGAATCGCAGGTTGTATGTGTCGCATAAACAGCTGTTCCATAAAAACATTTTTATCAGTTATACTTTGCCATAAGGCGATGAATCCACAAACGTCGGCAGGTGTGTGTCGGTGTTCAAAAAGCGCAGCGAATGTGTCGATGCACCATTCGGTTTCCTGGTGGTCTTTATCGGTGTTGCCAACCGGCAGTCGTTCACACATATGTGTTGTGTGCATAATGTGACCGACTGTATTAAATACTTGCAACTGGATCGGACCGTCTTCAAAGAAGCGATAGATGAATGACCACAAATCTCGCATTGATTCCACTGAACTGGACGATGCCTGTGCGGCAAATGCTGTGCAATTACATAGATATTGTCGAATGTCTTTGTTCGTGAATGGGCTTCGGTTGTGAAGCGGATGTTCGTCCGAATACATTTGTGACCAATATAATTGACACAATTTCACATCTTTGTTGATGAAAGCATCCAGCACATCTTTCCAAACAAAAATGGACGAACCGGAGTGTGTGTTCGTTTCATTTGAATGGTTGTGAAAACACAGCGAACTCATAGACCATTGTTCTTGCAACGAGAAATACACAGACATATGATGGAATACTCTGCATTCAATATCGTCGGTCGGATTGGGTTGGTCGCACTGTTGTAAATCGTCCGCAGGACGGACCGAGAATGTTTTGAAGTGTTGAATGGATACCGATAATATTTTTCTCAGACGTGTAAACAATTGTTGTGGTGTATTGCATTGGTGTAGGATGTTGTTTTGTAAATAGGATACAAAATATATTTCAATAGACTCTATTGCTGAACCGGTTCTGTTTTGTGTATGAGTCGTCGTATTAAAAAAAGGAGGTGATAATACTATCCAGTTTTGCAAGATGTGCAATTGGTGCAAGTACCTTGGTGATAGCACCTCTTCGTGGTCTGTTGGGCACACAACATACTCCGTAGCACATTTCACATATAATTGTATCTCTGATATAATGAGTTCTTCCAGCAGTTGATAATGTGATTGAAATAATACCTTCATCTGCGACACACACGTATAGAACGGATGGTGAATATTCTTAACGAAGGGTGTTGCATACGCATCTTGAGCGAACACAATGAATGGTTGGAAGGCTTTGTTGTAAAATGCTTCAAATTGTTGAAAGTGTTTCTCTATGAATTCATTCCAATATAGTAATGTGTGCTCTTCCAGATGCACCTTCTGTTGAAAGTAGTGTACCAATTTGCATTGGACGGCATCCTCTATCTGCTGTACGACCGCTTGGTGTACGTGTGGGTGGTCTTCTATATTGCAAAGCAGTTCAAATAATTGGATATAAATGGTACGTGTACCATCGTCGATGTCGTTATCAATATTGACACGTTTTATGCTTTGACAGACTTGCCCGATCTTGTTTGCAACGCTTGTGTCACTCCACTCTACACACGAATGCTTGTATCGTGGTTGCTCGCCCGGATTTGGTATGTGCTTCGGTCTGTGCATATGTATGTTACAGTGACGACACACCCGTAACGTAATTGTGAACCGTGTATGATTTGGTAGTCGGGGGGGGAGGATTATTTATATTTATAGGAAATAAGATAATCGAATACGCTGCTGTACCCGAATCGGTTGAGCAATAGCGTGACAGAACTACCACGCAGGGAATGCTACACCATCACAAGACCGACAGAATACAAATCGGATACATTAATGTGTGAATACTTCGTTTGCTTCTGTAGTTACGAATTAAGACAATTACAATGCCACTGCCAATGCCACTTTAAATAGTAGACACAGTATCAAAAGTATAAATACGACGAGCACAAGTGTACGATTTACGTTTGCAATCAGCGATGTATTCCCGAAATCCTTTTCAGTACTTGTTGATAATCCTGACAATTCGGGTGCATCTTGAAACCCTTCTGATATGACGCGATACCCGGTCGGTTCATTTTCCCACAGATGGTACGAATTGCCAATTATGTTCGCACCAAACACCACCGCTTCCGTATCGACCGACGCTTTGTACACGTCCCATTCCACTTGAAACGAGTAGGTTGTTATACTCGGTGTATTTGGTATGATCTTGTGATTCGCATACCATTTATACAAAAGCGCACCGTTGACACATTTAACTATGTTCACCAAACAAATGTTCTTTGATTGTGGCAAGTGGTAGGACGGGTACACTTTCTGAACCTGTGTTGCAAAAATATGGTTATTTATGTTATTCACTGTCAACTGCCAGCCACCATCGTTCGGATTCAATGCTGCAGTTGAGACTTGTTTGACATCCGCAATCGTGACCGATGTGGACACCAGCGGTGTCAATATGGCGCCTTGGATCAGATTGTTATACGCAATGACTTGCCGAACCTGCGATGGGACATATTGCATGCAGCCGGAACTGCCACCCGATTCAAGCGAGCAGATTAAGGGGGCTGCTTTGGGTGCGCACACGGTGTGGTACAGTGGTTGGGGGACACCGTTGACCTCTAACGGTTGGATGGCATCGTCACCCCCCGGGATCATCTGCCCGACTTCGACGACACGCTCTACGCACACGTCGTTCACAATCGAACCGTGTCCCATCGAACTCGCAATCATTTCAAACGGATTGATGTGCAGCGCGTCGTCTATCACACCCGCAAGTAGCCCGGTTGGGAACTGGTTACTTTTGGGGTCGGACGCAATGGTAGGACTGGAGCACGGGGCAGTGTGTGACGGTATGTTGTTCACCACGATGTGACGCGGTTGGCCTTGGCACGCCGGTTGGCTTTTCACTTTATCGCACGTTCCCGATTGGAAATAAAATTGGTCACCCATTTTCATATTTTCACCGTACGCATTCTTCCCGGTTTCAATCATACCGATTGTCCAGCGTGCCACCTCTTGGACATTCTCGACAAGCATAAAGGGATTTGCACCGATGGGCATCACCAGCGGTTGGTTTTGTTTGATGTATTTTGCAAAATTGTAGGGTGGTGGACGAGAGCTGCTCGCACCGTTGAGTGTCAAATACTTTTGACGCTGTGCCTCTGTTCCAGAGGCATCGTTCGACTGACCAGATAACACCTTCGACTCAGTCTCTTGCGAGGCGATTGTCGACTGAATCGTGCCGATACTCGGTGCTTTACCCGCTTTCAAATCGGCCTCTTGTGCTTGGAAGTTGGTCCGCAACGAGGAAGATGCTGCATCTGTAGTGACGCTATCCTTGAAAGAAGTCAGATCACCAAAAGAATAAAAATTTTCGATATTACTACTTATGGAAGTCATTTAACAACGACACAACAAAAAAATGGTTTATAACACTTTAGCACCTTTCTGATTTTTTTATCTCATATTTAATACCAAATACGTATGAAACAAAAAACAGTAAAACAAAAAACACACGACAGTTCAAGTTTTACATATTGCAACAAAAACATTGGACCTTCACATACGACGAAATACGAAGTTGTATAATATACGCAACAGACCCGAAGCAAGCGCGAACCATTGCACAACACGCAGGACTGGATGAGTGTGACCGCGAACACGGACGCGGGAATTATTCTTTCTGGACAGACCCACGCAAGTCAACATGCCGGTTATTAACCACCGCGTATCAGAATAAATCTGCTGCACAAATGGCCATTGCCGAAACGTTCGACAGTTGAGATACAGTTGCGTCGTGTTACATACAGACACACTGACAGTCATACAGATGGAACCGTTTACCGGTTTCACATAGGTCATCTCCAGCACATCAAATAAATCAATTATGTTCATTTCGTTCCATTCCACACGTACGTACACGTGTGGTTGTTGGATGGTACTTATTTTGACCAGTGGTGCGAAGTGTATGACACATCAGATTATCTTATATTCTATTATCTGAACTGACAGTCGTGCCTATCCATCCAAATCTGTTCACGGCTGCCACCCCTTGGGTGGGTGTATACACATCGGGTATGAATCGAGTTAGTACACACGATAATTATATAAATATGAAATACTCATTCACATTGTATTGAGTATTGATTCGTTTCATTGTATGCTGTTCCGTGACCAGCAACCACCGTCACAAAGTATCGCTGAAACTACCCAGCGTTCGCGGAGAAAAAAGACGGCCACAAACCTGACCAGTATAAAACACCGAGGAGGTTCGGTCTCATCAAGTGTGCCAGATACTCTGATAGAACCTGGTAAAGAAGATACCGTCTGGACGCCGACAACCATCCAGAAAAAGTTGGAACAACTCATCCACACATCGGAGTTATCCGCACCACTGTGGGTGCAAGGTGAACTGAACAACTATTCCCCATGCAACCGCAGTGGGCATATGTATTTTGACATAAAGGACAACAATAACAATAAGTTATCGTGCACGCTATTCGGTGTACAGTATGTGGTGGCACAAGAGGTTCATGAATGTCTGGCGAATGGTGTTCGGGTTGCGGTGAGAGGCAGCATCAAATGTATTTCCAAGTTCAGAGGGAGTCAGTACCAATGCAACGTGCGAAAATTGAAGATTGTGTGCGAAGACAGCGGTGCAAGCGAGAAACAACTGCAGGAGTGGACAGCCCAACTCAAGCAAGAGGGTGTATTTGAGGCAGTGCACAAACGAGCACTCCCATCACACCCCCAGCACATTGCGGTCATTACGTCGCAAAATGGAGCAGCGTGGCAAGATGTTCGCCAAACGGTCGATAATACACACATCCAACTGCAACTGACGCTGTACCCGTGTCTGGTGCAAGGTGATAAGTGCGTGTCGTCCATTCTGCGACAGTTGCAAACCATATGTGATATAGAGTCCGCTGAGCACAAACCAGATGTGGTGCTTATTACGCGCGGTGGTGGGTCGATAGAAGATTTGTGGGAGTTCAACCAACCTTCGCTGGCCCGTGGTGTGCACGCTATGCGCAGTGTCGGACAATTGCCTCCGGTGGTGTGTGCCATCGGACACCAAGTGGACACGCCCCTGCTGGACAGTGTGTGCGATGCGTCCTTCATTACACCGACCTATGCTGCACAACAACTGGTAAAATCATTAGCAGATACACAAACGGCCGTTTCGAATATTCACCAACGGTTGTGTTTCCAAATCAAAACGATTTTAGCAAATAGACACATGCATTATGCACGCTTGCACACACACATTTCAGAACACAATATAGTTTCGCAATTACAAAACGGGATTTGTGCAGCGCACACGCAGTTACGTCAACGTGTGCAACAAGGTGTACACGAGCGGCATCAAATCTACCTTCAGTTGCACACGGATATCAACCAATCATACCATCTTGCGAAATTGCACTTGCAACATAAGGATGCACACACCCAATTACAGCAATGTGTGCACAAGCAGTTACAAAAGATGCAGCAGCAGCACGAAACAATCAATCGGAACGTCCATCAAGCAATGCCGTGGTGTGTCCTCGTCGACTATCCGGATGTATGTATTTTACAAAACACGGGCGGTGATACATTAGATATTAACACAATGGGACAACGGAGAATTGGGCGGGCGATGATCACTTCTAGTCGTGGACATATATGTTTTGATTATAAAGTGCGTAATAATAATAATACATAAATGTTTACAATTTGACATTACATGTGAGATGTACAGTTGTAAAATTATTATATTTTGTGGATATAGGTGTGCGACGAATAGTCGGTAATCGTGGGTGGAATACGAATCTCATTGGAATGTATTTTTGTTTGTAATGAATGTTTTATAATTCATATAAATAATGAATAGTCTAAAATTCGGAAATATAGCAAGTGTTAGTTATGAACTGACACTTATATGCACTATCTAATACTTTTTTTGAGTAAGAGTAATATAGTATATGCTTAGCAAGATGAATTCGATGAACCGATACCAGTGAGAGAACCATTCTGTTCACATAGTTTGTCTTTGTATACATCGTGTTCGGTCTTATATCTTTCCCTGTCCTTTTCAGCATCTTCCTGGAATTTTTTTTTCACTTCGTCGGTAATACCATTCCATCGCTCAGACAGTTTTTTAGAAATCTCGTGCATCTTAAGAGTCGGATGTGTTTCCGTCACCTCTTTCCGAATAGAATTGCAGTACATAATATAAGATGACCGGGGTTTCTTTGGTGCATTCTCGTCTTTCTTTGTTTTGAGGCATTTCTTAACAAGGTCTGAGTAGATGAAGTGCTGCTGCGCATCTTCTACTTTATCTACACAATCCAAGAAATGACAGACTTGCCGAACAAGTTCGAGTTCCCGTTGGATAATAATTTCACTCACAGTGCGAACATTGTTGTAGCAATCGTTAGTAGACATTTTGACTTTAGTTATAGTTGCGTGTTGTGTGTTTATATGCTTTTAATAGTAGGTAAAAACAAGTAGAATGATTGATTAATTAATTAATTAGTTTGGTTCAATGATATATATTTTTTTTTTTATAATTTCCATTTGACTTTTTTTCAAAAAAAAGTGTACAGAATGGAACGACGTCTGCAGGACATCCAGTGGAAACATGCAGATGGATTCTTCTGAGAAGGTTTCGCTGCTTCCGGTGGTGGTCTCGTTCCAATAACTATCCACCACATCACACAGAGGTACGTCTTCCGTGCATGCATCTTGGCTGTGGTTCTCAGATGCCGTGTGTGTTCCACCGGGTGGGTGGGTGGACGCATTCCCGGCAAGACCTTCGTGAGCATCATCTCCAACTCCGCCAGTTTCGTCAGCCTCGGTGGCAACCGACGCATCAGTGTGATTCGCACTCTCGGGTGGTTGCCGGTACGCGGTATACATCATTCGCCCGACGTAGTACAACCCTGCAACCAAGAAGGCAAACAGTTCAATTTCTGCGAAAAGCATCGTGAAGTTCAGTGTACCAACAGGCGCCAACCGAGAATAGTCGATGCCATTGATCACGATCGAGAATGATGGGTGCATCGCTGGCAGCGCTGTGCGCAACATACTCATCACCGAGTGCGAAAACACGTGGGGTGCAGTCGGAACAGACGTACGTTTTTGGAAAGTGGATACAATACAACGACACAGTTTGTGAAACAAATAGAACACACACACTAGCAACACCGTCGCAACGATATATGGTATGTACGGAGAGTCCATACACTTGTGCACCGACGACTCATACTCCTCCTCAATCACGTACTCGTAGTGGCAGTGAGAGCATTGTTTGTTGTTGCTCTGGTCCAACCATTCGAGTAGGCAGTTGGTGTGCACATACTCCAGCGTGCCCTTGCACCTGCAAGGTGACACCATCGATGACACGACAGACGTTTCGTAGCACACCCAACACGTCGATGTATTTTCTTCATCTTCCTCTTCGTCCAAGGTGGACGCTTTCACTTGTGTGGATGTGTCATCTGACATTTGTTTTCCGGTGGTGCCGTGGTCAGATGCCGATACAACACCACAACCACCCGTGTGATCGTTCGCCGGTTCGGTTGTTTCTTTTGTTTCTTTTGGTATAAGCGGTTCGGTTGTTGCCTGTGTTTCGGCAGTTGCTGGAACAGTGTCTGCCACGTATTCGTCAGAACCAACATATACACTATTTGTAGTAGTAGTAGTAGTAGTCGTAGTACGCGGAGAAATATTATGGGGATGATGATCTTCCGTTTCGTTCGCCAAGGCAGCAACTTGCTCTGGTTCGGTTACAATGTCAATATGTGGCGCAGACGGATGAGGTGGGGTGGAGGTTGATACAGTTTGGTTGACCGTTGACGGTGCAATTGCAAGTTCCATTATGTACGAGATACGAATACTGTGTTGTGTAGATATATTTGTAAAAGTATAGATTGTACGCAGATATGTTCACACCGTTGCATTTTGGTTAGGAATCCCACAAATGTGGGAGTTGTTGTCGTGGGTTGTATTAAATACCAAACAAAAAATGATTAAATTCCAATTACTTGTTGTGAATCATATGTAACACCCGGTGATAACAGTTCGTCCTCCTTCCTAGCACATCGTCCTCTTCTCCTCCTCATCTCAAACGATGCCGCTCAATCCCGATTGTATGCAGATCGTAATGTCTTTCACGAAATCGCCCCCGGTCAATAAGAAGGATAACGAGGTGCGCGACAAGTCGTTGCAAACCAAGAGTGCTTCCGCAATCCAGAAGGCCTTTCGCAAACGGAATACGCACATCAGTCGCGTCTTCTCCCTGGTGTACCCACGTATTCAGGCGTTAAAGTCAGTGAATCTGAACACGATCCTGTATCTGTGTGCCACCTCGTTCTGGCGTGAGATGCAACATTGGAATTTGTACGCTTCAACTGTTATTGTATTGTATTGTGTCCTCCTACCATTGATTAGTGCGACGTATCTGTTGGTGTTTCCATTTCGCAAGCAACTCAATCGGATCTCGCTGTATCATCTGGTGATGCTTCGTCGTGGAGTGCAAATTCTACCCGTTCTTGGTATGTTTGTGTGGAAAATGATTCTGTTGTGGTATCCGACAGATAACAAATCGTTTTTGGATACACTGTGTATCAACTTTATGCGAGACATCTCATACACAAATGTCTTACTATCCATTTGTGTCATTGCGTACCCGTATGTATCCCACAACAAACACACGATCGCGGGCAACCTGTTTGGGGAGTGCAACCCTGGACTGTTTCGCTGTGAGAAGGTACTTAATAAATGTATTGGACGTTTGTGAATGTGTCGCTCGTTTTTTCATACACTGCACTGGTATGGTTGAGAAGCATATGTTGGGTTGGGGTGTATTTTCTTGGAGAAATTATCATTTGTTGTAGCGTGATACTTTGATACTTTAATATAAATATAACTCAGCGACGGAGCGGTCACTGTTGTACCCACAGGTTGCACTGTTGTACCCGCAGGTTGCACTGTTGTACCCGCAGGTTGCACTGTTGTACCCGCAGGTTGCACGCTAAATATGCGGTTGTAGCGTAGGTCTCGGAGATGGGATTTTATTTTTGTTAACGTTAACTCTGGTGGGAATATGATATAACTTGCATCATCATACATAACTCGAAATCGTATTGTAAATGTAAACTGATCAAAGGATATAATCTGTATATCTAATTCCGGATATATTGATAGCACGTGCATAAGTAGTTGAATAGTCTTCTTACAAATCGTGTTAATCACTACTCCATGAATACCTTCATTCCGTGCAACGAACTCTTTTTGTGCGTATTCCAGTTTTAATTTAGGTGTAAGAAGTCTACGACGTACAAACTGACGTATTTCGTTAGGACACATTCCCAGATATGCGGTTAATTTAAATTTCATGTCTTGCAAGGGTGAGTTGGAATTAAATTCAAACTTCCCACCGTCTGTGGAAAAAATGGAAGCATATAGTGCTCGTCGTAATTGTTTCATCACAGGAAGCATCTCAGACTCAGTATCTGTAACTTCCTCGGAAGATGCACCCGATAAACGTTGAATAATGATGAATCCCGCCCACCAAGCGCAAGTCCAATTCGTGTATACCTGTTTAGAGGATTTATTTACTTTCACACGAAGTTGTTTGTATTGTTGGTCAATTGGTAGACCAGAATTAAAGCTGTTTAATATAACTTGTTGATTATCTGTTTTTTCAAAAAATGACCCATACGTAGGATAGCTTTCTCCTTCATTATAAACAACATCCCCATTCGGGTCAGAAAATTCTAACAAAAGTGTTTCTGGTAACTTTTCAACAACTAAACTCATAACATGACCATTCTGATTGTCGTCATCCGTAAATGTAATCACTAGGGATACACCAATTGAAACACGATGATTAGACGCTAAATGTTTTAAAAATGTGTTTAACTGTTCATCAAATTTTTTTCGCCTTTTAACATGTGTACTGGTTTTTGATTTTGGTTCAAATGATGGCATGAGTATTTCTGTTAGATTCACATAGGTTCTTTTTCTTTCTGCGTGATACAACACCATTTGTTGATAAAAATGTATACTCAACAACGAAATGAACCAACCGGTGCCTTCCTGTATTGATGCTTTTGTAAAATCCTCCTTAAAAATATGATCACCCCACGGTTGTATTTCTGTCAGCGTACGTTTTTTTGTCCCGTATCTAGAACTATGACGTCTTTGTGCGGAAGATGTTCGTTTGGTGGATGAAGTACGTAATGCAGTCTTATTTGTGTGTCGGGTAGAAGACGAGCGTCTTTGTTCGGAAGATGTTCGACCGGTGAATGAAGAATGTAATGTAGTCTTCTTTGCGTGTCGGTTAGAAGACGAATGTTTTTGGGTGCGTGGTTGTTGTTGTTGTTGTCCTGGTCCTGGTCCTGCTGGTGG
>Ga0206126_10004794_pt1 | contig 12807 bp, 10 predicted proteins | sample Helgoland_Spring_5_FD_148621 | JGI IMG/M metagenome (GOLD analysis project Ga0206126, IMG submission 148621) | Pelagic subsurface seawater microbial communities from Kabeltonne, Helgoland, North Sea - Helgoland_Spring_Bloom_20160412_1 | ecosystem: Environmental > Aquatic > Marine > Epipelagic ...
CTGTCAGGGATAACAATCGTCGTCAACGATGTGCAACCGTGAAAAGCATATCTACCAATCGCTGTCACGCTGTCCGGTATAGCAATCGTCGTCAACGATGTGCAACCGTGGTCAACAAGGTGCAACTATGAAAAGCATATTCACCAATCGATGTGATGTTATAATGCGAGTAGATGTCCTCCAATACTGCATCCAACTCCCGAATCTGGTCTCGTCTGATATACGCACACAGTTCCTTTTGAACCGTCTTCTTATCCGCTTCCGTCGTTGCTTCGGCAACGCTACACTCATCCCGGATGAATCTTGTGGAGACAGTATCAAACAGTATCACATACGTGCACGGTTCGTACATCTGTAACACAATATCATCGATTTTCCACCCGAAGGTAGACTGCAAATGCGTCTTTAATGCGTGTGCTTCCTCAGGTGGTGAACCGGTTGGAACAGATGCTGTCCCACTTGTCGCACCATCAACGGTTACAAACGATACAACTGTTGTCATATCTGATTGACAAGACTTCGTACTCATTGGATGTATTGTTAGTGTTGTGTTGAGAATTATGAAGGATACAATTTTAATAATCAGTTTTAATAAACCAAACCAAAACAAAACAAATTAGTATGAGTCGGGTTGTTAACAGATACTTACACTGTTGTGACGTATATACACAAAAGGAATACTAATATTTATTTTTGCAACATATACCGACTCGTATCGAATCGTCGTATAGAGTGTACGGATTGATTACTTACCGTGTCCAACCAACGATGTGCAATATGCAAAAGCATGCAGATTGTTCAGAATCACGCTGGACGGTATCACACCCGTGGTCAACGAGGTGCAACCCCGAAAGCACTATCTTTTGTGTTGCCAATCAATGCGGTTCACCCATTGTTGTGTATAATGGATGATATATATTTACGTAATAGGGGTATTACCCGGTTTTGTGAGTGAGGTTATATTATTATTATTATTATTACTACGATGTAGTATGATGGACGTGTATGCGATTTACTTATTATTCGAAGTCGCTGTCTACACAATCGTCGTCGTCTTCTTCGTCTCCAACGTCTTCCATGTCTTCGTCGGTATCAACTCCTTTGGTGGGTTGTGCATCAGCAGCGACATCATCATTGGTGTGGTGGTTGGGTTGTGGTGGTTGTTCAGGAGGGTATTGGATCATTGGTGTCGTTTCGCTTTCTTTGCGAAATGAGAAAACCGTGTTCGTGCTGTTCTCATTCGGTTTGAATTCAAGTTGCACAATCTTCCAATTGCACCCAAACCGACCACCCACAAACCAGATGCATTTACATTGAATAATTGCACGCATTTGCATCCGTTGACCACCTGCAACTTCATCCAGGTTATCAGTGTGTTTGTTTTGTTTTTCATCAAATACGACACACTTCCATTTCTGATCGTAGAAGGGGACAGATGCTTTGAATGTTGGTGGGAATTGTGTCATTTCTTCACCGGTTTCCTTGTCCGTGCGGAATTTCACTTGGGGTGTGAACATTGCGCTTTTCAGAACATCTACAGATACGGTCTTTTTTCGAAACCACTCCATCGGATTACTCTTTGCTTCCTGCAGAATACGTTCATCCATACTTAGTAGAGATTTATAGAATGCGCCACCAGATGCATCATCGTCAAAACAATCGACACTCCAACTGACGCTGTATTTTGGTTTTTCAGCGTCCGCATACTCCGGGGGAGGGGGTGAGATACCACTGTAACTACTCATCCAAGGAGTTTGAAGCAGAATCGGACCACCATCACACGTATTGATATACACACTTTTCATACCATTGTCAGACACTTTCATCTCTGTGAATTTGAGAGATGCGACATCTTCGATACAATGAGGAATTGTTGTATCAAAGGCATACGTATCAAAGGACAATGAAGCACCGTTGAGGGGAACATATTGCATTTGTTTGACCTTCCATTTGCATCCGTATTTGGTTGTGCCAATGAACCACATTGGACAGCATTCCATAATAACACGCACTTTCATACGACCAGTAACAACTTTATCCAAGTCTTCTGTAATCAGCTTGCAGTTTTCGTCAAACACCATACAATCCCACTCGTTATTGTAATACGGGATTGATGCTGACATACTTGGTGGGTAGGCATTGCTTTCTTCACCGGTCTCGCGATCAATACACGGTTTTACGATTTTGGTGAACATTGCTTGTTCCAGAACTTCTTCACTCACAGAACGCTTCTTAAACCATTCCATACCATTCCTCGCGCCCTCTTTCAGAAGACGTTTTTGAAAACACTTCATAAACTCGGTAAATTCGGTCACTTCGGTATCTTTTCCACCGTTGTCGTCCAATGACAGCTGCAGATTGTATTTGGGTTTTGCGGGATCAGAATATTCAGGAGGAGGAGGACGGATGCCAAATGAACTTTTCAACCAAGGTGATTCGATTTGAAAGGTTGAATTATTCATATTGATATATACCATCTTTCTTCCAGTATCGGTCGTCTTCAGTTTGCTGAATGTCAACCCAGAAAGGTCTAGTTCGTGTGCCATTTTACGCTTGGGTGATACGGTCGTCGATGACTCGGTGCGGGTTTGCATAGAAGTAGACATACTGAAATATGGTAATGCTTGTTTGGGAGTGATGGTGGTTGGTTAGTTGATTGATTGATTATAATGATACCTCCACACACCACCTCACACACAAACATTCATTCGCTATGAAAGCATTCTTTATTTATAAAATAAACACGTTTTGTATGCGCATCGGTGATGACGTCACACAACCGGTGCAGTTGGTGTGCAGGTGCGAAAAAAACATACAAGTAGAAGTTTATTCATATGTGGCAACATCGTCAAACCCGTTCGTGCCTTATGCGTCGACTGGCGTAAGCACCGATTTGCTGTTTCGCAAATTGTAAGTAAACCTATGCGGAATCGTTGGGTCGCAACACCGCACTGTGTCTTTCCGGAGTGGGCGGGCAGAATAGGGTGTGCACGGTGGTGTGCACGGTGGTGTGCACGGTGGTGTGCACGTGCGTGAGTTGTAGGTCTCGTGCAGTGGTGGGTAGTCGCAACTGTTTTTCACTGGCAGGATGTCTTGGCTGAACAATCGCAATCCGGCAGTATCAACCGTGATACCATTCGCAAATGGTGGGTCAGTTTGTTCGGGGTGACCGACTGAGTACGAACAGTCTTCTTCGGTTCGTTCGTCCAGATGTAGTGCGTCGTTCATCTGTTTATCGGCAGATTTGAGGTTGATAATATCGTCGAGTGTGATCACATCCGTGAGGGTGATGTCAGTCGGTTGGGCAACATCTTCGAGGGTGGCAACATCTTCGTAGGTGATACCATATTTGTCGTCGATTCTGGAAACGTCCGCGAAGGTGACACAATCTGCGTCGTCGTCGTGTGTGGCAACCTCACCGAATGTGCGCCCCGCTTCTGCGTCGATGGGGGCACCGTCCGGGTGGGGTGTGGCAGTCGGTGGGTGTGCACCGATCAACGGCGTCGTGTTTGTGGCGTGGATCGTTTTTTTCCCGAACAGAGAGCTCCACAGATGGTTCGCAGGAGCAGCAATTGTGCGTGCGATGCGACGCATCGACCGAGACACTAAGTTGCGCGATGGTTCGGAAGGTCTGTCGTATGGCGTGTCGGTCTTCTGCTCAAAGGAACGATACGTGGTCGTTGCGATCTTAGGCATTTTCAAATAAGAGAAGTGTGTCGTGAGAATTCGGTAGCAGACAGTCGTTTGATAGTGGTACTGGTATATATACGGATAACTTAAAATCATTTTATTAAATACCGTTTTTTACATATTATATAATCGTTTAACCGATCTTCCCTTCACTTCCCTTCCCGTCTGAGATACGTTTGAATGGACGTATTCTGCTGTAGTTCGTATAGGTAGTATACAAATCGCTGAATGTTTTTTTGGTCATTGGTGTGTACGAGTATGTCTCACCGGGTGTGCATTTTTTGAATATATCTAGCAGGCGAGTATTTTCCGACGAGGTGTGGAATCGCAGTGCGAAAGGCAGTTCGTCCAGTATGTATTCTTTCTCGTCGATTGCGTATGTTTTAGGAAAATCCGTTTTTTGTCTCGGTTCCGTTTTGATTTTGAACACTCCCTTTTGCGTTGCGATGTGTGCGAGTGCCTCTCTCTCGGAGCGATACAAATAGATGTGCGGGGGTGGGTGTGGTGCTTCTGTTTTTTGTGAATGCATGAGTGTGTTATACGTTGGCAGCAAAACGTAACACAAGGTCGCATCTATGTCATAGTTCCAGCGGCAGTTGATATGTTGTAAGAAGGACACTCTGCCCAGCATGGAAGCAACTGCTTCGTACGGTGTTCGGAAAGGCGTCTTCCACCACGCATTCTTGTGCGACCGAGACTGGTTTGGGTTTGGTTTTGGTTTCGGTTTTGAAGAGTGTCCCGATCTCTTTTTTGTGTGAACCACAAAAGAGAGTATATCTGTATCCGAATAGGCGTGTTGTTTCCGCGTACGTATTGCTTTATGCATCAATTCGTCGTATGTTCTTTCCGGGTCCGGATCCACCCCCCCTTCGACATGGGATTCGTTTCCGATTGTAATGGAATGAATCCCACTGTGAAACTGTGAAAAGGACTTTTTTTTGATAGTATTCGAACCGATTGCGCGTATGGCACAGTGCGGTCTGTCATATGAATTGTTCATACAAAATAAATACTGATACGGGTCAATACAATTTGCCGGCATACCGGCGCACACCGTTCGGTCCGACATCAAATAATACTCGTGGGTGTTCTTGCCAGTGCCAGTGCCAGTTGCAGTCGCATACGGATACGGCACGTCGTTGTTCCCCACCGGAGACACGAACGCTTCGATTTTGTGATCTGCTACGAACGAGTACAATCCTGCCCCAATAAAACAGTACTCCAATGTAGTCTCCGACTCGCACACCAAAATCGAATTGCCATCCAGATCGACCCCAGTGCCACCGCTAAATTCGGTCATCTGATTGAGCGGACTTCGCCCTACAAAAACCGAATCCACTTGTTTGCAGTAAAAGGGTTTGCTTTCAAATAGTTGGTCACCGCCATCGTTGTATAATTTCAGTTGGGTTGGATTCATCTCATCCGACTCAATGTTATGAAATACGGACACGCGCAACTTGTGAACGGTGACCTTGAATACATATCCTCCATTAAAATGGGTGTAGTACACGACCTTCTCCGAACGTTCGGTCGCGTCTTGGATGCACGTCGGTAGTGTGCGCACCAGTTGTCGGATGTCGGCAGCAGGCACATTGTCGCACCCGCGAACGTCTGCCCACCGCAGCGTGCGCGCCGTCTGGTACAGTCGGAGGAGTGGTACGACCGTCGTCAACTGGTTGCACCGGCGGATGTCCACGCGTTCCAACCGTAAGCAGTGCACCAACGGCGCGACGCTCTGGATCGGGGCAGACAGACCCTGTCCGTCGCAACAGACGAGTTCGCGCAAATGGGGTAGGTTTTGCAACGGCGTCAGACACCGTATCTGTGTGCCACTGATGTTCAGCACTTGAACCGAATTGAGAGCGAGAAAGGGTGGCAGTTCGTACAGTTCGTATGATCGATGCCAGGATATGTCGGTGTCGTGTGGATGGTGCTGTACGTAGTACCGAACCATCGCATTGTTCACATAGGCCGGGTTGACGATAACATTCGTATGGAGTTTCAGGTGCGCCGATCGTTCGGTTTTCCAGAAGCACGCAAGTGCTCTCTTGCGGATACTGTCGACATTCGTCAGATCCAGATGCGTCAAGGAGGGACACCCCAAGACAGGCACTAAATTGCGTATTGCGTGTGCCCCGCGGACTCCTTGCGTGTACACGTTTGCCCGGATGTCGAGTGTCTGCAATAGCGGAAGGTGTGTCGGCAACCCGTCCACAATCGGTTGGGAGCAGGTGTCGCGCATAATCAGCGTGCGGAGCACTTGCATTCTGGGCAAAGAGCGTATGCCTTTGATCGAACTCAGGTTCAACACTTTCAGTTGTGTGCATGTTGACAATACACTCAACTCTTTTATTTTCGTTCCGGTGAGATTCAGCTCGCGCAGCTGGTTGAATTGCGAGACTGGTCCGAGTGTCTGCAGGTGGGCACTGCCCGCAAATGAGAATTTTTGCAGCGTGTCTTTTGAGTGTGCGAAGGCGTTGTACACGGCAGGCAGGTCGGTGTGTTTCGGAAGTGTGTATTTGACCATCGTGAGTGCCGAGAAGGGGAAGGGTTGGTCCGGCAGTCGGAACTGCGGGCAATCGACAACCTGCAAGTTACTGAGATTCACACTGCCCTTCACCAACTCCAACAAAGCGAGGTGGGTCACAAGCGTGCAGCGATAGAACATCAGTGAGACAAGGGCCGTCAAATGCTGGAGCGGGTGGTACGCTCGCACTGCGGGGGTGTGCAAGACCAGTTTGGTTAGGTTCGGCAACTTTCCGATTGGACCGATATCCTCTAGCACGAGGGCAAGTCTCAGAACCAGCGTGCGGAGTTGCTGGCAAGCGGCCAACGCGCTGATATCAGTCACGGTGCGCATCTGGTGCAGCTCCAGCGTATGCAACTGCACGTAGGCGTCCATCGGCAGAAGCGTCGACAGTTTCCACCCAGAGAGATACACGAGCGTGCGTATCGCGCGTTGTGCATTGTTGGCGGCCATTGCTCGGTGCAGTTTGCGAATCGCTTTGGTATCGCACGTCTTGATGACGAGTCCGGTCACGGTGTCCCACTTCGTAGGCAGGTGTGTGTGTGTTTCATATGTGAGCACGTGCTCGCTGGAGGGGGCAGGTAGTAGTTGTGTCATACGATGAGTGTGTGTGTGTGTGGGCGTGTATGCAGTATCCATAGTATTCACATAATTATATCACACTGATATCAGACTGATACTATATTGATACCATTACGAATGCACCGGTCCGACCCGTTTAACAAACGCCCGCCACTGTGGCTGTATCACGAAATGGAACCGCACGAGTGGAAGCGTCCCGAATATTACAATCTGTGTTTGGAAACCGTCCAAAAACACTGCGGGCGCCGGTTTCGAGTGATACCGTTGACGCGATACACCATCTACTCGTACATCCCCAATTTTCGCAAAGACCTGTGGCACACGTGCACCGCGCGGCAGCGCACCGACTTGGTGAAATGGGAGCTTCTTGCGCGCTACGGGGGGCTGTTCCTGGACCAGGATGTGCTGGTGCTGCGCGACTTGTCTCCCTACATGGACGAGCTGGTCGACCACGATTTTGTTGCGTTCGGAAAATCGGCAGCCACCGTTGCCAATGCACCTGCCGTCGCAACGGCACCCACCATTTCGATCGGGGCGTCGTCGGGTGGGCAGAATGACCCCCGAGTGGTGGTGGTTGTGCCGGACGACACCGCCCAATACGGGGACGACGGCACGGGTGCGAAGGCGTTCGTGTTGCCGCTCACGTGGGCGATGGCCTCGCGCCCGCACGGCCGCTTGGTGTCGCTTGCGCGCGAGCGGTGCTACTGGCTGCTGGACAACCAGCGGCAGCGTCTTCTGAGCGAACCGCAGCTGCTGGGGAGACCGATGCTGGCAGAGTGCATCCAGCGCCTCGCTCTCTCTGCCCCGACCACCCCGTTGCCGCACCGGTGGGCATATTTCCACGTCAGCACACGGTGTTCGCAGTGCGATTCGCACGACCGCGCATACACGACGGATCGGTTTATGACGAACGAACCGCTCGGCAGCGAATGCGTTCGCAACATGTTCCTCGTGCCACTCGGGGCACAGCCTGCCGCGCGCGACGTTTTCCCGCAGTGGTTCGTGTCTGCCCACCGCGAGCAGCTGCTGGGCGACGGCAACACGTTGGTCAGCAAACTGTGGCGCTGGTCGCTGCTGGGCATCCTGCCGTACGACACCAAAACCGAAACCAACCCGGGGTTCGACACGATGCCGACCGTGTCCGGACCGCGCTTCTACGCCTCTGGGTGGGCAAGTTGACGCGTCGGTTATTGTCATCGCTGCGAGTCTCTCATATATCATATATCATATATATGCGTAGGCGAAACTGTGGTGGATCGCATTACGCAGGGGGACCGAGTACTTGTGTTTGACACGCTTCACGTCGTCCTTACCATTTTTGTAGGTGGTTCGGTTTAGGTCGCACGTGACAACGATGTGCGTGTCGGTGACTTTCTTAATCTTCGCTACAATATGGAAATCTTTGGTGGGGGACGGCACAACCACATTTTCGTTCTTAACAAACAGTGTGCGAGGGGTATGATTGTATGTTTTACCGTATCTAGAATTAATGTAACCGTTTGGGTAGATGACATTATCGTCAGTCGGACTCTCCTTTTCTAACCACAGCAACTCTTCGTACGGTAAATAGAGTAACAAGGGTGGATGTGGCACCACACCCCCCGTACCATCCGTCTCAATTAGAGTGTCCATTTGAGTATGCAGTTGAGTGGCAGGTCGCTTCTTTTTAGTCTTTATCGTCTTCGTCTTTGTCTTTTTCAGAACGGTTCGTGTCTGCGCGGGTTTTGCCGTGTGTGCGGCAGCAGCCGCCGCCGCAGCAGCACCGGCGGTCTTTTGGTGAGCATCCAGTTGTGGTTTGAAGAACTGCTTCCATCGTCGAATCAGTTTGAGCAACACCGTGTCGTTTATGTTGTACCTCGAAAAGGGGGGCATAAACACGACGTTTGCGGCAGGGTTGCTTATCTTGTGGGTCGGCAAGTTATCAAACAAAATGAAATATTTTTTATCCGTTTTCGGAAATGCATTGAACACGAACCCCATGTCTTTGTAATACTCGTACGAGTGGCGCTGATGCTTCGCGTACGGGACGACAGCGTTGGTGAACACGTCCACGTACGCCGGGGTGTCTCTGTCAATTTGTTTGTTGGTTCGTGCCCATGCGAAGGCGATCTCTTTGGGAGACTTCTTAAAATTCCGGAGCAATTGCAACACAATGTTCTTGACGTAGGCAATCCCGCCGTTACTCCAGAAAGCAACGTTAAAGTGTTCAAAACAGAAAGACATAAACTCCTGCAAATGGGGGCGCAAATGGATCATGCTGCTCTTTTTCGAATTCAGAAAGGCAACCGCGTGCTGGGGAAACCGTTGGGCAGTCAAGGGGGTGGACAGTTCCTTTGCTGTAAATTCAAAGTTGTTTTTTTTGGTAGGCATCGCAATCTGTGTGTCGTTATAAAATGCGTGGTTTTGTATAAGCGTCTCATCCAAATCAAATATGAGCACGCTCGCATCTTTCTTCAATGGGTTGTATTTGAACATTCGTTGTATTCGTATTATTATTATTCGTATTATTATTATTCGTATTATTATGATTCTTAGTATTATTCGTGAATCATTTGTGCGCCCGATTGCAAGTGAACACGCAACTTGCCTACCAAGCGACGAACCATGACAGTATCGTAGCATTATCTCGCTTGGTATGTGTGATTCCGTGAGGTATCCGGTATCGGTATCGGTTCAGTGTTGGTAACAAAGTTGTCGCAGTTAACAGACACCCGGCTCTTAAAAGGTATTCTTGTATCGTCTAATTAAAAATGCATGTATTAGGTAATTCATCGTATCGTACGTATGTTCATCTCTCTGGAATATCGGTACGCATTTGTGCACATTCCCAAAACAGCAGGCGAATGGCTGTTCAAGATGCTGACCGAATGTGGGTGGAAAGACCGTACACTCTCCGTTGCCTTCTGGGGGCAAGACCACAAGCATGCCGTCGATATGACACACCTCCACCAAGGCAATATGGGCAACTACATCAGCCCGACGTTGTACGACGAGTGTGTGTCGTTCTGCGTCGTGCGCAATCCTTACAACCGATTCTACTCTGCTTTCAACGACCTGCCGTCCAAAATGAAATACTCTGAAAGCATGGCGCACCGCCAATCGGCCAGCACGCAGCGCTTCTGGACACACAAGTACCCGCGCTACGAAGACGCCAAAGCAGCCAAATCGGTCGGCCAAACCAAAGAGTTATTCCAGCAGTTTTGCGACATTGTCGTCACCCACAATGTGGTGAATGACGAGATTACCAAACACAACATTCATCTTGTGCCGCAGTATAAATTCGTGTATCGTGAAGGTGACGGCAAAACCAAACTGCACAAGAATGTTGATTTCGTGCTACGTTACGAACATCTCGGAAAAGACTTGACGAACGTGTTTGATTTGCACAAGTTTCCTCACTCCAAGCGACCGCGGAAGCATTACAACGGGAGTTATCAAATACAGTTTGATACCGCAGATGAAAAGCGCAACCAGAAAAGCTACTTGGACAAGTACACACCTGCCTCGATCGCATTGGTGAACACACTGTACGCCAAGGATTTCGAGTTGCTCGGGTTCGATACACTCGACCCCACCCAGTTTGAACGGGTAGACCGACCGGTCGCATCCCCGGTGGTCGCAATGGCAACGAATCCGTTTCTACACACACCCACCAACAAACTGAATACACCGAAGAGACGTGGTCGGAAACAAGGCAAGAGACACACCCATAAACACCACGCCAGATGAGACTTACTTTGCTGAATCGGAACGAACCGTTTCGTTTCAGCAAAGTGCTACCCGTAATAAAAAAATAAAAAAACATGTTAACACATACCCACACACCCACACGTCGATAACCTGTATATATATATATATGAAAATTCCGGGCACACCCGTATGTCAGATTGGTCATATTAAACACTCGCCCCAATCGCAACCGTAGTCAATGTTGTGCCCCTGTTGAAAGCACGTTCACCAATCGCGGTCACACTCGCTGGGAACGCAACCGTGGTCAATGAGGTGCAACCATCGAAAGCACCTGCTCCGATCAAGGTGACACTGTCTGGAATCGTAATCGTGGTCAACGACGTGCAATCACAAAAAGCATATGCGTCGATCGCTGTGACACTCTCCGGGATAGCAACCGTGGTCAATGAGGTGCACCCGCTGAAAGCAGATACGCAGATCTCTGTTACACTCTCCGGGATAGCAACCGTGGTCAGCGACGTGCAATCCCAAAAAGCATATACTCCGATTGCGGTGACACTGTCTGGAATAGTAATCGTGGTCAATGCAAAACACCCAGAAAAGGTAAATCCAGGGATTCTGGTGATGCTATCCGGAATAGTGATCGATGTCAACGATTTGCAAGACACAAACGACGGTGAACTGATCGTGGTGATGTCGTACTGCGAATAGATCTCAGGTACATCCAACTCTCGGATCTGATGCAGGTTGATATATGCATGCAATTCTTTGTGTACCGTATCCTTCTCTGCTTCGGTCTGTGCGGCAGTGACACTGCACCCCCCGATGAACTTCGAAGAGGCACTCTCAAACAATATCACATACGCGTGTGGTCCGTGCAAGACGACCGTTGTGTCATCAATGCTCCACCCGAGGGTAGACTGCACGTGTGTCTTCAATGCGAGTGCCTCCTCCGCTGCTGTCGAACCGAGCAGAACGGATAGCGTCCCACACGTACCACTGTCCACCGTCTCGTATGATACCACAGTCGTCTCCGGTCGGCGTGTTCGGGTACACATCGGTCTTGAACGAAAAGAAAGAAGCAAGCAATCAAAACTCGGTCGTTCGTGATGGGGTGTGTTGTGGGATGGAGGCAGTATTTGTTTAAAATCAGGTTTTTTTTAAAATACTAAATACCATCCGAATACATATCACAAGTACGTGTTCCTGCCTTTTGTTAGTCTAAATGAATATAGATACATATTATAAGAAAACCACCACAATATACCACCACCACCACCACCAAAAAAACCGACCAGAGGTCGGGGGGGGGTGTTTTTTTGGTGGGTAGGTGGATGGATGGAAGGGCAATATTTTCCTTGCAACGCAGCTCCTCTCACTCTGCCGTGTACACCCGCTCGACTGTACCGACATACACGAACGTGTGTTCCAATGGGGGGGGTACCCACGTGGTTGCCCCGGTGCGCCGACATGAGTAGTACAACCTTTCGGTCGCACGGTCATTGTAGACATACCAGTCTGGGTGCTCGTCGCTTCGTATCGGGTAGTCCGTCAGTTGCACGATCTCTTGGTTCGTAGGAGCAACCCACGTGTACTCGCGTGTGAAGAGATTACGGTAGAACGGTCGAGTGTTCGGCCCGACACGGTACATAACCCAGTGGACCGGGTCGTTCGACCGATTCACCCACCCGGTGCCATACCTGGCGCGTATGCGTTGAAAGGTTTGTGGATTTCTTTCGCGTGACAGTCTCGGCGGTTCTGGTGGTTCACCACCACCCGATCTGATTGTTTCAAAGTCCGATATGTTCGAGTCCATTTCTGGATGAAAGAGGAACTGTGAAAGAGGAAAGATGACGGAATGATACTTACTACAATACAAAAATCTTAATCATTTTTATTGTTTACACACACTCTATTATCTCCAAAGTATCCAACACCTAAATCGTGAGTTCCAACTTACGATGTAGAATGGATACGTTGTATCCATTTACCGCCACAGACCAGACCGGTCTTTGCGCTATGTGAAAGTATACCACATTAAAACACAATCATTAACACATTGACAATAAATGGAAAGTGTGATACATTCATTCAGTATGTATCCGGTTGGCAAAATGTAGTACTATTTTCATTTAAAAACAGTAATCCGGTATGACATTATATTAATCTGTATTAAAAATGAAACGTCTATTCACTGTACACGGAGACAAGAAGTTAAAAGATTACGAATCGTATTCATATTAATTTGTTAAAATACACACACGCCCATAACCAATTCACAAAAAAAAAGAAACGATCAACGCAATTACATATTATAT
>Ga0206126_10004795_pt1 | contig 12805 bp, 11 predicted proteins | sample Helgoland_Spring_5_FD_148621 | JGI IMG/M metagenome (GOLD analysis project Ga0206126, IMG submission 148621) | Pelagic subsurface seawater microbial communities from Kabeltonne, Helgoland, North Sea - Helgoland_Spring_Bloom_20160412_1 | ecosystem: Environmental > Aquatic > Marine > Epipelagic ...
TACTTCTTCTCCACATCTCGTAAAAACAGTAATATCAAACCAATCATAAAGAATATTGAACTTATGGCATATTGAAATAAGATTAAGACCTTCTTTGCCTCTTCTCCGACATTAAACATCATATCTATGGACATATCTGCAAGTAGTGGATATAAAATAGATTGGAGAATCATTATAATTCCGATTATTGTGAGTGTTAATTTAGTTTTCATTTTTTGAATGATTTAATTTTAAAAAAAAGTAATGTTGAAAGGGTGAGAGTTTTTACCGCTTAAAATGTTCACTAATTTAATAATTTTTTAAATAATCTCAAAAAACTTCTGAGACACCACACCCCAGAAGTTTTATACACAAATTCATAAGTCCTTGACCAAAACTTATTGTCGAAACGAAAATTGGACATTCCTTTTATGCCTTTATTTAAAACAAAGGATCACCTGAACACCTCATGAAAGACCTCCCTTTCTAACACATCAAAATAAGCCTCAAACTCCTCCAATATCACCTCTTTAGAGAAAACCTCACAAGTACTATTAATCTCCTTTAGAACGGCTGTATGCATCCCAGATTTCAGCATTCCTACTCTATAATAATCCTTAGCCTTATCACTGACCTTAAGCTTACCATGCGCTCGCTTTTTGTGCGTTCCTTTGACTAGGATAAAGTCATAATCTCCTTGTACAATAAAGCCTTGATCTTCTAGTTCTTCCATAGCGATAGAAACCAAATTACCAAAGGGATTAAGACCCGATCTACGCTCCAGTCCAATACCATTAGCGATGTCTGATTCATCTGCTTGAAGAAAGCCAGCAGTACTGCAATGTGCTTCTAGGAAACAGTAGATCAACTTGGCTTCTTTGGATAGCTGTTTGAAGGTATAATCATTCCATTTAAGGGTGTCTAATCTCATGTAATTTGTTTCTTACAAATATATAGAGGAGGTAGGAGGAGGGTTGTTTTGTGAAGTCTTTGGTACAGGGGTTAAAACCTATTTTGATTTTGTATTAATTACCTACCCCATAGTAGATATTAGGTTTCCCATTTACCATTACCACTTAATATGATAATTAACCCCAACCGCTCAAACCCAGAGAATTTCAAATAACGTAAACTTTTCATATCTTGTTTATTGATTATAATCTAAACCAATCAAATTAATTAAATACGCTGCCTTATGGGACTAGCCTCAACCTTTACCAACTCTATAGTTAGAGAAATTGGTCGTAATTATGGAAAGTCAATATCTAATGACCTTTTGGGAGATTCACATTCTACCCCTGTACGCATGGTGGGAGGATCCTCGAGCATTACTCGTAAGCGAGGACGAAAATATGAGAATAAGTTAGATGAATATCTGCAGAAGTTTGAAATCAAGGGTGCACTTGCTACCTTCAACCAAGGGCAAAATATCTTTAATGCCTATTTTGAACTGGTAGAGGAGGCACAAAGCGATGGCTCTATTGACCTAACTGAACTCGTGTATCTAGTTCAAAAGTATAGAGACACATCAGCTGGTTTAAAGAAAGTACATCAAGCTTTGATAGAGCTTGGAGATGAAAAGAAAGCTGCCGTCATTGAAGAGAAACAAAAGGATCTTCATGAGTTCTTACAAGCCCTCGATGAGGCTTTGGAGACTAAGGCTATGGTCAAGCAGCCACTGATGGGTAAAAAGACCTTAATTGGGTTTTTACTTATGTTTATTAGCCTAGATGCGATATTCCTTTTTCCAAAGCGTTGGCAGTCTTATTTGTATGTAATTAACTTTTGCTTGGGATTTTATTTAGGAAATGCTCGCTCAGAGGATTTAGCGGGAACAATTGGGTTTGCCATGATATTTTATGGTTTTTATTGGCTTTTGTTAAATCCCATATTTAAGCCTGGAGTGTGGAGGCATATAGGGGAGTTAAAGCGCAAAAATAAGCTAGTGGATCTGTCTCTTCAGATGAAGGGGGTTATGAAGGAGTTGTTGGAGGTGGGGTAAATTTAATTAATCTTTTAAAAAACAAATTTAGAAAATAAGCGAAACATAAATTAAAATTCAGTGAAGCATACAGACAGAAAATCTAAAACCACCTTGATTACCAACAGACAATAATTTATTTATCGGATCATCTTTGAGATTACCTGAGTTCCCTCCCTCGTAAATAGCATCAATTATCAAATCGCAATTTGAAAGTTGATCAAAAGCATATATTTTCATCCCTTAAAAATAAATCAGAAATATTGATTAAAATTTTTTATAAGTTTATGGAGTAACCGCTATATTGTCTAGAAATTTTATTTAGACTAGACAATGACTAATAAATATCTCAGTTTTGTATCAGATGAGCACCTAATGGATTCTGTTAAGAATTTTCATAATTCATATCTTGAGGCTAAAAAAGGTAAAACATTAAAAGATTTCTACAAAAATAAAATTGATACTATAAAACTAACTTTTGACTCAAAATTTAATAAGCTGAATCCTGAAGCATTAATCAAATCAGAAATTATACGTCAAATTGATAAAAGTGTAAATAATGCAGTCGGCAATTTTCACGAAGATGTTTTAGGAGGAATTTCTGGTTTTACGAAAGGTTCAAAAAGTGGTTATGACATTAAATCTGAGGATAACACATTGTTTGCAGAAATTAAAAATAAACATAATACGATGTCAAGTAGTACTGCAGAATCCGTATTCCAAAAACTCGCAAGTCTTGCAGATAATAATAAAAAGTCTAAATGCTATTGGGTACAAATACTGGCTAAAAAAAGTTTTAATGAATTATGGAAAGGTGAAATCAATAAAAAAGAGTACAGTCATAGCAGAGTTTATAAAATTTCAGGCGATCAATTTTATAAGCTACTAACTGGGAAAGATTCTGCCTTCTTTGAGCTTACTCAAATAATACCAAAAGTAATATCAGATTATTTAAGAAATAAAGGCGAATTGGGTGATGATAGACCCAATAAAGATTCTGCATTCGAAGAAATAATCCTCAATTCTCAAAAAAATAGTCGAACTATTTTGGAACAAATGACTTTTGATAATTATAGTTATTATTTAGGGTTCAATAATCCTGAGAACTAGTAATTCTAAATATGACAGTCACTACAATTTATGTGAGTGATAAATGAGAAAATCTAATTTATTCATTGCTGGGATGCATAATTTAAAAAGGAGTTATAAAAAATTAACTGAAGAGACTAGGCAAAATAGTAATATTTTTAATTTCTAAGTGCCGTGGTCATTCAAGAACTTTATTACTGAATATCCTATCTCTTTCCCTAAATTTACTGGTACGGCATTACCGATTTGCTTGTACTGTTGAGCCATAGATCCTGCAAATTCCCAATTATCTGGGAAAGTTTGAATTCTCGCATATTCCCTCACTGTAAAAGGTCTTGTTTCATCTGGGTGACATCTTTCGGTTTGCTTTTGCGCAGGGCTACAGGTCAAAGTTAGCGAAGGTTCATCCCAACCAATTCTCCTAGCCATACCTGTTTTTCCTCCACCAAGATAAAAACTACCTCCCATATAATCTTTTTGTAAATCCAATGGTAAATCTCTCCAATAGCCTTTCGGAGGGACTAAATCTAATATTTGCTTTTTGTATTCTGGGTATTTTGCACCTTCTGATTTAGGAACCTTTTTATTGAAAAGGCTTCCTTTTTTCAATGCATCTTTCAAGGTAAAAATTTTATTATTTGGCTCTGGATATTCAAAGTTAAGATCAATATCTTTTCTAATACCGACAAGAATTAATCGCTCCCTTTTTTGTGGAACATTGAAGTTGACCGCTTTTAATACTTTGGGAGGAACAACGTTATATCCTATTTCATCCAAAATAGAAATCATCCCTTCTAAAGTCTTCCCTTTTTCGTGACTTAATAAGCCACGAACATTCTCACCTATACAGATTGGAGGATTTACTTGCTTTACTACCCTTGCAAATTCATAAAATAATGTTCCCCTTGCATCATTTAAACCAAGTTTTTTTCCAGCATAACTGAATGCTTGACAAGGGAAGCCTCCAGTAACCACGTCGGTGACATCTTTATAACTAGAAAAATCAAAATCTTTAATATCTCCTTCTAATACATCCCAATTTGGTCTATTTTTTTTGAGTGTAGAACAAGCCCATTTATCAATTTCATTCAATGCAACGCACTTTAAGCCCGCTTTTTCCATACCGATTGCTAAGCCTCCTGCACCAGCAAATAATTCAAGAACTGAATAATCTCTTAACGGTTCAGCAAAATTCGAAATATCATCTTCATTTTGTTTATAAAATAAACTTCCTAAAAGATCTTCAATATCCGTTTTTCTATAAACACGATAGTTTGAAACAGGTTCACGAACAGCAGTTAAAATTCCATCGTTATCCCAGCGACGTAATGTTTCTTTACTTTTACCAATAATTTCTGCCGCCTCTGAAAGAGTTAAATAATTTTTTATACCCACATTGTTAAACATTATACAATGGTTACAAAATTAATTGAAATTTCAAAATATTTTTAATGCTATTTTAAAAAACATACATCAGACTCTATCTCTTTTTTGTTGTTTGAGTGGTTAGATTCAAATTTCTTTAGCGATAATGATTCTGAAGCGGATAAAAGAATTAGATTCGAACTATAAAATCTCCTGTAGATTCATACTTAAATTTTTTTTCTTTAAAAATATCTTTGTACGGATCATTGATTATGCGAATGATTTTTGTAGGCTTTAGCTTTTCGAAACCTACACAATAAATGAAATAGGTTTCATTAAGCCTAATCGAAGCATTTACTTCATTTTTACTCCAATGAAAAGATTTTGAAGAATGAATACCCTTGACTTCAATATGCCTTAGAGATCCATCATGATTATAAGAGATAATATCATAACCAGCACCTACATCAACTTGACTTATTTTTTTAGGGCTTTTATCATAATTTTCTAATTTTTTCTTTTCATATTCAAGTACAAAATCCTCAGCTAAATCTCCTAGTATTGATTTGAGCTCCTCAATTTTATGGAATTGATCGATCGTTAATTTTTTAATAGGCCTTTCTAGAAGCTTACTAGCTAGTTGAATATTTTTTACTTCTAACAAAGAATATTTTTCATTATAAGATAAGAATCCTATCCTTTGTAAAGCAATTATATATTTTCTATAATTTAATTTAATAGAGTTAATATCTATGAAAATTTTATCATCTTCAACCTTAAATTTTGATTTTTTTATAATTGCTGAATTAATATTTTGAATTGAAAGAATTTCATTGATTAATTCATTTTTGAAAGATTCTATTTCTTGCTCAACATGAAAACTTTTGAATGAGAAAATACTATTTGATAATTCTGCTTTTTCTCTCCTCACTAAATCTTTCAAAATCAAATTGATATCACCTTCAGGGATATCAATTGATGTATGAATAAATCTAATAACTTCATCCTGATGAATTCGTTTTTTTTTACGAAAAAAAAGCAGAACATTTTTAAGTTCAATATGACCAGAAGAAAAGTCAAGATATTTAACTATTTCTGTAAACATCGATTATTCTTTTTATGATTAAATCTCTTTCCGATTCATCATCATTAGGAAAAAAAGGAATGTCATGATCAATAATTTCTAGCATGTCAATAAACTTTTCTTGAATTCTATTATAAATCGCCTCATCGACAACTGCCTTTGAAATTATATGGTAATAGTTTGTTTCGTATTTGACTTGTCGATCATCTTTTAACCATACTCTATGTATTCGGTCACGAGACTGAATATATGGTGCAGCTGCATAATTTAATTCAAAATAAATAGCATTGTGACATTTTTTGTGAAGTGAAATAGATTCTCCTAGAACAACTGGGTTTGAAATGATATAGTTAGAATTTGAATTCAAAAATTTGTCAATCAAATCTTCACGAGAGTCTATATCGTAGCTGTAATTTGAATTTTTTATTGTCGTTTCCTTAGATTTCTTCGTTTCCCCGATAACATAATCTCCATTGAAACCATTTTTTTTTAAGAATAAATCCAGTCTTTTGATTGAATCAATAAACACTCCCCAGATGATGACTTTTTGACCTTTTTTTGCCATACTCTTTACTAGTTTCAAGATTGTATAAAATTTTGAAGGGAAATATTCATTATTTAGATTCTTTATTAAGTTGACAGTATCATTATCTAGTATTTTTTCTAAAGAGGTTATTTGACTTTGAATTTCTTCAATTTCAAATTCTGATGGATTTATTGCTTTACCTAACAAATGTAAGTTGTTGACAGCTTGAATTTTTCTAAGAAAAATGGATTGCTTTTTGCCATCGTCATTGCTGTTAAGGAGAATGTCCTTTAGTTTATTATAAACGATTTTTTCATACTCATCAAGTTCTGAAAGAATCTTTTCATCGTTAACTGGGGGTAGATTAAGGTCATTTTTTTTAATTCGAACGAAAAATGGTTTTATGTTTTCGATCAGTGCTTCAATGTCGTTTGGATTTCTATTTGTTGTGATTTTAATGAGTGCTTGGTGCCTGAATTTAATTATATCATTTTCAGGATAAATAAAGCGAAATAAATTGTATAAATCCTGATATCCATTTGGTGCTGGTGTTCCAGTTAAAACTACTCTAGATCTAGCATATTTGGCTAAATTCAAGATACTGTCAGCCCATTCACCATCTCTTTTTTTGAATTTATGAGCTTCATCACAAACAAACATTACTTTATTTTTTTTAAAAAATCTTTTGATTTCACTTTTATAATTTTTTACTGATTGATAAGTAATTAAATAGATATCAAAATCATTTTCATTAACCCCTATCAGATTATTTATTTTTTCTTCTCTATTGACTTCAGCACTGAGTCTAAAGATGTTTCCAGGATAACCAAAACACTCAAAAAATTCATTCTCCCATGGGCGAAATGACGATGGGGGCCCAACAATAAAAAGTTTATTAATTCTTTTTTCTTGAGGTACATGCTCGGATTTTAAATAGCTATATGCCGCATAAACAATTGATGTTTTTCCAGATCCTGGAACGGAAAAATTACATGAATTTTGCGCAAATGATAGGTGAAATGAGGCTCGCAGTTGAAGGTCATATAATCTTCGTTTCATTAATTTGGAGATGGCAATCGTGAAGTATTCTAATTCAGCTGATTTATATTCATCTTCCCAGATTTTACGTGATTCTATGGTAAACCTTTTAAAATCTTCATCTGATCTTAATTTTCCATCAATTTTATTATTAAAATCTAGGCTAAAGTCAAATCTATAGCCTATAAAAAAGTTTGATAATGAATTTTTGAATATATATATGCCATCCTCTGTATAAAAAGAGTCATCTTGAATATTAATAACGTGGCTATCAAGTTGAAGATTATTAAATCTATTAAGCCACTTCTTTGTTCTAGGGGATAAATCAAATTTCTCATCCCCTGTCATTATTATGTGACCATCTTTAATTTCAATTTTAACATTCACGAATTAACCCTTCAGAAATTCTTCTAATGCTATGTAAATTTTTAATGATATCATCTTTATCTTCATCCTCAGATATATATTTTATTATTTTTTCATGATAAGTTATTTTGTCTTTATATTTAAAATCATCTTCGTCTATCAAATTAATTAATTTATCCAGACTTTGGGAAATTATTTTGTCGGGGTAATCCCTGTTTTTAAGATCATTTATTTTGCTTTCGGCTTTTCCTAATGCTTCTTTAATCACTGGAGATATTTTTTGAGCCCAATCGATATCTCTTGCTTCAGCAGCTTCAATGGTGGTTAGATTTCTTTCTGTCGCTATTTCATCGATTGACTTTTCTTTATTTTCTTTATTTTCTTGAAAATCAATAATTCTATCTTTGAAATGAGTCCAAACATTTTTATTACTAAACACTGTGTTTTCATCACTATCCTTAAAATATATCTCTCTCAAATTTCTAGAAGTAGTCCACTTCCCTGTGTCAGCTTTAGGATTGTATCCCCATCGAATAAGATCAAATCCTATGGATTCATAATCTTGAGCATCATTTATTTTATCAAATGTCCATGGAGTTTTCCCTCCTCCCGAGGCAATTCTATGATGGGTAGAGTATAATTTCTTGAATAATTCTTCGGTATTTTTTAATCTACTGTATAGATTTGGACATTCTATATATTCCAAATACCGTTGCATCATTTTCCCGATCTCATATCTCTCTTTAATATTCTTCTCAGTAGTTTTTAGTTTTTTTGCTAGGAGAGTGTAATCAGCCTTTTTTGATACACTCTCTATATATTGATCTACAAAGTTTATTACTCTGATATATTTATCAATTGCAGAATAGTCCTCTTTGGTATCTTCTCCATCTTGAATATCCATTTCGAGCAATTTGATATTGAATTTGCTGGTGGGGTCATCATCATAAGTTTCATCTAAAATTATTGCTCTAAAAGGTCGATTTTCACTACTTTCTTCATTGATTTTTAGTAAAAGCATAAATCGTCTATTACCATCAACAATGAGTCCGTCTTTTGTGACAACACCTACTTCCAATTGATTTTTTCTTTTAATATCTTCAAGAGTTTTTTTATTCTTCGACTCATGCTTTGACCATATCATTTCTGATATTATCGTGTTCATCTTCGTGATTGGTAATAGATTAAAATCCATACCAGTGGTCTGTTCGTATTCTTTTATGTCTGTATGAATTCGATCATTTAATGGATTGAATCTTAGTAGGTTTAGATCAATATCGTAAAAGGGTAAGTCTTGTCTATTACCTCTGTAATAAATTGGCTTTTTTCCTAAAGGATCTTTTGTTTTTAAATGTTGTAATTTTTGAATAATCTCAAATTTTTTTAACATGGCAATTATTTATATTGTATCATATTATCTTGTATTATAACATAGCTTACCGACGAAATTTTTTAAAATGTCATTTTTAGTTATAAGCTTCAAAATAAAGATTTTTTTGTTAAAAATAATTATTTGATTATATTTTTAATGTTTAGAGCTTTAATTTTAACTATTTATTTTCTTGCTAAATTTCTAGATCAACCCCTCATCTTCTTCGCAATCTCTGCTACATCAGCTCCTGCATAATGCTTGTAAATAGTATCTGCTGAGGTACCTGTGATCTCTTTGACTTCAGGAGCACTGAGTTTCTTTACATTGATAAGGTAGGAGAGGAAGGTCTTTCTAGCGATATGGGAGGTACATACTTCGTATAATGGAGCAAAATCTTGGCTTTCAATTTTTCTATCAAAGTCCAATTCTTTGAGAAACTCTTTGATGGCTTTGTTATACTTCTGATCGGATATGAAAGGGGGCTGGTAATCATATTTTAAAAGAATCTCTTCAGCTTCAGGCAAAATAGGCAGTTTAATAGCCTCATCTGTTTTAGTTGCCTGCATTAATATCATACTTCTATCTTCACTAATTGTATTAAGGTTTACTCGTCTAAGGTCACTTACTCTAAGTCCTGTATAACATTGCAAGACAAAGACATCTTTTTGTTCTTGTAAACTTTTTGATTTGGGAGTTGATGTCCTTAATCTATCAAGCTCTGTTTCAGAAAGGTAAAATATTGATTTGTTAGACTTGGCTCTTTTAAAGGAGAACACTGTTGGGTTAACTTCAATATCTAAGTCTTTGAGTTTGGCACAAAGGCTTTTGAGATATTTTACTTGATTATCAATCGTACTTTTAGCTTTTCCCTGATCGATTAGATAATCCTTATAATCAAGCTCAAAGTATTTACTCAGATCTGCGAGTTTATGCGCTTTCTTTTTATGCGAATTATAGCCAATGATGTTATGCCTTAAGTTATTGTCATAGTTCTTGAGGGCTGCAATGCTCAATTCATTTTTATATTTTGAGACAATAAGATCAATACCTTGGATAATAGTTTTGACTTCAGTTTGGTTATGAATTTGTTCATATAATTTTTTAATAGTCTTAGGATGGAGATCTCCCGTTTCTTTGGCTTTATAGGTGATCTCTCGAATTTCAATAAGTTGAGCGATCAGATCCTTATTAACTCGATGATGACCATGGTACTTTTTGCTAAGAGGTTGTGCATCGTCAATTTGTTTACGTCCTCTCCTGGAGATCCAGTTGAGCTGATCTTCAGTTACATCTATCTTAGTTGAAAAAATAGTTTTTAAACCATCATGATTGTACTTTATATACAGCCGATTGCTATTAGGTTTTTGTTCAATGTAAAAATTTATAGTCATTATTTGTATCCCAATTAGCAACTATTAGAGCTGCCGTTAGAGCTGCCGTAAAATAGAGTAAAATGGTGTAAAATACAAACAACTAATTATCAAAATATAGCTTTAAATGTAAATTAAAGACATTTTATGATAAATGTGATAAAATACTTATAGTCCCCTACGGACTACGATTAAAGCCTTTTATGATTCATAAAAGGCTTTTTTTATGATCCGTTGACACATGCGTTAACACAAACTCTATAATATGAAAAACTACTATGGAGGCTATAGCAACAATACAACACTTCGCAGTTGACACTGCGTTTATCACTGCAATCAAGAAAAATTCACGTGCTTTAAATACCAGAATACTAGAGGAGGCACATCTAAAAGAGTTTCAAGAAACCACAGCTTACTACGCGTTACCAATACCTAGAGATCTGGCATTAGCTTATGTTTTCAGATTGGTATCAAGAGGCGCTAAGTTCTCAACCATAAAGAGAAAGGTGGATTCTCTGCATTATGCTCATAGGGGAATGATATCGCCTTTCAGTACATCTGATTTTAAAGAAACCTTGCAAGGGCTAAAAAATACGCTGAATGATCGTAATCATCATCAAGTGATTACTAAGCACAGTAAGCCCATATCAAAAGATCATCTTATTAGAGTAAGTGATGAGCTCACTAGATTAGGTACTAAAAAGGCACTTAGAGATAAAACAATTGTTACACTTGGTTGGATGGCAGCACTTCGTGTATCAGAGATACAAAACTTACGAGTGAATGACTTTGTAAAAGAGGAGGGTGGTTACATTCTTAAACTTTATAAATCCAAGAATCTTAAAGCTGGAGAGGTGGGAGAGAAGTGGCTTCCTAAAAGTAAGTCCTCCATATGTCCTACGCATGCCTTACAGCGTTATCTTGAGCAGTTTCCACGGCATGGTAATGAGCATTTGTTTCGATCATTTAGAAGAGGTGATATAGAATCTGAGGAGGTCATCACCAGAAGGTCGTTACAAAAGTTAGTGAACTTACTTTTTGGTGAGGGATATACAGCGCATAGCCTGCGCAGTGGTTTCTGCTCTTCAGCCTTTGAGTCAGGTGCTACTTACTCTCAAGTAATGCAGCAATCACTGCATAAGTCTGTGGAGGGTTTAAAAGCTTATGATCAGAGCGATAAGAGGAAGAACAATGCAGTGAATGGGTTGGTTTGAACTTCTGAATTAAAAATATATTCAGCTACTCCTTTTCCGCTAGATTGAAAGTATGCGTAATACAATACATATATTATTTCTTGGAGTTAGTTAAAGTATCTTTCTAACTTGTATTGCTTAAACTAATGGCTAATACTATGAAACAATTCAAACCCGCCACTCTTGTTACTTTATTATTTGTAAGTTTTTCGATACTTGCTCAATCCCCAAAGCAAATCAGCTACCAAGCAGTCATCAGAGATGCAAACAATGAATTGCTTCAAAATAAAGCATTAGGGGTGCAAATCAGTATTTTGAAAAATTCTATTGAGGGAGATGCCATCTATATCGAAACGCATACCATTGTGACCAATGACAATGGTTTATTGACTTTGAGTATGGGTGCGGGAGCGATAGTTTCAGGAGATTTTCAAGGATTAGACTGGGCGAGTGGCAGTCATTTTATCAAAATAGAGGTCGATCCCAATGGAGGCACCAATTACACTATTACCCATAGTTCACAGCTGTTGAGCGTACCTTATGCTTTGCATGCAAATACGGCTGATAGCCTTTTGGGGGGTCTAAATGAAATAGACGGTTCAGTCACCAATGAAATTCAAGATTTGAAACTCAATGACAATGAGTTGATGATCACTAGTAACGAAGCAGCAACCCCCATTGATCTATCTAAGTATCTGGGGGAAACCATGATTTTAACAGCTGCTCAACGGGATTCCATTGCCAATCCAAAACCAGGAACGATCATCTGGTGCAGTGACTGTGTGGAAATTCAATACTATAATGGCTATAAATGGTTGAATTTAGCAGGGGGCTATGCCTCAGCGCCAGATACTATTAGGCCGTTAATTGAATTTAATACTTATAATACTCGGCCCATGGGTATTATAGGGGATTATTTTGGGTTATCTGGACAAAAATTAAGAGTTGATACGGTAAAGTTTATAGTTCAATTTGATGAGCTAGTCAATGATTTTACAGCGGCAGACATCACCTATAATAATGGACAAATCATTAACTTCAAATCAAAAATATATAATAATCCTACTAAGAATCAAGATATGTATGAGGTCACCGCTGTTGGGAATCAAACGGAAGGTCGCCATTATGTATTCATTCCTGAAAAGGTGACTGCTGATGTTGCAGGAAATTTAAATAAGGCCTCTGATACTTTGGCTTGGTTTTACGATGGAACGCCACCAGTAATAGATAAAATAAGTGCCATTGATCAGAATAGTGGAAATACATTAGCTGAAGGGAGCATTACACAAAGTAATTACATTAGACTTACCATTAGGTTTAATGAGAATTTGGGAGGTGATGCGTGGAACTACGATAACCGCCTTAATTTTAATACAGCAAGTTTAAAGGTGACTAATGGGTCTATTTCGGATTGGCTCGGAAGGGGCTATGATCCAATTGAG
>Ga0206126_10004796_pt1 | contig 12804 bp, 6 predicted proteins | sample Helgoland_Spring_5_FD_148621 | JGI IMG/M metagenome (GOLD analysis project Ga0206126, IMG submission 148621) | Pelagic subsurface seawater microbial communities from Kabeltonne, Helgoland, North Sea - Helgoland_Spring_Bloom_20160412_1 | ecosystem: Environmental > Aquatic > Marine > Epipelagic ...
AGAAAGCTACCACCAATGATACCGCTCCAAAAGGTGTACTTGTTATTAAAATCAAAAGAAAAATCTAGTATTTCCATTTTTCCACTTGCACCAGCAATCTCTAACGCTTTGCTAAATGTGATGTCTAATGGAAGGTAGTTTAAGATAAGCAAAAATGCCAAAAACATTCCTCCAAAAATAATTCCCATTTGCTGTTTTTGAGTCACACTCACTGCTTTTGTGCCCCCACTTACAGTGTAAATAATGACCAGCACACCTATAAAAATATTTAGGATCACCAAATTCCAACCCAGCACCGCTGATAAAATAATAGCAGGAGCAAAGATGGTGATGCCGGCTGCTAGCCCCCGTTGTATCAAGAAAAGAATAGCGGTAAGAGTTCGTGTTTTAAGATCAAAACGAGTTTCTAGATACTCATAGGCAGTAAAAACCTTGAGCCTATGGTATATGGGTATAAACACCAAACAAATTATAACCATTGCAATTGGCAATCCAAAATAGAATTGCACAAACCCCATCCCGCTATCAAAAGCTTGCCCTGGAGTAGAAAGAAATGTAATAGCACTTGCTTGTGTAGCCATAACACTAAGGCCAATAGTCCACCATCTGGAGTCACTACCACCCTTTAAATACTGAGTTACATTTTTACTTCCTCTAGACTTATATGTGCCATATAGCACTATAAATAATAAGGTCCCAATGAGTATAAACCAATCTATCTGTTGCATTTATACAAAGTGTTTCATGAGTAAATAAAAGAGTAGGATATAGATGGCATTTACAACAAGTACAAGTGTGAATTTTGGTGTCCACATAAATTGTTGGTTCTTAATGTTGTTTTTTTGTTCTTTCATAATGTGTTAGTAACATTCTATTTCCCTAAAGATATGATATTTGCAAATAACCTGTAAGCTCCTCCAACACCAGCGGGAAGCTCTCTAAAAAAGCTAAGTCCTGTATACACGTAATTTCCTTTACCGTAACTGGCCACTAAAAGGGAACCCTTTGTTTGTGCAGCACCTTTGTCATTCATTCCTAGTATAGGGGTAAACTCATCTGCCCATTTGTTTGGAAAATAGAGGCCCCTTTCTTGAACCCAGCCCTTAAAGTCTGCCTGTGTGATTTTGTTTGGGCTGTTTAATACAGGGTGAGTGGGGTCTAAAATAGTTACATCAGCAAACTCATCTGTAACCCTGTCTCTAGAGAGTGATAATGCGTATGGTGCTAGTTGTTTTGTAACTAGCCTATGGCTTGTGTTGTATTGTACCACCATTGTGCCTCCCTGATGTACATATTTGTTTAACTCTTTTTGTGCAAAGGCAAGATCTGCATTGGTATTATAGGCTCTAATGCCAACAACAACCGCATCGTATTTTTTTAGACTTTCTGCTGAAATTTCTGCTACATCAAGATTAGTTACTCGGTATCCAATTTGTTCTAAACTTTGCCCTACGGCATCACCCGCACCCTCAATATAGCCAATGTGTTGTCCTTTTTTCTCTATATTAATCCTTACAACCTTAGCTTTGCTTGGCAATAATACAGACTGATAGGGGATATGATTATAATCAATATTTATTAATTCTTTGTCATAGTAGGTGTCTCCAATTTGTATTAAAGGTCTAAGATATCCTTGGCTTTGGTTTTTTGGCGGAGTTACTGTAAACCATAGCGTGGTAGTTTCTCCTTGACGCTCTAAGGTAAATAATTGCGGGGAAGAAACAACCCATCCCTTTGGAGCATTTAATTGTAAGGTGCCCTCTAGATTGTCTTTTCCAGCTCTAAGGTGTACAGCAACCCTTTGAGTGTTTTCATCGGCAAATACCAGTACTTTTTCTGCAATACTAGCAGAGACCTTTGGAAGCACATTAAAAGGTCTATATACTTCCCCATCTACAGGGTCATTTAATTTATAAACAACATCTCTAACTATCTGCACAGGTGTATTGTTTACTATTAAGGTACATGTGATTTGCTGTGCAGCGGGTGTTTGTGGAAGCCCAATCAATTCCTGTGGTGCGTTATACATCCCTAAAGATCCCTTAGATTTTAACCAGTAAGCAGTAGAGGGAGCTTTGTTTTGTGATGTTACTTCTAGTTCAAGGTTTTTACTTTCATTGGGTAACAGGGCAGTTTTTTTACTGTATAAAATAAGCCCATTACTAGTTGCTATTTTAGAGAGTATAATAGTAGCGGTACCTCTATTAATGGCCTCTACCTTGAGTGTATATTTTCCAAGTGGGTTGATACTTTCTTTACTAGACACAGCTTCTAAGAAAACACCACTGCACGCTATAATTAGATCTTCTAATTCTTTGAGTTTGATAGTACGCCAATGCCCCTGTTTTGTGTTTTGTAAAAGCTTGTAAGCCTTTACCAATTCGGGTACTATTGTTGATGGGTTTTGATAATTAAAGGTGTCCAAAAGAGGGTTTAATATACTACCAATAGCTTCTCCACCTTCAATTCTTGACCAGCTTGTGTCAATGCCATCAAATACATTAGCGGTGTTTTTGGGAAATTCTCCTTTTAGAAATTCAAGATATTCTGTTTGTTTGCCTCTTGTTCCGGTACTACCAAAACCTTGTGATTTATGCATAGATCTACTCAAAGACGCAATTTCTCCGTTAGACAATCCAAGTGCTGGATAATAATTTCCTGTCTCAACACTAACGAGTTTTGATTTATCTGCTTTTTCAAATTTTTCTTTACTTCCATAAAACCACCAAGAGGTATTAAATAGAAGTCTTTTTGGTTGCCAAGAACCAAAGGCTGTTGCAGTTTTTGGAAATTGTGTTGCATCCCCCACCAAATCAAAAGCCTCAAAGCTTAACATCGCTGAGGCAGTATGATGCCCGTGGGTGCTTCCAGGGTTTCTGTGGTTAAACCTGTTGATAATAACATCTGGTTTAAATTTTCTAATTGCTCTTACTACATCACTCAAAACAGCTTCTTTATTCCAAATTTCAAGTGTTTCGTCTGGGTGTTTGGAATATCCAAAGTCATTAGCTCTTGTAAATAGTTGTTCTCCTGCATCTATAGCACGGGCTGCTAGTAATTCTTGAGTTCTTATAACCCCTAATAACTCTCTAATCTCTGGACCAATAAGGTTTTGCCCTCCATCTCCTCGTGTTAAAGATAGATACGCAGTTTTTGCATGCATATCATTGGCTAAATAGGAGATGAGCCTTGTGTTTTCATCATCTGGATGCGCAGCAACATACAGTGCGCTCCCTAAGAAATTAAGTTTCTCTAAATTGTGATAGATTTGTGAGGCAGTTGGTTTTTTGGGTTGTTGTGCTAAAACTTTGGCAATGCAAGTATGGGCAATTAGAATTGCCAAAAATAAAATTCTCATATTCTGGTGTTGTTGTTACAATAGATGTTTACCAAAGATATTTAAAACATTATATCTGCAAAATTGCTTTTACTATTATAGCTTTTTACAATATTTTGTAAATAGCATCATTATTATCTAAGGGTAGCGCCAAAGTTTTTTTCAAAACGTTGCTGCAATTTGTTCATGATTTTATCAATCTGAGTATCTGTTAAGGTCTTGTTTTCGTCTTGCAGGGTGAAACTAAGGGCATAAGATTTTTTACCCGCAGGCAGGTTTTTACCAGTATATACATCAAAAAGATGTACTTCTTTAAGAAGGTTTTTTTCTGTTTGAAAAGCCGTGTTTTTTAAATCTCCAAATCCTACAGCATCATCAATTAGTAGTGCAAAATCACGTTTTACCTTTGGAAATTTAGAAAGTGGCTTTACAACAAAGTTTTTAGTGTTTATAAGAGATAGTATAGTATCCCACTTAAAATCTGCAAAGAGTACCTCTGAATCAACACCAAAATGTTTGGTTGTTTTTTGATTAACCACACCAAAACTTACTAGGTGTTGTTTTTTTGAGTAGAGGCTCAATCCTTCAGTAAATAAATCGCTTTGCGCCTCTTTTTCTGAAAACGAAGACAGCCCTAATCTGTCTAGAAGTGCTGTTATAACACCTTTAAAATAGAAAAAATCTGAGTTGCCGGTATGAGTATTCCAGGTGTTTTGTGTCTTGTTACCTGTCACTACTAAGGATAGGTGTTTTTGCTCCTCTCTGCCGGTTTCGAAATTCCTGTAGGTTTTTCCAAATTCAAAAAGCTTGACATTAGCTACTTTTCGTTTGGTGTTATATGCCAGTGACTCTAGGGCCCCAAATAGCATTGATTGACGCATTACAGACAAATCATTACTAAGGGGATTAAGTATAGTTACATGGTGCTGCTCTTTTAAAGAGTCAGAGAGTTGAGTGTACTTTGGTGATGTCAGTGAGTTGTTTAGCATCTCATGAAAACCAAGTGAGGTTAGCTGTAGGGCAACTTTATTTTGTACTTGGTGATCTTTAACTCCTATGTTACTTGCTATGGATGCATTTAGTTTTGAGGATACATCTATATTATTATATCCATAAACACGTAATATCTCCTCAATAACATCTGCTTCCCTTGTAACATCATTTCTGTAGGCCGGGATGGTCATTCCAATACCTGTTTCTGTTACATTGTTCACCTTTATCTCTAAAGAAGAAAGGATGTTTTTAATGGTTTCTTTCTCTATTTTTTGACCAATTAAGGCGTTAGCCTTATCAAAGTTTAAAAATACCTGGTGGTCTTTAATTTTCTTTGGATAAATATCAATGATGTCACTAGTGATGTTTCCGCCAGTTAATTCACAAATTAAAATAGCACAATGCATTAGAGCATATTCTGTAGTTTTTGGATCTATACCACGCTCAAAACGGAAGGATGCATCTGTATTGAGTCCGTGACGTTTGGCTGTTTTTCTGACACTTACAGGATTAAAGTATGCGCTTTCTAAAAAAATACGTACTGTTTGATCTGTAACTCCGCTGTCAATACCTCCAAAAACACCGGCAATACACATGGGCTTTTCTGCATCACAAATCATTAAATCTTCTTTGTCAAGCTCTCTCTCTACACCATCAAGGGTTGTAAATTTTGTTCCGCTGGGTAGGGTCTTAACATTAATTTGGTTGCCAGCTATTTTTTTTGCATCAAAGGCATGTAATGGTTGCCCAAGGCTATGAAGCACGTAGTTTGTAGCATCTACTACATTATTTACAGGGGTTAAGTCAATGGCTTTAAGTCTGTTTTGTAACCACTGTGGAGATTCTTTGACATGTATATCACTAATTGTTACACCACAGTATCTAGGAGCAAGTTTTTTATCTTGCACCTTAACCTCCATTTTAGACAACCTATTTTCAATCTTAAAATTAGTGGTGGAGGGAGTAATTAGCTCTAATGCTATGTCTTTTTGCTTTAGACCAGCACGTAAATCGCGAGCAACGCCCCAATGGCTCATTGCATCTGCACGGTTTGGTGTTAAGCCTATTTCAAATACAAGATCATTTTCAACCTGTAAAACCTCAGAGGCAGCAGTACCTGGTACTATATTTGGGTCTAAGACCATGATCCCATCATGATTTTTTCCTAGCCCTAGTTCATCTTCAGCGCAAATCATTCCTTGGCTGACTTCTCCTCTTATCTTTCCTTTTTTGATTTTCCACGGTTTTGCATCTGCATCATAAAGAGTAGTGCCTACAGTAGCCACAGGAACTTTTTGCCCTGCTGCTACATTGGGAGCTCCACATACAATCTGAAGTATTTCATCATGACCAATATCAACCTTTGTGACTTTGAGACGGTCTGCGTTTTGGTGTTGCTCACAAGAGAGTACATGTCCAACAACGATGCCTTTCAGCCCTCCAGCAACAGAAGAAAAAGGGGTAATACCCTCTATCTCAAGGCCTAAGTCTGTTAAAAGTTCTCCAGTTTGCTGTGCGTTCCAATCTGTATTGATAAACTGTTTGAGCCAGTTATATGAAATTTTCATAATGCGTTTTACTTAAATATGGACCAAAGATAACAATCCCAAGGCTTTTTGTAAGTGCTTTTAAGGTTTTCAAGCTAAGATTTTTTTAAAAAGATCGCTTAACGAAATTATCTCCTTTATCAAAAGCTTTTAAGGAAGTCATTATAATACACTTAAGCCTATGTTATATAAGTGTTTTGTGTGTTTTACAAGTGCCTTGTTTTGTCATGAAATATAGTTCCATATATTTCTATATTTTGCAATTTGCCCGTAGGTGTTTTTGATAGCATTATTTTTTGGTAACATCAATGCGGGATCTTGGTTTAATGTTTGTCTTGCATAGCCTCTTGCTATTTTTAGTATGTGGGTGTCTTTTACAATGTCTGCAATTCTTAGATTTAATACACCACTTTGCTGAGTACCCATAATGTCTCCGGGCCCTCTTAGTTTTAAATCTACTTCTGCAATCTCAAAGCCGTCAGAGGTGCCTGTCATGGTTTCTAGGCGTGTTTTTGCATCTGCAGATAATTTATGGCTGGTCATCAGTATACAATAACTCTGCTCTGCGCCTCTACCTACGCGTCCTCTAAGCTGGTGTAATTGCGAGAGTCCAAAACGCTCTGCGCTTTCAATAACCATCACAGATGCATTTGGAACATTAACCCCAACTTCAATCACCGTGGTGGCTACCATGATTTGTGTTTCCCCTTTTATAAAACGGTTCATTTCAAATTCTTTGTCTGCAGGTTTCATTTTACCGTGCACAATAGAGATTTGGTAATGGGGTTGCGCAAATTCTCTTGAAATACTCTCATAACCGTCCATAAGGTCTTTGTAGTCTAACACTTCACTCTCTTGAATGAGGGGGTATACAATGTAAACCTGCCTTCCAAGAGCCGTTTGGTCTTTAATAAACTTGAATACTTTAAGTCTATTGCTGTCATAACGGTGTACTGTTTTTATATCTTTTCTTCCGGGAGGAAGCTCATCAATAACACTAATATCCAAATCTCCGTACACGCTCATTGCTAAGGTTCTTGGAATGGGTGTTGCTGTCATTACAAGTATGTGAGGAGGGTAGTTGTTTTTGTGCCATAATTTACTTCGTTGGGCAACTCCAAAACGATGCTGCTCATCAATTATAGCGAGCCCTAAATTTTTAAATTTCACTTTATCTTCTAATAGGGCATGAGTTCCAATTAAGATGTTTAATTGGCCATTTTCAAGCGATTCATGTATTTCTCTTCTATTTGAAGTTTTAGTTGAACCAGTTAGTATAGAAATACTGATTTTAAGTGATTTACATAGTTCCTTTAACCCTGTATAGTGCTGGACTGACAAAATTTCAGTTGGGGCCATTAAGCAGGCTTGAAAACCGTTGTCAATAGCTATTAACATTGATAAAAGAGCTACTATTGTCTTCCCGCTACCCACATCTCCTTGCAGTAACCGATTCATTTGGGCATTACTTCCTAAATCATTGCGTATTTCTTTGATAACTCTTTTTTGCGCACCTGTTAAATCGAAAGGAAGATGCTCCTTGTAAAAGCTGTTAAAATTAGTTCCAATTGTTGTAAAGGGATAGCCTTTAATTTTGCTTTTATGGACTAAGTTTTTAATTAATAACTGTAGTTGAATAAAGAATAATTCTTCAAACTTTAATCTGTAGGTAGCTTTAGCCAATTGTTCCCCATTTTCTGGAAAATGGATATTTAGAATTGCTTTACTTTTTGGCATTAATTGTAATTGCTCAAGAATCTCTGGTGAGAGGGTTTCTGTAAACGATTTGTTAAGCTCCAAAAACAATTGCTCCATGAGCCCGCTCACAACTCTGTTTGTAATACCACTATTGCTTAGTTTTTCTGTGGAGGGATATATTGGTTGCAGGGCAGAGCGTAACTTACTTTGGTGTTCTTTTAATAGTTCTAGATCTGGATGGGGCATAGAAAAATTGCCGTTGTAAAAATTTGTCTTACCGAAGGCTACATAGGTTTCATTGAGTTTTAAATTCTCTTTAATCCATTTATGGCCTCTAAACCAGATAAGCTCCATCATGCCATTGGCATCTTTAAAGGTAGCCACCAAACGCTTGCCACGCTTTTGTTCAACAGTTTTTAAATGGGTTATTTTGCCTACAACCTGCACATCTGCACTATTGCGCTGCAATTCTTTTATTTTATAGTACTTGGTTCTATCCAAATACCTAGTAGGAAACAGATTTAGGAGGTCTTGAAAGGTAAAGATGCCCAACTCCTTTTTTAACAAATCTGCCCTGTTAGGCCCTACGCCTTTTAGATATTCTATGGGTGTTTGTAAAAAGTTAGGATTCATACAACGAAGTTACTTAATTAGACAACACAATTGCCAGTATCCTTTTGTGAAATATCCTCAATTTTATTTTTTGGGTACTTGTTTTTCCCCAATAATAATCTAACTACAGCTTAAATTACCATTTTAGAGCCCACAAAATCTGTAATCATTGGCAAGTTGGGGTTTGGTGATTTTACTAGAAAAGTTGTTGTATTTCTTTTTTTAGGTAGGCTAAAGCCTTTTGTGAGGGTGACACTTCTCCCATAAAATGATTTAAAACAGCTTCTCTGAGTTTGTCTGCCGTTTCAATTTTTTGGTTCATGGTCGTTTGTCTTATAATTTGTATGGTTGTGTTTTTTGTGGTTCTTATGACATTCCACATCTCTACAGACACATAAATTTGCTGGCTTAGATTGTGTACAAATTCATCTTCTATACTTCTAATAAGCTCCTGCTCATAATTATTTAAATCATTATCTATTGGTTTTACACGTATTAAAAGACTATTTGGGTCTATACGCTCCAATAGTAGGGTAAGGCGTTCATAGGCTTGTAGCCTTAGAGGCAGTGCTTTACTTTGGGTTTCTTTAAGGAGTAAAAACCGTCTACGACCTTGCTCGTTATCTGTGTGTTTTTTAAAAAAAAGATAGGCAATACCACCTACTATAACAGCAGATAGTAAAGAGGCAAAATAGGGTAGTAATGCTTGAGATTCCATGGTATATATTAATTTTAGTGCTATTTTTTATTTAAAAAGCAATAGTAAAGATTTTTAAGCTTTGGGCAAAGGCTTGCTTGTTGGGTTTTATATTGTTATTGATTTAAATAGTCTAAGGCTAGTTGTGTTAATGATTTAACACCAAGTAACATACCGGCATCATCTATCTTAAAATCTGGTGTATGGTGAGGGAAAGGTTCTGTGTTTCCTGGTGTCATTCCTCCCAAGAAAAAGTAAACACCAGGTACTTTTTCTTGAAAATAGCTAAAATCTTCACCGCCTGTAACGGCTTTCATGCCAAGTACCTTGTCTTCTCCAGCTACCATTTTTAAAGTGCTGATAGCCTTGGTGGTTAGCTCAGGGTCATTGTAGGTAACTATGGTGTTGTTTTGCCAATCTATGGTTGCGTCTCCTCCATAGGCCTTTGCTATATCGCTGGCCATTTCTGACATACGTTTAATGATTTTAGTTCTCATATCTGGGTTGAGGGTTCTAACAGTACCAATAAGTTCTGCACTCTCTGGTATGACATTAAAGCGAGTACCGCTAGTTATTTTTCCAACAGTAATAACCGCTGGCGCCTCTATAAGGTAGGCCTCTCTGGAGATGATGGTTTGAAATCCATCAATAATTTTTGCCGAGATCAAAATTGGATCAACACCACTCCAAGGGGCAGAGCCATGAGATCCCTTTCCCTTAACCGTAACTACAAAACGTTCAACGGCTGCCATAATACCCTCTGGTTTTAGGGTTATGGTACCAACGGGTGTACCGCTATTAATATGTAATCCATAAATAGCATCTACCTTAGGGTTTTCTAAAACCCCTTCTTTTACCATTAGTTTTGCGCCACCCTCTTCACCGGGTGGAGGTCCCTCCTCTGCGGGTTGAAAAATAAATTTTATACTTCCCTTAATTTTATCTTTATGCTTGCTTAAAACTTCTGCAACTCCCATCAAAATCGCGATATGCGTGTCATGACCACAGGCATGCATTACTCCTGTTTTTGTCCCCAGAAAAGTGTCTACAACAGTACTTTTATAGCTTAGGTCATTACGCTCTGTAACGGGCAAGCCGTCAATATCTGCTCTAAGGGCAACGACCTTTCCTGGATTATCTCCCTTTAAAAGCCCAACAACCCCTGTTTTTGCAACTCCTGTTTGTACTTCCATTCCAAGAGATTTTAAATGAGCAGTAATTTTCTCTGCTGTATTAAATTCACGGTTAGATAATTCTGGGTTTTCATGAAAGTAATGACGCCAGTCAATTACCTGAGATTCTATTTGTTCAATGTCTTTTAAAATACTTTGATGGGTTTGTGCATCTAAAGTAGTTCCACATAATAGCAGTAGTAGGATAATAAGTTGTTTTTTCATGAGATTTACCTATTTAATTTAAATAAAATATGGTTTAAAGATATTGAAATTTCAGAAATAACACCCCAGCTTTGTTGTTTATAAATTCTCAAATTTCAGTGGGTTGAATCCCGCAGTTTTCCGTATTTTCACCTTCAGTATATTGCCTAATTTTGTCACAATTCCGAAATCACTTTGGAGCCTTAAAAATTTCAGAAAACCCTTGCAAGAATATTTACAACAATTAAACCAGGCTCAGTTAGCACCAACCATACAAAAGGATGGCGCTATGATTGTAATTGCTGGAGCTGGCTCAGGTAAAACACGTGTACTTACCTATAGAATAGCCTTTTTAATGTCTAAAGCAGTAGATCCATTTAATATTTTGGCGCTCACCTTTACCAATAAGGCAGCACGTGAGATGAAAAAACGTATATCCACCATTGTTGGGCCCAGTGAAGCCAAGAATTTATGGATGGGAACCTTTCATAGTGTTTTTGCCAAAATACTCCGTATGGAGGCAGACAAATTAGGCTACCCCTCAAATTTCACTATCTATGACACCCAAGATTCTCAAAGTGTCATTCGTGCTGTAATTAAAGAAATGCACCTAGATAAGGAGATTTATAAATACAAACAGGTGTATTCTAGAATCTCTAGTTATAAAAATAGTTTAATTACTGTGAAGGCTTATTTTAACAACCCAGAACTCATGGAGGCAGATGCAATGGCCAAAATGCCACGTTTGGGAGATATTTATAAAAGCTATGTAGATAAGTGCTTTAAAGCTGGCGCTATGGATTTTGATGATTTATTATTAAAAACCAACGAGCTTTTAACCCGCTTTCCAGAGGTTTTAGCAAAATATCAAAATAGATTTAGGTATATCTTAGTTGATGAGTACCAAGATACCAACCATAGTCAGTACTTAATTGTGCGCGCATTGAGTGATAAGTTTCAAAATATATGCGTGGTAGGTGATGATGCTCAAAGTATTTATGCCTTTAGAGGTGCTAATATTAATAATATTTTAAATTTTCAGAAAGACTATGATGATGTAAAGACCTATCGCCTTGAGCAAAATTATAGATCTACAAAGAATATAGTAAATGCTGCCAACAGCATTATTGAAAAAAACAAAACAAGACTAGACAAGGTAGTTTGGACCTCTAATGACGAGGGTTCTAAAATAAAAGTCAATCGCACCATGACAGATGGAGATGAGGGACGTTTTGTAGCAAGTACTATTTTTGAAACTAAGCAAAATGAGGAGCTTAAAAATGGGGATTTTGCAATTTTGTATAGAACTAATGCGCAATCACGCGCTATGGAAGACGCCCTTCGTAAAAAAGATATCCCGTATCGTATCTATGGTGGTTTAAGTTTCTACCAGCGTAAAGAGATTAAAGATGTCTTGTCTTATCTGCGCCTAGTGCTCAATCCTAAAGACGAGGAGGCTCTAAAGCGCGTTGTCAATTATCCAGCAAGAGGCATTGGGCAAACCACTATAGAGCGTCTTATGGTGGCAGCAAATCACTACGGCAGGTCTATTTTCGAGGTGATGCAAAACATCAGTAAATTAGAACTGAATATCAATAAAGGGACACAAGCAAAGTTGTCAGACTTTGTTACCATGGTACAAAGTTTTCAAGTTTTAAACCAGACCTACGATGCTTTTCAGATGGCAGAATATGTAGCTAAAAAAACAGGGATACTTACAGAACTTAAAAAAGATGGTTCTGCAGAGGGTATTGCTCGTATAGAGAACATAGAAGAGCTTTTAAATGGTATGCGTGATTTTGTTGAGGAGCAAAAAGAATTGGCAGACACACAGGGTTCTTTGTCTGAGTTTATGGAGGATGTTGCTCTTGCCACTGATCTAGACAATGACAAAGGTGATGAGGATCGAGTTGCTTTGATGACCATTCATCTAGCCAAAGGGTTAGAATTTCCTTATGTCTTTATCGTTGGGATGGAGGAGGAATTATTCCCAAGCGGTATGAGCATGAATACCAGAGCAGAGCTAGAGGAGGAGCGAAGGTTGTTTTATGTGGCTGTTACCAGAGCAGAAACTCAAGCATATTTAACCTATACTCAGTCTAGATACAGGTGGGGAAAACTCATTGATGCAGAGCCTAGTAGGTTTATAGAAGAGATAGATGCTTCTTATTTGGAATATTTAACACCCGTTACAGAGCACCGCTATAAACCATTGTTAGATGCAGATATATTTGGAGAGGTTGATAAAAGTAAATTACGACTTCGTAAACCAACATCTTCAAGCCCTCCAACAGGTCCAAACCAGGAGCAGCTGCGCAAACTACGCAGATTAAAGCCTGTGGCAAGTAGTGCAGAGAAAAACTTTGATCCTGCAGCTGCAAACCTACATATTGGTACTTTGGTTGAACATGTAAGGTTCGGAAAAGGGAAAATCACCAAAATTGAAGGGGTTGGTGCAGACACAAAAGCAGAAATTGATTTTGAAAATGGGGGCTTAAAAAAGTTGCTGCTCAGATTTGCAAAACTAAATATTATAGAATAAAA
>Ga0206126_10004797_pt1 | contig 12804 bp, 7 predicted proteins | sample Helgoland_Spring_5_FD_148621 | JGI IMG/M metagenome (GOLD analysis project Ga0206126, IMG submission 148621) | Pelagic subsurface seawater microbial communities from Kabeltonne, Helgoland, North Sea - Helgoland_Spring_Bloom_20160412_1 | ecosystem: Environmental > Aquatic > Marine > Epipelagic ...
ATCGACTTGATAGCGCTTAAGGAAGCACCTGGGCTGAGATACAGGGTTTCACCATCAACCCACCCTATACGAGATCCCATTGCCTCTATGCGCCTAAACGTTCCGGTATCGACTTCTCGCCAACCTAAAGCTCGTGAGTTTTCCGGGTTTCCTCCAGAGCAGCATTCGATGTGTGCTTTACCGCTGGATACGGCAATTTGAATGAGTTCTATGAACCTCTGCGCATCGGAAGATTCATGGTCCAGCGAGGCCTGTAAGGTCACCAACCTACGTGCAGTTTCTGTCACATGGTCCATAAAACCTTCGGTTTCTGGTGCGCCTATTCCTCCAACTTCTTCGCAGAAGTGGAGAAATATCCTTAGGCCCGTCAGTAAGTTGGCAAGATTGTCTTGAGTGCGAGCATGCCCAGATTTTCCAATATTTCCACGGTCGCATTCTAATGCCAATTCGATTAGCTGGGTGAGTTGTCCATCCTTGGCCTCTGATGCAAGCCATTGCAAAAAGCTGGACATGATTTTGGTAAGTTCACCCATCTTAGCCAATCGTTGTAGTTCGGTGAGCTCAACTATGTTGATAGCACCAAGAGCTACATTGATGTACACCAGACGGGCTTGGAGCGACCGACCGTTTGGTACGTCTTCTCCGGTAGTGAGAATGAGACCCCTTGGGTAGAATGCGTTTCTGAGCTCGGCTTTAGAAGTTAAACGGTCCCGGCCAGCTTGATTGCCTTGTGCGCGCAAAAGTCTTTCGGCATTAGCGTGCATTTTTGCAACTTCGCTTCTTGTTCCACGAGCAATGAAGTCATCAACAACAAGCAGAGCATCCTTTGCTAGAAAAGCTACCTTTTCATTGGTGTTACTGGTGCTTGACCAGTTGGCCGGAAGGTGTGCCCCATCAAATTTGATACCCCAAAAACTTTGTAAAACGCCCGCCAATGCTGATTTGTATGTTCCTGTAGTGCCCTGCATGTGAACTGAAAAAGTAGCTGGTATATAATGGCATAGAGTTGCTCGCATGGCTGTTCCGAGGAGTAAAAGACCGATACCATCTTTGTGTACATCCCGAAAACCTGCCAGTATTTCACTAAGATTCAAGGTTCGAGGATCGACAGGGTTGGGTAGGTTGAAATCTGCAAGTGCTCCTCGCAGCTCGCACCTTGCATCTTCATTCAATCCGTTTGCGCCGATACCGCCTGAGGCAGTCAGGTAGATAAGCTCATCACTATGTTGAACCCAGCCTATGTGTTGGCATAGTTTTACCAGCTCTGGATCAGAGTGTTCTTTTATTGCAGCCGCAACATGGTCTTTAAAGCGACTGCCCACTGCGATCTGCGGACTAGCCCCCCAGGCTGTGGTAAGCCAATCGAGGCTATTGAATTCTGAGGCAGGGACATCGACTGTGGGCATTGGCTGCCCACTCTCTAAACGGCCAGACACTGTAAAGTACCGTAAAGTTTCGTGGCCATCATTTTTGATGATTTCGCGCTCAATCTCTGCCGTAAAGTTACACAGGCGCACTGGCGTAGCTTCTCCCTTCTTTCCGAACTTAAGTAAGTGGAAGGTCCCTCCAAAGTTAGCATAATGGCGCTGTTCGTGCACTGTGGTCTCTATAATCTCTGCGGCCTGTCGCGCATCCCCGCTTTCGGCTTCAAGCTGGGCGATGATTGGTGTTTTAATTTTCATGTCGATGGTGCCTATTGAAAATAGAACGTACGACGTTGCGTACGTCGCATGCCCCCAGGGGTGGAATGCAGCAGCGTTGGTTAATGTCCAAAAGCGCCTGAAAGGTGTCTGTCTCGTTCAGTCGCTTTTGACCAATAAGATAACCGGCGCGTTTTGTAAGTGCATTGTTCCGCCCTCCTTCAGTGACTGGCGTGTAGAGCTCTGCCTTTACGCTGGGGCGTATCGAAAAATCTTTAGCTGCTGTCATTTTGCGGCGCTCAGCAGCGCGGATTAATTCGCGCAAACCGTCTGGCAATACAGTAATGCCAACTGGCGTCATTGTATCTTGGCACTCGTAAAATGACCTGGCATTGTTTTCAGCCATTGCTCAAAACCCTAATTCCCTCAGACCCTGCTCTGCGGCTTCTGGCGTAAGGCCCGGATGCTTTGCCACCAAGTTCCTTATCTCTTCGCTACGATCATACGGTGCGTTTGTAGGAACTATGACTGTTTCATGCTCCGTGGAATGCTTGGCCTTACCACTATCTTCTGATTGCTGTGCTTCACGGTTCAAACGCAGCTTGAGAGCCATAGCGTCAGAGAAGTCTGAGTCATACTTTGAGAGTGTCATGTGTATCTCCGCTTTAGTGCTTTAAGCGTGATGCCAAGGCGCACAAGTTGGTTATTAAATGCCTGAATAATGATTACCCGTATGTTAGGCTAAAAGCAACAATTGCTTCGGGTTTGAGTAGCTGGATGACTCAAGCCGACAACGCCTGAGTAAAGCAAGGTTAAAACTATTTGCGGGTCACTGCATGAAGTGTCAGTCTGAGTTTGATACTTGTGGGGATACGATGATTAAGCACCTCACCCTACTGATAGCGTTTCTGATTAGATAAGAAAGCTCTACCGTATGACAGTTATTAAACCTTACAATGTGGAGTGCTCTGAGTGTGGTTATTCTGAAATGAGAATGGGCCTGATGAGTCTGAACACTATGGTTGGAATTCCTGAGGGACTGATTGAAGAGTACCCTATCGGCTGCCCCAAGTGTGGCGATGAAGGATTTGATGTTTATGATGAGGATGACGAAGATGATTAAGCACCTCACCGTACTCATAGCGTTCCTGATGATGATTAGCTCTCAGGCGAGTGCTGCTACCAACGCTGAAACTATCCAGTACATATTCGATAAGCATGAGGCTGAATGTATTGCCGAACAATACGAAGTCCTGAATGCCAAAGAAGGTGAAACACCTGAGGTCACTGTCGATTTAAAACTGGATGGTGATAACATCTATGAGATCACTATTGGCAGAGATGGTAAGACTGCCACTGTTTTTGGGCACTTTAAAGTAAGGAAATGGGGTGTTCATGCGGCAAACGACCTGGTCACGTGTCATGTAATGTTTTCATAATTAAGGAGCCCAAAGTATATTAGAAATATTTCTGGCACATTTTTTGCACCACACTCTTGATTTTTTTACCACAAGAGAGGCGCTTTAAAAATGAACAAGATCGCTACCCAAAAAGTCGCACCGGTATTATCGTCTAATGATCAAGATTTGAGCCTAAATTGTTTTAAGGCCAGCCCGTATCCATCGTTCAAGCATACCACATACTTTGATGTTTATGATGAATTGTTTAAAAAATTTAAAAATAAGCCAATTACTTTTTTAGAAATAGGTATCCTCGATGGTGGATCGCTTTTCATGTGGAGGAAATTTTTTGGCAAAGATGCAAGAATTATAGGGGTGGACCTAAACCCCGATGCTAAGAAATGGGAAGAATATGGCTTCGAGATTTATATTGGAAGTCAATCAGATCCAAGTTTTTGGGAAAATTTAAACGAAAAAATTGGTCCTGTTGATATTGTCCTCGACGATGGTGGCCACACCTATGTTCAACAGATTGTAACAGCTGAGAAAGTGTTGGATAATATTACGGAAGGCGGTCTTCTTGTGGTTGAGGATACTCACACTTCTAACATGGATGGCTTTGGTAACAAAGCCCTAAGCTTCATTAATTATGTAAATATATGGATCGAAAGAATTAACTCTAGATTTGGAAGTTTTGAAAAAAACGCAGGATGTAACAGAGTCTGGTCTGTGGAGATTTTTGAATCAATAGTTGCCTTCAAAATTAACCACAAAGCTTCTTCCGTGGTCTCAGAGCCAATTTGGAACCGTCCTAGAGATGAAAAGAACAAAAACGTTTGTTTCCGCCATGATGCCAGCGAAAATCTCAAGGAAAACGAAAGAGAAATATTAGTAACGTTAAACCAAGCTTTTTCGTTAAATTAATTAATTCATTTTGTGAATGTCGGTGTTGGACTGAGCAGCCTCATCTGACTGGTCCAAGTTAATTGTTAGTGCATGATTGGCTTCTGATCAATGTTTATAGCTGACCATGAGAACCTTGGCGTTTGTCACAATGGCCCTGTTACCCACATTAGCCGGAGCAGACTTGATAAGTGTTTCCGTACCATCTGCTGTACGCGAAGCCATAGATGATTATCGTGCTGAATGTACTGACGAAGGCGGTGAGCTGAAGCTAGACGGTAATGAAATATCCAAGTTATGGACGGATCAAGGTGAGGGATCATACGTAATCCATGCGGCTTTTACTTGTGGCGATCTTGGTCATCTATGGTGCGGTACAATGGGGTGTCCTACACAGATAGTTTTGAATGGTGTGGTTTATGAAACAGACCGAATGCTTCAAAAACCACCTAATCGTATATCAAGCAACAATGATGGATCGCTTTTCAAGCTGAACCGTGCCGCTGCTCTCGCTGAGTGGCGTCAATTATTGAGCGCATAGGTTCAGGCTGTGCCAGCAATCTGATGCGAGTTCTCATTCGTCTGACAACATCATGCATCGTGTTAAAGATAAATACATCGTGCGTCTCAAAAGTAATAGCAGTTGCTTGCAAAGATAATTACTTTAACGTTGATTTGCTAAACTAGGAGAACCGAAATGAGCGACCTAATTGCTTTGATGCAAACAATCAACCAGTTCAAAAAAAAGCGATTAGTCATAAGTCCTCTTGCGCTTCTGACGCTCTCTGCGTGCGGGGGGAGCGGTTCCAGTAGCGAAAGTGGTTCGGTTAGCACAACTACGGTAACCGGCGCTGTTGTAAAAGGGCCTCTTCAAAACGCATTGGTGTTTTTGGATCTGGACGGCGACGGACAGCTGGGTGCCGCAGAGCAGTCAACACGCACTGACAGTACAGGCTCGTTTTCATTCCTTAGCTCAAGTTCCAATGCCTCTGTAGTTGCAAAAACAGACGCGACAACGATTGATACATCATCTGGAGAAGTGCTCGATAATGTGACTTTAAAGGCGCCTGCGGGCGCAGAAGTAGTTACTCCTATGACCACAATTATGCAGGAATCCTCCCTTTCGGCTGCAGATGTTGTTAAGGTTTTGGGGTTACCCGCATCCGTTAACCCGCTCACATTCAATCCGTTCTCAGGTACTGAAAACGCAGCTGTTGCTTTGCAAGTTGAAAAAGCATCGCAGCAGGTTATGACGACGATCAAAGCGGTTTCAGCTGCGGCCGAGGGTGCAGGAGCGAGTGCAGAAGATGCATTTTCTGTAGCGTTGGAAGCAATTGTCGACGTGGTCAAAGAAAAATCAATAGGATCCGGGTCACTAGACTTGGCTAATGCGTCTCAGCTAGACACAATTACTTCAAAAGTGGGGATTAAATTAACAGAAAATGCCAGCGTTGACTCGGCAAAATTTGAAGCGGTGGCCTCCGATCTAAATGATGCAGTTGCAAATGTTAACAAACAAATATTTGAGGTAACTGACTTGACCTCGGATGCCTCGAAGGCGGCTTTTGCTGTTTCAACTGACCTGCAGGTACAGGTAAAGGGAGCTGCAACTACTGGGTCAACAGCAACGATTTCATTTGCAAATGCACAAAACGTTACTGCCGCGACAGCAACGAGGGAAGAAGTAATTGCTGCTCAGGGTCCTGAAAACGAAGACGCTGCTCAGGGGCCTAAAAACGAAGACGTAGCGGAAGAAATCGTTGAAATTCCTATAGTAGTTGTACCGTCTGGCGGTGGCGGTAGCCCGGCGGCGCCAGTCGTAAGCAACAAAACAGCTGTTAAGTTGGCATCAAGCCCACTTACCGTAACATCAAGCGATTGGACGTCTGATAAAGCACTTGGATGGCAGGACGAGGTCACAATCGAAGTAGCGCTCGATAATAGCACTAATATATTTACGGGTGGCTCGAATATTGTTTTGACCCTGAATGTATCAGGGGTTGCAGGGGCCGCTTCGCCAAATGCCGAAGTAACCCTCGATTATAACTCTTCAACAAATAAGTTTGAAGGCACCTACAAAGTGCCAGTGAATGCGACGGCTAGCGATCTGTCAATTTCAAGCGCAAAAATAAATGTTGTTCCGAATGATACCGAAACTTATGAAATGTCATCGACGATTGCATCAGGATTGGCCGGTAAGTCTTTAGGCGCATCGCTCGACAGTATTTTACCGTCTGTGACTGTTTCATCAATTTCTTATGACACGGCGACTGATACAATCACAATTGTTGGAACAGGATTTGATGATGTTGCTGATTTAGATCTTTCAAAGCTGAAGCTTGATATCGATAATGATGGTGCGACAACTACGGATAAAACTTTTAGTTCTTCAGATGGTACAGTTAGTGTGTCATCGACTGGGGCAACTATTGTACTGTCGAGTTCTGTTGCATCAACCGTTGAGGGAATGACAGAATTTGGTCTTGGTACAGATAATACGAGGGATTACTTCGAAATTAGTGCGGGATTTTTTAAGGATTCTGCAGAAAATACGAGTGTTGGCACAGACGATATCAAGTGGAAAATACCGACCATCACCTCTGCCAACTACAAAGCATCAACGAAGACGCTGAGTTTATATGGAGAAGACTTAGATGGTCTGACTACAAGTGCGATAAGCGATGCGAATTTTAAAGATTACTTTACTTGGAAAATTGATGGAACAACCGCCGTAACAGTACAAAATACCGACATCGAAAGTATTGCAAGGACTGGTTCGCTTGCGATTGATGTAGTTTTAAAAGATACCGCCGCCGTCGTGACAAATGCAAATGTTGGTGGTGCAATAACAGACACATTTTCAATTTCTAATGGGTTTATTGCTGGCTTGACCCAGAGCTTGCCATCCGATGTAAATATTGTGAACGATACGGTTGCACCATCTCTCGCAAGCTTTTCTATAACGGGTGCGAGTGATGGGGATAAAATAAGTCCTGATAGTGATCCAATAAGCATTGTTGCCACTATGAGTGAGTCGGTAAAAGCCGGTTCCTCAATGACTGTGCAGTTGAATGTGTCTAACTCACAACGTGACTCTGGACCCTACGCAATACAATTAACAGCTGCAGATGCAGGTACGACCTTAACTGGTAACTTTCAGCCGACCTCTCAGGATAATCAGACAAATGCTATTAGTGTTAATGGAGCATCACTGTCTTTTACCGCGGGCACGGACCTAATTGCACTTCAAGACTTGGCTGGCAACTTAGCGACTGCGTCCGATATAGCTTTGTCAGGTATCACTAAAATTACCGCTTCTACAGGTGACATATTTGTTGACCGTTCAGCGCCTGCAGCGCAGCTTCAATCAGCGAAATATGATCATTCCACTAACTCAATAATTTTGACAGCTAAATCTACAAACCCCTTTACTCAAATTGAGGAAACAGCCGACGAGCAGCAGGATATAAAATCCTATCTTGATTGGTCAAAATTTAATTGGGTGATTGATAGTGATGGTAAGGAAATCAAACTCAATGATGCTGCAGGTCTCGACCCAACTGCTGCAAATACAACTTATGTAACAAGTGCGAAGATTAATGAGGCGAATACGACGCTTACAATAAAGCTTACTGATGCAGGTGGGACGTTACTTGAAGGAGATGCTAATTTTGCAAATTACGGTGCTTCCAGCACGCTGACTGAAAACGTCGACTCTCTAAAAATTTATGAAGGGTTCATCCGAGATAAAGCTGGGAATTACGCGGATTTAGATGGGAGCGGAACGGCATCGTCTTCAGATTCAGTAGCCATTACGGGGCTTACTTATGAAAACGGGGGATCTGCATCCACCGCCCCCAGCGTTTCGCAGCTATATTACTGGAATGAGGCGGGTTCAGCTTGGGTCGCCGCAGGAACGTCGGGTTCAACTTTGAAGTTTGGTGATACACTTAAATTCAAAGCCGAGTTGAGTTCGGGTGTGTCAAAGGGTTCAAAATTCACTGCCGAACTCAAGACGCGTGACAGCGCGGATACGCCATTACTTTTTGAGGCAACATCTAACGGAACGGACCTGATTGCCGAGACGCTTGTTGGATCCTCAAACGCCGTGCTAGTCGCGGCGGGAGATGTTTCTGATAACCTCAAACTTGTTAATTTCACCAAAGGAACGAATACAGCTGATGGCCTAGCTGTTTCTGGTCAGTATACGCCAACTTCAACCGGTCTATCTGCTATCGCGTCAGATACCTTAATGGGATTTGCGGTCGACGGAGCAAAGCCGCAGTTGAGTATCACTGCTGCAAACTACAACCCTAGTACAAATAAGCTGATACTGACGACATCTAGTGATTACTTATTTGCGAGTTCATCTCAGAGCACGGCTATCGTTGAAGAAACAAGTGCCACAAAAAATATCAGTTCTCAGCTTGGAAGCGGTAGTGTAGCGATTTCCTGGCAGTCAGGTTCTACAGAGATTTTCTCCATAACTAACGCAGAAATTTCCTCAGCAACTGGTAAGGGTGCTTTTGTTACTGCCACCAATAAACTTGAAATTGAGCTTAAAAACCCGGGAACTCTAGAAAGTAAGTCTGCTTATGGTATTGATTTTGCAAACCTAAGTGGGTCCGCAGATAAAATAACCATCGCAGCGGGATTCTTTGGAGATGCCGCTGGCAATACATACGGCACTGCTATGACGGTACCAATTACCTTTGATGATAATACCGCTCCAAAGATTGTCTCGGTCGATACAAAGCCCAACGATTTTCCGGACGGAACATACTCAGCCGCGGGAGGGAGTTATCCAATCGATGGATATGAGAATGGGAAAATCCCACTGTCCATTACATTTGATGAGGTGCTACACTCAAGTTCTACAATGAGAGTAAAATTAAGTAGCCAAAAGACTGTTGACCTTAGCTTTGACTCCGATGCTGCTGGTGGGAATGTTTTGACTGGTACATACACAATTGGTGCTGCCGATACTGCGAGCAACTTGGACATCACAGACGTAATTGATGCGCAAGCAAACGTATATGATCTTTACGGAAATAAAATGCTTGTTACTTCTGACATTCCCGCGGGTAAAAACCTGTCAGATAACTCCAACATTAATATCAGTAATTTAAATTCTGCGGACGTTTTGGTTGACGCTGGCACTTCTGGTGTGTTGGAAGCCGGCGATGAACTACTTTTCCGATTTACACGCGCTGTGGACGATACTACTTCTGGCCATACTGACTTTCAAAGCAAATTAGATGATATATCTGGATTTCCCGCTTCGCCCGATGCAGGAAAGTATCAATGGAACTTAAGTTATGATAGGCTTACAGTGACGTTAGACGGTCCTGTTTCGCTTGATGGTAACGGCGATTTGATAATTACAGAAACAGTCAACTTAACGGGTACTGATGAAGTACTTACTTTCACATTCGACGTAGCATAGAGAGGCAATAAAAATGTCTTATACTAAACTCACTTCTACAAATTCTGTTACAGTGGTCGCTTCAGACATCGATGGAAATGCGTTCACGCTCGACAGTGGATACTTACTTGTAACCAAAGAGCTTGATGGTTCTGGTGAAGAAACGGGTGTGACGGTAACTACGTTTTTTGACGATAAGTTAAATGAAATTGGCGAAAAAATTGAAGATACCAACGAAAATACAGTTTTTGTTACGGTTCGAGAATACAAAGAGACCAAACCCGCTGGCTCCACAATTTCGGGTGATTATAACCCATTTGAGGAGGGAAAAGAAAATTATACGGAGGTCGGTTATTTCCAAACATTAGATGAAAATGATGATGTTTTAGAAAGCCACCTTTGGGAACATGAAATTCTCGATGGTGGCTTCGAGGCTGCAAAAGAAATCGAAGAAAAGGCAGGTGGTGCAAAAACAACCACTGAGTTTGATTCAACGTGGGCCGTTACCAAAAGCCAAGTCGAAGGTTTGCCGGCTGGTTCAACAACAATTACTTCGACTGACGCAGCTTGGAATGATCTGCCAACGGCATACACAACAGGGGTCACAGAGCTTGCCTTGACTGTTGATAGTGACACTAACGAGACTACATATCTTAAAGCCGCTGGATCAAGCTATGACGTCGTAGGTTACAAAAATACTTACACTTGGAATGATCCCGATGGAAATAGCGCCACCGGGTATTCATTTTTTGATAATGAATGGAACTTCCTCGCGGACGGTGGCCAGGACAGCTACGGCCGGTGGTATAATGAAACAACTGAGGTCGCAGCTACGGATAGTAAAGTGGCGCACCGCGTTGAAAAAGGTAGCTGGAGCTCCCTTGATAGTGATGGAAATGTTGAATTTTCAGATTCTTGGGAATGGGAATATGCAATTTCAGATGGTTCATTTTTAGGTGGTAAGGAAACACGCAACGGTGAGACAACAACCTATGATGCGAATTGGGAGGTTTTATCTAGAAGCTTTGACGTAAGTAGTCTGACTACCCTTGATGGTGCCTTGGCTAATATCGTGACTGACATGGGCTTCAAAATGATTGATGAGGCAAAAGTCGAGGCTGAAATAAAGTCGACATATTTTTCAAGTTTATCTGGCACAGAACTAGATGACGCATGGGCCGCAGTAACTTATCAGACTGGTTGGGAAGGTAGTGAAACTTTCAGTGATGGCGGGAGTTGGAGCAATAAAGAAATAACACTTATTGCCAGCGATGGAAGCAAGCTTGGCAGTATTAACCTGCATAAAGATACATGGATCGACTCAGCATCTTCATCTTCAAACTTTAATGAAGGTATGAACTTTAATGGATCAGATTGGGAATGGGTAGGTAGTTTTAACGTAAGTAGTGATGGCTGGATCTCGTCCAATACACGACAAGAGAAAGCCTCCGGGACTACTCTTACGAATGGTGATGCTTCATCTGCTGCCTTTTATACAGAAATTAATAAAAATGGTCGCGTCGACGATACGGCTTTGCAAGCCGTTCTTACAGACACTGTAAGCAATGACATTGCTTGGGATGGCGGTTCCTCAGATATCAAATGGGAATGGGTCTCGTATTGGGATTACGCATATCAGGAGAACGGTGATCTCTGGGGTGATTTTCTTGGTGGATATGAGACGAATAACGGCCTCAAGACTACTTTTAACGCTGATTGGACTGTCAAAGGGACGGATATAGACCTGTCAGATATGAAGCTTGAGGCGTTAACGAGCGCAGAGCAAGCTGAAGTGGGCAAAGTCTTTGCAACAGCAGTAAAAAAGTCGGTGCAGAACTGGGATGATTTCAATGATGATACGTCATCAAACAATACGACTGCTTTCAAATATACCGATAAGGACGGTAATGAAGTCACTCTCACACCTCTAAATAATGAGACGACTTATTATGACAGCTCAGATAATGTTGTTGGCAAAATAAATAACTGGTCTTGGTCGGACGCACAAGGGAATTGGGGTGTCGGTGAGAACTACGAGACATATGACAGTTCTAATGCTTCCTATCCTTGGGCATGGGCTGGTGGTAAAAATACACATTACTTTGATGGTCAAGTAGATAAGTGGTTTGATTATACAGTTAATTTTAGTGTGGGAGATACTTTATCAGACGGAACGACGGAAGCATCTGTCAGTGGATATACGCAAAAGGGTGGTTTTGAGAATTCCTTTGATACCAGCTCTTGGTCCTGGGACTACGCAGATGACGACACTTTCCTGGGCGGAAAAGAAACTAGGGACGGCGAAACACTTATTTTTGATGGAAATTGGCAAGTAACTTCACGCGCAGGAGACGTGTCAGAACTCAGCGGTAATGTCCTTGGAACTGATCTGGCCACTCTCATAGGCCAAGCTGGTTTAGATTATAATTATATAGATAGCGCAACCATTCTTGACCAAATTGCAAGTTCATACAGTGGGGTCGCTGATGCAACAGCCGCTGGGCAATTGCTTTACAAAGAAGGCTGGTCGGATAGTCAAACCGATGAATGGGGAAGCTGGGAAAATAAAGAAATTAATCTTTTCCTAGCAGATGGTACAAAAATTGGTTCGTTGTATTTAGATAAGAGCTCGTGGGTTGATACGTGGTCTGGATCAAATTCAACGGTTAGCAATGAAAATGTAAATTTCAACGGTTTGGATTGGAACTGGCTGGGCAACATAAATGTGAGCAGTGATGGTTGGATTAATTCAAATTATCGAGTTGAAAAATCTTCGGGGGCTGCTCTTTCGAATGGCGATACATCGAGTGCTGATTTCTATACCCAGGTGAACAAAAATGGTCGCTTAACGGATGAAGCTGTCGCGAGTAAAAATATTGATTGGTCTGATAGTAGTGCCGATATCACATGGGAGTGGATTTCTGAGTCGGACTACAGTTTAAGCAACGAGTCTTACTTGGGGGGGAAAGAAACAAATCGTGGAGAAGTCATAAAATATAATTCTGACGGCTCCATGAAATCACGTGAAGTCGATCAATCCAGCCTTGCTGATGTAGACGCAAGTGATACGTTTCCCACTGAAATTGCATCCTATTTCATTGGCGCTTCAAAGAAATCTGTCAATAATTGGGATACCGAAGGGACCCCAACAACCGTAGATTCAAACTATACTGCTCAAAATCCAGGAAATAGCGAAACGACCTATTACAAGGCTGACGGTACGCCTCTCGGTAAAGTTATGAAATGGTCATGGTATCAAGATGCAGATAATTGGGGCGTTGGAAAGGATTACCAGGCACACGATAGCAACGCAGTGGATACCTATTGGCCGTGGATTTGGGTGGGAAATTCGAATGTAGAGGAATGGAATGGGGTATTAAACAACCGCTCGCAATTTCAAGAATACTACGAAGCTGGCACTCTCAAGAAAGAAACT
>Ga0206126_10004798_pt1 | contig 12803 bp, 14 predicted proteins | sample Helgoland_Spring_5_FD_148621 | JGI IMG/M metagenome (GOLD analysis project Ga0206126, IMG submission 148621) | Pelagic subsurface seawater microbial communities from Kabeltonne, Helgoland, North Sea - Helgoland_Spring_Bloom_20160412_1 | ecosystem: Environmental > Aquatic > Marine > Epipelagic ...
GATCTTGCGCAGCTCGGCAATGCCGTCGCCGTCAAAGTCCACTCGGATGTAGTTTTCGACGTACAGCACCTTGCGCATGGCCGGGTCGCTGCGGGCGTTCATGTCGTTGGCCAGCGCCGGGTTGCGCGTGTTGCGCTCGACGTTGGTGTCCATGTCGTCGTTGGTCGACGACAAGTTGTAGACCTCGTCGTAATCGTAGCCCATAGCTACAAGCTCGGACACGGTGACGATGCGGCGGTGCGCAACGTAGTCAGCCTCCTCGACGGATTTCGCTTCGCGCGAGATCAGGAACTCCTCCGGCGGCAGGGCCTCCAGCTTCACGCGGCCGTCTGGGTGCGTGTAAGTAACGCGCAGGTCGTGGGCCATGGGCGGCGGGACGATCTGGCCCGTCATGGGGTCGATCTGCGCCTCGCCCACTGGCGTGCTCACGGTGATGTCGACTTCGGCGGCCGGGTCGGCCATGAGGGCCGCCAGGGCGTTGTCGTCGACGCCGGTATATTCAATCGTCTCAAACCTGGTCGTGTCTTCCCAGTAGCACTTGAGGATGCCGACTTTGCGCACCAGCGCGTCCATGAACGCACTGTGCATCTCCAGGAAGCCGCGGTTGTCGCGGTTTATGATGAAATTCGCGTATTCGGTGGCCTGCTTCGCCGCCGGCACGTCCTCCGCGTTCTGCGGGACGTATTCAACCGTGCGGTCGGAGCCGTTGAAGATCCGCATCAGCGACGGCATGATGGCTTGTACGGTATCCCGCACGTCCATGCTAATCACTTGGCTGCGGCCCTCCTCCTCGTCGCCAAATGGCTCGCCGCGGTAGTATTGCGTCGCCGTGGCGCGCACCGGGGAGACCCAGTTGTCGATGAAGTCGATGGCGTCGTCGATCTCTTTACCGACGATGCTCTGCAACTCCTGGTCGTCCATGACGTCTGGGTTCAGTTCAGCCTCGAGCTCGGAGGCCATTTCATTTATCTCATAGTCCATCTTTTTTCGCCTTCTCAAACTCGCGCGCATCTTCTTGCGCCTTGCGCTCCAACTCGTCTTCTAAGTCTGCCAGCTTTGCTGTCGGCCTGTGACCCAAGCCACCCGCTATTTTTGCCATTTTTGGTTCTCAATATACCTTAGAAGTGATCGCGTTTCATCTGGATCTGGCATCCCGGCCGGTTCGCTAGTCCAAGACGGCATGAGCCCAGATTTCTGATCTGCAAAAACGGTGTCAGAGGTGTTCGCGGTTCTGTTAGACATCCCAAACGGCCCAGAGTTAAGCCAGCTGTTCTGGCCCCTAGTTTCAGACGTCATGGCGCCTATGGCGTCAGGCGAGTACATCCGAGAGTGCTCCAGGAAAGCCCGCTCCTCGCCTTGACGCCTAAAGAACGGATTACCGGAGCCGAAATGCCCGAAAGCATCGTGCACGGCTCTGAATGCGTCGTTAGCTACGGCGTCGCTCTTATCTCCGACCTTGCCAACGCTTTTGAGCAAGGGGTTTTCAGCCGCATCGAAGGATGTGTTTGTGCCGAACCCGAAGTCAGTTGGGAAAACCCACAGCTTGCCGTTTTCGACAATATCCTGATAGCCCATGGCTGGAGATGCCGCGTAAGGGTCGTCCATGCCTTCCTTCAAAAACTTAAACTCAACACCGGCGTCCTTCAACGCCCGGTACTGACCCATCGTCTCCTCAATCATGGCGTCATAAGCCCGCTTAACCGCAGGGCCGGTGGGGTTGTGCTCCATCATATCGTAAGCGGCGGCAATAAGCCTTGCGCGCTGCTCGCTGAATGGCGGATACTCAGAAAACCCAGAGACGTCCATGTTCTGGGATTTCATGTAAGACTTTGCAGCCTCTTCAATTTGGCTCACAGGGCGCGCGTCATAGCTCTCCCCGGAAGGCATTTTGACTTTACTAGGCTTGCCAGTGGCGCCCTTGTAACCCTCAACGTCCTCGAGCTTCTGACCTATCATGTATGCAGATGCGGCCTGATTGCCGAGAGACCTTCCGCCCAGAGAAGACGCTGCCGCTTTTGCGCCTGTTCTCAATGCCTTGGCTCCGGGGATCGCCATCGCAGCGGTTGACGCAAGGTCAGCGTAGCGCGCGTCGTTTGCCGTCTTGATCTGATCCGGGGTGGCGGTGGCCAGCGTTACGCCTTCCGGCAGGTAGTCCACCGCCGTATTCGTCAGGGCGCGCTGCACGGTGCCGGCGGTGTCGCTCACGACGCCCCGCACGGTGCCGACCGGATCGGTGGCCATGGACCGGATGCCGCCGATCATACTCTCTCCGATTGCCTGGTTAACTGCCAGCGGATCTTGCTGGACGGCGCCAAGTAGGCCGGCGGCGCCCTTGCCCGTCACGCGGGCCATGCCGAATATGTCGCGGAGTGGGCCGCGCAGGCCCGGTGGGATGTATTGCTCGTATCCAGCCATTAGTCTAACAGTCCTCTGGGGCGCATTCGCGGGCGCGGTGACATAGTGACGGGGTATGTGTCGCCGGTCGCCTGATTGTAGTATTGACGCACGTTGCTGACGTAGGTGCGGTCGTCGTCATAAGGTAGGTTTTCGTATTTAGCCCCGCCCGACTTCACTGCGCCGACGCCGGCGGTGTAGGCAGCTACACCCTGATCGACGTTGCCACCCATTTCGACTAGCATCGCCGCTAAATATCTAGACGCGAACTCACGGCTAACCTCTGGAGTGTCAAGCAACTCTTTCGCCACATCTTCTGTGCGATCAAAAGGGCCAAAGCCCATCTCTTCAGCAACGTCAAATATATTGCTGGCTCCGCTTCTTTCATACCCCGGCTTCATTGCTGTGGCGGGTTTTACCTGCATGATCCCGCGGGCTCCGCTCTTCGGGTTCACCAGCTTGTCAAGGTCTTCCGTCGGGGCGTTTGGGTCGTCGCGATTGCGGCTGCTTTCTTGGCGTTGGATGGCGTCAAGCAGCGACTTAAAGTCCAAGTCGGGCATTAGTTTTTACCCCTGTGCATGGCTTTGTATTTTTCGAACACGTCCATCATTAGATCTCGGTTATCTCGGATGCCATCAAAATCGGGGAAGGCCATAGTGGATTCTACAAACGCGTCAAACTCTCCACCCGGCATATACATTGGGTCGCTGGTCTGGCCAGTAAACACTTCAAGCTCTAAGTTTTCGCTGGGATCGAGTACCACTTCTCCAAACGTATTTTTTGGGAACGAGGGGCCGATGTCTGGAGTTGCTAAGAGAGGCGCCGGAGACGTGCTGTATTGCGCCTCCATATTCGCCGGAAGTCCGGGATATGTAGGGAGCACTGACGCCTCAACCGGCTCAGGCGTAAAGCCCATAGGCGCCGCAGTGGCGCTCATTGGCCTATACGTCGACCGCAGCTCGCCCTGGGGCTCGATTGGCTTGTATCCGCCAAGGATATTGGCGAAAAAGCCGAGCAACCCAGGAGATTGAGTTAGCATGTGCGGCAGTGTGCCGGGCTGCGGGCGGCCGACGTCTCTGTAGCGTTGGGCCGCAGATCCGGGGGTATAGCCGGGCTTCAGGTTGCCGGAGGCGTCGTATGGGTTCGCGCCGGCGCCTGTGTTGGGCACTTGGCGGAAGTCAGCCAAAGATGGGCCGATGGCGGTGGAGTAGTTGGGGGCGTTGGCATAGGCTGAGCCGGGGGATATGCCGGAACTAGTATCGTTCACAGGTCCGCCGGTGATGCCGACATACTTCTTGTACTGGTCGCTCGCAGAAGATCCTTGATGCTTACCTATAGTGGCCGCAGTGCGGTCGTAGTAGTCGCGGTCCTTCTCCTTAAAGCCGAACCCCATTGCCAAGTCGTCAAGTATCCCCATGAAGCCGTGCCCTCTTTATCCGCCCCCCCATAATACAGTAAAAATGCTTCAAAGTAACCCCGCGGCCATCTGGGAGGATATAGCCGCGGGGTGAGCTCTGGAGAAAGCTCTCAGCGACAGGGTGGAAGCCGCTAACAGGCGCAGGATAACAAAAAAGTTTACCGGACGCCAGTTTTTTGCATTTAGGGGGTTGTAATGGGTAGATGTTAACATTATGTTACCTGTATAGACAGACATATGGGAGAACACATCATGGAATACCAAGTAAAAACAAGAGCGATCTACATGGGTGACGGCACATTCCGCGAGGAGACTGTTCGCCGCCCAATCGGCCAAACGATCACAAAGGGCAGCTACACCGCTAAAATCACGCCAAACGGCAGCTCGTTCTATGTGATGATCGTCGCCGACGACGGAAGCCAACACGGCCGCGTGTGCAACTACCCAGCCGCACGCAGCTACGCAAACGCAAAAACCGCAGAGCGTGGCGCCAGAGCCATGCTGGCAAAAGTTTAACTTAACGCTCTGGGAGGGCATCACATGACAAATTTAAACTTCACATACAACGACGGTGGCCGCGCCGCCTCTGGCCGCAAAGGCACCGCTGGCGACTGCGGTGTCCGCGCAATGGCAATTGCGCTGGGTCTCGATTACGACGCCTGCTACAAGGAGCTGGCCCAAGCCAATAAGGATAACGGTCGCGCCAAGTCAGTGCGCTCCGGCATTATGAAAGATGTCTACGCCGCTGTGCTTAACAGATACGGCTGGGCCTGGCATTCAGCGCCAAAGTTTGACGGGCGCAAGGCGCGTTGCTCTGATATGCCCGCCGGCACAGTCATCGCCCGCCAGTCTCGCCATTTCGTTGCTGTGATGAACGGTGAGCCGCAAGACATCTTCGACAGCTCGGAGAAGATGGTCTACGGCTACTGGTCCAAGGCATAACGCAACACGGGGAGCTCCGGCTCCCCGCAAACTTGAAAAAAATCCGGCTACGAAAGGGAGTGGAATGCTATACCGCCGATACATGAATAAACACGAAATCAACGAGATGGCGCAGGCAGCGCTGGGTGCGTACACCGACACAGGGCACTGGCCCGACGCATACGGCGCCGCGAGGAAATACGCCGAGGAGACGCTGGGAGCCAAGCCAGACAGCGCGCAGGTCTTCGCCGCCGTCACCATCGCAAGATCTAACAACAAGGGAGAAGAGTAATGGAAAGCGAAACAAACGAAACGTGGAGAGACCGGAAGCGCAGAGAGCTGATGGAAAAGCAAACGAAGATGGCATACGAACTCGCGCGGATCTCCATCGAGATCAAAAAGCTACGCGAGGAGCCGCCGGTGCCGGAGGGGTCGGTGCCACTGTCGATGATCGAGCCGCTCATAAACGAGACGGTGGAGCGGCTCATGCTGCTCAAGGAAGCGAAAAAACCCAAGCCAGAGCGCCTCACCACTGATCGCATCCTAAACGCAATTGGACACCCAGACTTAATACTGAAGCGCGTGGTGCACCGCCTAGAAAACAGCCGCCATAAACGCGGATGGAAGTTTGTCCACCTGCACCACGACCCACGGGCCAGCGCCATACCCGAAGTGGTAGGTGAGCTTCACGTCGACCAGCGAAACCTCAAAGACCTCACGCTCGAGCAGTGGGTGCATCACGGCCTGACGCTCATAGAGCAGGTCAAGCTGCGCCGCGAGTTGTCAGACGTTATCGACGTAGTGTCGCCAAGCGAGACGCCGTTTATGACCGAGGCGAGGGAGCTGAACGTAAGTCTACACGACTGGGAGGTGGCGAAGGCAAAATACATCCCAAAGCCAAAGTTCGTCACGCGTGAAGCGATCATCGACGCAATCGGGTGCCCAAACCTCGCGCTGGAGCGCGTAAAGCACCGCGACGTGCTAAACGGGGAGCACACGACCGGCTTTGTCTTCTCATACCTCAAAAGAGGCAAATACGACGACTACGAAGTCTTAGGCCAGCTCGAGGTCGACCACCCGCGCCTCAAAGACCTAACGCTCGAGCAGTGGGTCGAGAATGGCCAGCTGCTGGTCGATCAGGTCGAGAACACCTAAACCACCCCGCGTATCCCACGCTTCAGCGGCTTGCCCCACGAGCCGCTGGACGAAACGCCATATGCCATCGTCGTGTGGTCGTTGGCCAATGCTAAGCAAAGCGCGTCGGCGCGGTCGGGAGATCGCACGCCGCGCTTCTTCATGCTGTCCTTGCTCTCAACCTGGATCTTGCCGGACGACGTAAACATGTAACGCGGCGCCACTAGCTCCGAATACAGCGCGTCATCCTTCGGCAGCGACACATCCATATTCTCGAGCCACGCCTTCGCCTTGAACCACAGCTCCGCGCGCAGGTTCAAATACGTCTGCTTCGCCATCGCGCGCTCCGACACGTTCAAGCCGCGCGCCGGCAAGCCAAGCTCCCGCAAGCGATCCAACACGCCAGCGCCAAACCCGTTGCTGTCGACGATGATCTCAATCGGCCGCTTGGACGGGGGCGCCGCATCGTATTCCGCCTTCACAGCGCCGGAGAGCTGCATCAGGTCCAAGTTGCGCCACACAGTCAGCGGGTGCACCACCGGCCCCTGGCGCTTGCACAGGACGCTGCTGTCGTCTCCCTGGCGCGCCACGTCCAAGCCCCAGACGGACGCCGTATCCTCGTGAACCTTCACCTCGTTATTAAACGCGTGCTCGACCAACGCCACCGGGATCACCGTGTCCTCCTCAGACGGAGGAAAATTTCCAAGCACCCTGACGTGGTACGCGGGGCTGTCCTCGCCGTACCGGCGCTGCATGTCGGTGACGAAATCCTCGGAAACGCGCGGGCTGTCGACGCAGGAGACGTGCATCGTGTACCAGTCATCCCGCAGGCGCGTGTGGGTCTCGTAGAAGAAGCCAGTGTTACGCGTCGGGTTGCCCGTGAGCACCGTGGTGGCGTTGTGGCCCGACATCGAGCCAGAGGCAGCCTCAAACACGGCCTCCGGGATACCGCTGGCCTCGTCCGCCAGCAGCAGCACGTTCTCGCTGTGAACTCCAGCCAAGGCTTCCGGCTGCTCCGACCTCGACGTCCGGCACGAAATAAACGTGCTCTCAGGCGCGCTCTTCAACTCAATCCGATCAGACTTGATCTCCAGCAAATTGTTGAAGGGGGGCTTCAGGCGCTTGGCCACGTTCTTCATCTCCGCGAAGCACGCGTCAAACAACTGCGCGGACGTGGGCGCCGTCACCACCGTCTTGCTCGGATACCGCATCAAGACGTGCCAGATGGCCGCCATGGCGACGCCCGTCGACTTGCCGACGCCGTGGCCAGAACGAACGGAGACGCGGCGAACCGCTGGGGCGGCAATCGCGTCCAAGAGCTCAACCTGCCACTCGTCAGGCTCGATGCCAATGACCTCCTGGGCGAAGCGCACCGGGTCGTCGCGGTAGCGGCGCATCAACTTCAGAAACGGGTTATCTTGGGGGCTGGGGGCGTTCATGTGTTAACACTCCTGTGGCGTTGTGGTGTGAAATTTTTTTCTCGGGGTGCGTGAAGGGGACATGAGCTTTTGCACCCGCCCGAGATTTGAGAGGGGGGGTCAAAACGCGGATCTCGGCAGCGATCGGGCGCCGGATCGGGCGAAAGCGTCATAACCGTTATTATGTTAAATCTTTTGTCGTTGCAACTCAGTGACTTAGCTGTTTTGCCTCGCTTGTGCCTTACTTCTGCCACATTTGAACGCCCAAAAGCGCCCAAATGTGGCGATATGTTGACTGATCGGCGAGACCATGTCACGCGCGTACGCGCCTGCAACGCTGCGTCGATGTGCGATTTCGCGCTCAATCGTCATCCTCCACCTCGACTGCCTCGCCCTCGATGACGTCGCCGCCAACGCTGTTGAGCAGCTGCGCAGCCTGCGCGTGCAAGTCGTTCACGCTGATGTTGACAGCGATGTCGCGCTGCCTCGTGTCATACTCTGGCGACGCCTTAGCCGCCTTCCACTTCAGCACGTCGACCGCCAGCTTCGCGCTGTTCACGCTCGCCTCGTGCTGATGTATCTCGTCGGCAATCTTCTGCGCCTGCGACGCGTAGTAGTGACCAGCCATCTGCTTGGCCTCGTCATAGCGCTGAGCTCTGCCCTCGCCCGACGCGATCCACTTGTGAAACAGGTTCCATCCCACGTCGTAATGCGCAATCACGTCGGACGCGTTCTTGCCCGCGGCGATCATCCCGAATATCTCGTCCTCGCCGGCAACTTCAAGCGCTGCCAGCTTCACCTTGCCAATTGTTCCCATGTCACACTCTCCTGCTCAAAACGGTATCTCGTCGCCCAGCTCAACGTCAAACGTGCTGTTCGCTGGCCCGATGCACCGCGTCACCTTTGCCTCGGGAAACTGCTTCAGCGTCTCCGCGATGAACTCGCTGCTAAAGTTATTCCCCAGCACGATTGCTGCGTCGACCATATCATACACCAACCAGTCTGGATGTTCACGCCTTATGCCGACCGCGTCGTGCAGCGCGATGCACACGATGTTGCCAGAGGCGATCTCGATGCAGTACGCGTGCCGACCCACCGGCTGATGCCCGTTAGCCTCCGCCTCCGCTTCCAGAGCGTCCCAGGCGCGTATCAGCTGCGTCGCGATCTGATGCACCGCCACCACGTCATCCGCTTCGATCTTCACCCGCAGCGCGTCATACGCCGCCTCAAAGCGGCCAGCGAGCTCCGGGCTCACGAGAGACGGCAGAGTGTCGCCCCACTTGAGCGTCTTCTCCCGCGCCTTACGATCCAGCGGAGCCAGCTGACCATCGACCTGACGTGAGATCGGCTTGCTCTGGTTGCCAGTCTCGAACGTCCCCTTGTCCTTCCGCGCCTTCGTGTACTTCGGCCTCGCTTTGCCACTCACCTTAGTTGCCATGATATAACTCCCCTTCGTCCCCAATGTTAACCACACCTAAAATCTCACACACGCCACACCACCACACCACCACGCTATACAATAGCGTGTGGTGGTGTGGAAGGTGAAATGGCCTTATTTACCACACTCTCCACACCTACCCACACCCCATGTGTGGAAGGTGTGGAAGTATTAATGCAACACATCTGCATCGCTCCTCACCTCCGTTATCTGGTCATCAAGCCGCAGCAGCGCGTGTTCCAGACACTGCATGGTCGCCACGATGATCTCCTGCACGCGCATCCGCTCCTCGACGGTGCGCGGCTGCATGAAGTCAGGCTCAAACTCGATGGCGCAGGCACGGAATATGTCTGACCAGTAGACCGCCATGATCAGGTCGTCGTCCTCGAGATCCATGGCCGCCTTGTCATCGAATTCGGTCAAACGCCCGCCTCCTCACCCGTGATCCACTCACCCACGACGACCACCGGCACGTCACGCCCGGTGCGCAAGTCTTTCTCGCGCTCGATGCGCAGCACGTCGGTCTCGATCCACTTCTTCACGATTGCGTTGACCTTGGCCTTCTCGTGCTTCTTGTCGACGTCGAGGTTGAGGTGCAGCGCCACGATGTTGCCCACCCACTGCTTTGCCTGCGGGTTCTGACGCATAAACTCGCCGCGCTGGGCTGCCTGCCCGACGTCACGCTGCACCTTCATCGCGTCCTTGGCGCTTACGCCGTCGAAGAGGTCAGGCATTGCGAACTCGGTCGCGACCCCCACATATTCTCCGTTTGGCAATTTTACGCCGACCATGCGCCGATATACTGCCTTCGATGCCGGCGGTGCCATGTTTGACTTGCCGTCGTCCACCCGGAATATGCCCAGCGCCTCGGTCTCCGACACGCCCAGCTTGAGCGCGTCCTCCTGCGACACGCGGTTTATGACGCGCGCCGCACGGGCTGCGCCGAGTAGGCTGCCCGCGCCTCGGATACTGTCGACATTGGCGTCATCTCCGTTGCCCTTGCGGATGTGATGCACGAGGGACGCCGCACAGTCTGTGACGTCGCACACGGCGCGCACAGCCCCGACGGCGGCGTTCATTGCGACGTTGTCGTTCTCGTTGATGCCAGTCGCCCCGACCCACGGGTCAATCGAGACCAGCCCGATCTTGTTCTCCGTAATCTTGGCCGTCAGGTAGTCGACCAGCGCGTCGTCGACTGTGATGCCCTCGCGGTCCTGCCTGGCGAAGATGATGTTCATATCGCGGCCCGCATCCAGAAACAACTTGCCCCGGATTTCGTCTGCCGTGACGTTGTAGTGCAGCATCGCCGCGGCCACACGCCGCTGGAGTTCTTCATACGGATCTTCCAAATTTATGATCCAGCAGTTGCACGGCTCGTGCACGACCTCACCGAGCAGCGGGCGCCCAGTGCAAATTGCCAGCGCCTCCACGATCTGCATGGACGTCTTGCCCACACCCCCAGCTGACGCCAGCACAGACACGTTTGATCGGATGTAGTGTTGGCCGTAGATCCAGCGCCGCGCCGGGATCGACGCCGGGTCGACGGGATCGTATGGCGTCGGGTAGCTGCGCTCGGACTGCGCGATCTCGGCCTGCACCTGCGCGACCGGCTTGGCCATCGCCAGAGCCTCACGCAGCTTTTGCGCCCCCGCCTCGCGGATGTAGTCGTTGGCGTCCTTCACGCCCTCGACGCCCAGCATGTCGAACCGCACGACGTGCACGTCGGTGCTGCCGTCGCCGCGCAGCACGTCGGCCACCGCGTCAACGTCGAGATCCGGGTCGGCGCAGATCGTCACGTCGGACGCACGCGGCACGGGGTATGTGGACATGCCGGCCTTGCCGAACGTGCAGACGATTGTCGCCTCGTCTCCGACCGCCTGGTACACGCTCAACGCATCCTCTGGCCCCTCGGCCATGATGATGACGCCGCCCTCGTGCTCGTTGCCGATCCGCATGACGTTGCCGGCGATCACGCCGCGGCTGTATTTGCTGATGCCGTTGTGCTCGCGCTTGTGGCCGTCGGGCGTGAGTAGCACGCTCTGCACGCCGCACACTTCTCCGCTTGGACTGAGCGCGGGAAACATGATCGCGGGGCCGTCGTATATATTCGGGTTGAACCGCGCCGCATGTGAGGCTGTGCTGGCTCTCAGACCCCTCGAGTTGAGGTAGAGCAGCGCCGGACGCACGGCGTCGGTGTTGTCCCGCGATATTGTGACGCCGCGCTCCCAGATCTCGCGCGCCTTACGCATCTTGTCCGCGCGGCTTTCGTCGTCCCTCGCCAGCACTTCCTTGGCGGCCAGGCGCGCCATGAGGCGCTCGAACTCGCTGGGCGTGTACGGCATCGCGTCGGAGCTTTCGAGCTCCTTCGGATTGTCGCCGCCGCGCTTGAAGCCGCTGCCGATCGTCGCCTTGATCTCGTGATCTTGCAGGCCCATTGCCTTGGCCGCGCTGTGCAGCTCCATGAGTGCCGCGTCCAGGTTCGCCGGCGCCATGTGCGCGTGGCGGCCTATGCTAAATGCGGCCTTGTTTAAAATTTCGTTGCGGCTCCCCTTGATCGCACCGGCCACGTCGGCCACTGCGCTCTCCGCGACTTTGCTAAAGTATCTCTCGCTCATAGTTTCCACCCTATAGTTTGGCCGCCCACCGAGGCAGGCGGCCATGTTGATCAGAAGCCGAAGTTGTTATCGGCTGCGGGTGCTGCGGCGGGCGCCGGTGCAGGCGCTGGCGCCATCTCGGGTGCCGCTGCTGCCGCCGGGTGCGCTGCGCCATTCTCCGGGCGGTTGATCCACTTGGAGATGTTGAAGCCCACGTCATATGACGTGCCCTTGCCGACCACGACCGGCGTTGAGCTCGTGACCTGCACGATTGGGATTTGCGTCGCAAACTCGGCAGCCGTCTCGGCCTGGTTGTACAGCTTGGCGATGAACTGGCCGAGGCCATAAGAGTTGCCGCTAAACGACGCCTCACGACCGTCGACCAGCCAGCAGTTGACCTCGAAGCCTTGCTTATAGACCTCGCTTGGGCGCGGGATCTGCTCGGACGGTGACGGCCACGGCTGCCAGTCACGCACGCCGATGTCGATGTGCAGCCAGCCGAACTGGACGTTTTTGATGTCCACAGCGAAGCCGCGAGACATGTCGATGTTCTCGTCGCCCGCTTCCGTCTTCACCCACCAGCGATTTTGCGGCAGATTTGATCGTATGAATAGTGAGCTCCCAGAACCCTCTGAACCTGATCCGAATGATATTGGCATATGTTGTCTCCTAGACTTGGTTGCCGTTTCTCAGTCAATCTGACTGAACTTAAAGCAGTAGCGCGGAAGTTGGATCGTTTTCAAGTCCCCAAAGTCGTAGCCCCACTCGTTGCTCTCGCTCGCCTTGCGATATTTCTCGAGAGCGTACTGAACTGCTGCCTTGCCCTCATCGAGGCTGGCCCAGTCCAATTCGTACACGCCGACTAAGTGCGGACGTGATTTTTGAACCGCTAAGAAGATGAAGCGGTCGACCTCAAATCCGGCGTTCTCCATGCAGCGCCGGTAGAATTGGTCTTGTATATGATACCCCAGGTTGGCGCATTGCTTGGCAAAGCCCTCCGGGTCCGACGCAATGGTAGTCTTGAGATCTATCAGCGCGCCGATGTCACGGCGCCAACCGTCCGGGCGGCACCGCATCTCGACGCCCGTCGACGGATCTTTGCTGAATATGCTGGCCTCGCACACGAGGTCGCCGCTGAGCAGCTCCGCGGCTGCACGATTTGACCGCACCGCTTCGGCCATGTCTGCGGCCAGGCGGTAATCCGCCTCCGTCAGCAGCAAGGCGCCAGCCTCCTCAGCCTCCAGCTTCTTGCGTTTCCAATCAAGCCCCCGGCGCGTCTCCGGCCCGCACCAGATGCTTTCCGCGTTCTGCGGCTCGAATACCAGAGTGTGAGTTGCCGTGCCCACGTCGAATGCGGGGCTGCTCTTGAACTCGCCGTACATGTACTCGGCCGGCGATCCCAGCGCGATCGTTTTTGCGCCGCTGGCGCTCAGCGACGGCTCGAGGTGGTACGCCTCGTTTGTCATATCAAGTCTTACGGTCACTCC
>Ga0206126_10004802_pt1 | contig 12797 bp, 15 predicted proteins | sample Helgoland_Spring_5_FD_148621 | JGI IMG/M metagenome (GOLD analysis project Ga0206126, IMG submission 148621) | Pelagic subsurface seawater microbial communities from Kabeltonne, Helgoland, North Sea - Helgoland_Spring_Bloom_20160412_1 | ecosystem: Environmental > Aquatic > Marine > Epipelagic ...
AACGGTTTTGGGGGCAGGACAAGATAGATGACCTTGACGCACATCTCGATGGAAGTCTCTAGGCACAGGTAAATAATAGCAGGTTTGGTATTGATTAATACTGGGGTGCGCTCAACACCGCGCAAACAGCCTAGATCGGCTCATCGATGATGTGGTCTTCCCAGTCTTCGTCAGCGACTTCAAGCTCGCTTACCGTGCTGCCGCGCATTGATACACCCGCCGCATGCACCGTTTCCGGGGTGCCCGATATCAGCGGATGCCAGTCAGGTAAATGCTCGCCCTTGTGCAAAAGCCGGTAGGCGCAGGTCTTTGGCAGCCAATACATGTGCTGTTCAATTGTCGACGGTTTCAGCACGATGCAATCAGGCACAAACTGGTGGCGGGTCTGGTAATGGGCGCATCGGCATGTTGTATCGTCAAGCAATCGGCACGCTACTCGGGTCAGCGCGACATCGCCGCTGTCTTCGTCTTCCAACTTGTTCAAGCAGCATTTCCCGCACCCATCACAAAGCGCTTCCCACTCTGTCTCTGACATGTTCGAAAGCTTCTTTTTTTCCCAAAATCTGGGACTTTGGTCGTTTCGGGTATTTGGATCGTTCATAGCGCAGCGAGGATCGCGCGGGCCTGGGCGCTGTCGGCATCCATCTGCACGATCAGAGCGTCAAGCCCGTCAAACGTCTCTTCACCACGCAAATGTGCGACCAAGGCAACGGACAGAGGCACACCATAAAGATCGCCCGAGAAGTCGAACAGGAATGTTTCGAGGTTTGGTTGGTTTTCTCCAAACATTGGACGCACGCCCATTGAGGCCACTCCGTGATACTGACCTGTATGGATGCCGTCCAAGACGTCAACCAAAACGGCGTAAACCCCAAATGCGGGAAGGTGCAAGCCATCGATCGACATGTTCGCTGTTGGATATCCGAGGGTACGCCCACGTTGTTCGCCGCCGATGACCGGTCCCTCGATCCTGTGCCAGTGCCCCAGCATTTCAGCTGCATCTTGTGGCCGCCCATGGCGCAACGCGCGCCGTATTGCTGTTGATGAAACTGTCGCGGTTGACCGTTCCAAAAGTGGCGCGACTGTCACGCTGAATCCCATGTCTTTGCCAAAGGTGACAAGGTCCTTGGCTGTTCCCAGTCTATCACTTCCAAAGCAAAAATCAGATCCAACAACCACATGCGCTACGCCCAGCCCCTCGCACAGCACGCGGGCGGCAAAATCATGTGGGCTCAAGCTAGCGAGTCCTGCATTGAAAGGTAATTCATAAAGCCGCTCTACCCCCAATTTCTTGAGCTGGTGCGCCCGTGCAGTGGGGTTCATCAGGCGAAAGGGCGGTGTATCTGGGGCAAAGAATTCGCGCGGATGCGGCTCAAATGTCATGACGCCCAACGGGGCGGCAGGGGCGGCTGCGCGCGCCAAATCTATCACGGACCGATGCCCAAGGTGCACGCCGTCAAAATTACCAATCGCCACGGTTGCACCGCGGTCGTCTGGTTCCACGAATTGATAGTCGCGCACAATTTTCATGGGCAATGCCTAGCCCTGCAAGGCGGTAAGGGCAAGAAGACGAGGGGCATCTTCTTTTGGTCTGTGATATTCCGTGACATGTTTAAGTGCTTACAAGCCAAGGTTATTGCGAAATTCCAGACAACGCTTGGGTAAATGAACCGTTGTCAGTCGAATTTCCGTGACGGAGCAAGGACCATCGCTTCGCCGACCAAAACTTTTTTACCATCTACGCTGCAATGGCAGTCAAGCTTTACGCGGCGTTTCGCAAAATCGATATCTGTCACTGCGACTTCGGCATAGACCGTGTCGCCGGGCCGGACGGGTGCCAAGAACTTTAGCGATTGCCCCATATATACAGTGCCGTGTCCGGGAAGTTGCTCTCCGATCACTGCCGAGATCAGCCCGGCCGTCAGCATACCGTGGGCAATGCGACCTTCAAATATGGTGTCTCGTGCATAGTCATCATCCAGATGCACCGGATTTCGGTCTGTCGAAACCTGAGCGAACATTTCGATGTCTTCATCTGTGATCACTTTGCGTAAGTGGCGGGACATACCCATTTCGATGTCTTCGATGCAAATTGTTCCGCGGGGCAAATTGTCTAACATGGACCGGTCCAGTAATTTTATGACGATTCTGGTGTGTATTTAGCAACCTTATTACTTCGCAGTCGCAGAAAATCAAGCAAAATGAATGTCAGCGAAGCTGCCCTATCGTAAAAGTAGGATTGCTTTTTTCATTTTCTAAATAGTTGCTTAGCATTTCTGGGTCTGGTTGGTGCGTTGTTTTTGTTTCTGATGCAGCCAAGCCGCCCGAAATAAAGAGGGAATCGATGTCTTCCCCCATGGCGCCAGCGATGTCGGTCAGTACACCGTCGCCGATCGCAAGGATCGCCCCGTCGTGCACATCTGTATTCAGTTCCGCCAAACGGCGACGCGCTAGGTCGTAAATCGGTGGATGTGGCTTGCCGAAATACAAACTCTCGCCGCCCATTTCCGTGTAGAGTTGCGCCAAAGCACCAGCGCACCATTCGCGCACATGTCCTCTGTCAACGACGATGTCAGGGTTCGCGCAAAGCAGTTTCAGCCCCATCTGCTTGGCCATCAAAAATTCGGATCGCATCACGCTTGGGTCAGCCATAGAGTCGCGCGGCCCTGTGCAAACAATTCCAGTGGCCTGTTCCATTGGAACCATCTGAACGTCGATCGGATCTTTGATTACCCCAATAGGTTCAAAGAATTTTTCCTCGCCAGGCGTCCCTATAAAGTAGATCTGCGCGCCAACGATGCCGCTGAACAAGGCAGCGCGCGCGCTGTCGCCGGATGTGGCGATTGTGTCCCATGCGTCATCAGGTACGCCGAAATGAACCAATTGTTTTTGCACACCCATGCGCGGGCGCGGTGAATTGGTCACAAGCACCACTTTCCCGCCTTGTGCGCGATACTTTTGCAAAGCTGCAACGGCCTCGGGCAATGCGGTGACACCGTTGTGCACGCAGCCCCAAAGGTCGACAAACAGAGCGTCGTATCGATCAGAGATATCGGACAGTGCGGAAATAATTTGGGTCATGCAATGCACCTTTTATTGGGGTTGCGAGCGGTCTGCCACAGCCCGCATCTCATTAAAAGGGTGCAGGTCACGGAGCTGACCGCCCTCGGATGGTTTGGGCCAATTTTTCTGACGTCAAATTTTGGGGGGTGCTTTGAGCCAGCGCTGCAACCATCGGATCACGTTATTATCTCATGAATATAGCGGTTAGGCGCTGGGCTGTACCGCTCATACTTTGAGGTTTGGGATGATTTGTTTTTTACGACTCATTACACCAGGCAGCACAACTGTGTCGCCCTCAACAGTCGCACCAAAGCTTTTTTCGGCCACCGCCTTGGTCAAAGCGTTAGGGATCAACATTGTTGCTTCTTCGTTAAGGATGTCGATAACAAACAATAGCACTTGGTCTGCACTGTCCTCTTTTGCGACGTCAACCATTGAGGCCATCAGGCTTTCTTTGCGGTCCAACACCAACTTGGGAGCAGTGGTTTCCAGAACTGACACACGTAATTGTGTGCCATCCACAGCGTACTCCTTGCTGTCCATGCGCAACAGATCTGCATCAGAAAAAGCCGAGACGTCAGACTTGGCCTCGAACATTTCGGCAGCATAGGCGGGAATATCGACGCCCAAATCTTGGGCCAGCGCATGGGCGATGGCTTTGTCTTCTTGTGTTGTCGTTGGCGAGCGAAACTCCAGCGTGTCGGACAGGATGCATGACAGCATTGCGCCTTTGATCGCTGCGGGCGCTTGGGCCATATTCTTGCCAATCATCTTCCACATGATGGTAGCAGTACAGGCGAGCGGCTCGATCCGGATATCGATGGGGCCCTTTGTTTCAAGCCCGCCGACCAGTTTATGATGATCAATTATAGCTGTTATGTCGGCATCGTTGATATCGGAAGGCAATTCGGCGGGGTTGTTGGTGTCCACAATGACCACCGCTTGTTCTTTTGCAATGTCGGATATGATGCGTGGTTTTGGCAAGTTCCACTTTTCAAGCACAAAGGATGCTTCGGTGTTTGGTTCGCCTAACAAAACGGCCTCTGCGTTGCCACCTTTCACTTCGTTCAGATACCAAGCCCATATGATTGGTGAGCCTGTCGAATCAGTATCCGGAGACTTGTGTCCAAAAACGAGGGTTGTCATGCGCTTTATTCCTTTGAAGAGGCAATTTTTGAGGTCTTATAGCAGCCGATTGTGCGATGTCACGGGGGGCAGGGGCATTGCGTTTCGCCGCAGGTGACGAAAGACTATATTTTATGGACAACCCGCGCGAAACCGATCTGTATCCCCCCGTCAAAGCGTTTCTCGAAGAACAGGGATATGTCGTCAAGTCCGAGGTTGGGGCGGCAGATGTCGTTGCGCTGCGAGGTCATGAAACGCCTGTTATCGTCGAGCTGAAACTTGGGTATTCGCTGGCGCTGGTGCATCAATGCGTGGCAAGGCTCGCGGTCAGTGACGATGTTTACATGGCGATTGCGCGAGGTGCCGGGAAACGATTTCAGAAGGCGACAAAAGACATGACGCGGCTGTGTCGTCGCCTCGGTCTTGGGCTCATTACGGTGCGGTTGTTGGATGGATTGGTTGAGGTCCATTGCGATCCTGGGACGTACGTTTCGCGCAAGAACGCCAAGCGGCAGGGGCAGTTGCTGCGAGAATTCGCGCGGCGTCAGGGCGATCCGAATGATGGTGGCCAGACCCGATCGGGGCTGGTTACGGCTTATCGGCAGGATGCTATGAAACTGGCGATCTATCTGTTCGAAGTTGGTGCGAGCAAAGGTGCCGTGGTTGCGCGCGAAACAAATGTTTTGCGCGCCACGACTATGATGCGCGACGATCACTATGGGTGGTTCGAGAAGGTAGAAAAGGGAGTTTATGGCTTAACCCCAAAAGGGGCGAAAGCAGTGGTCGATGCTGGCACTGTATTTGGGGGGTAGGGAATGCAACATGCAATCAGCCCAGTTTGCGGCTGTCGGCTTTAGGTTTCGTACGTCAGTTCGGACAGCAAGGCACAACGAATTGCAACCGCTTGGATGTCTCTGCCGTCCGGCTGTGTACTGTACAGGGGGCCTTGCGTACCGTGCTTGCGCGACAATTTTTGAGATTCAGCGCGCCTGGAAGCTAAGATTAGAAAATTAATTGCTGTTTGCTTTAAAAATTCCGCTTTTGCGGAGCCTAGACCGTTGACTAAACAGCATGGTCTGCCTATTTCCATCTCGTTATCACTCAAGGTGGACGAGTGCTAATGCCCCGCAAAAGGGGCTGGGAAGAAACTTTGAGCCTTAAGGAGCTGCAAAGATGGCATTAAAACCGCTTCATGACCGCGTGCTGGTACGTCGCACGGAAAGCGAAGAAAAAACCTCCGGCGGATTGATTATCCCCGATAGTGCAAAAGAAAAGCCCAGCGAAGGCGAAATCGTGGCCGCAGGCCCCGGCGCCCGCAAAGACAGCGGCGAGCTGATCGAAATGGGCGTAAAAGCCGGCGACAAGGTGCTGTTTGGCAAATGGTCCGGCACAGAAGTCACCATCGACGGCGAGGAGCTGCTGATGATGAAGGAAAGCGACATCATGGGGCTCATTGAGTAAGCGGTTTAACGCTTCTCTGATCCTCTCAACGACATTTTCAAAGGAAAAAGAATATGGCTGCTAAGGACGTCAAATTCGACACAGATGCCCGCAATCGCATGCTTGCTGGCGTAAACACTCTCGCCGATGCTGTGAAAGTGACACTGGGCCCCAAAGGCCGCAACGTGGTTCTGGACAAATCGTTCGGTGCCCCGCGCATCACCAAAGACGGTGTTTCGGTCGCCAAGGAAATCGAACTTGAAGACAAGTTTGAAAACATGGGCGCTCAGATGGTCAAAGAAGTGGCCAGCCGCACCAACGACGAAGCGGGTGACGGTACAACAACCGCGACTGTTTTGGCTCAGGCCATCGTCAAAGAAGGCATGAAATCAGTCGCGGCAGGCATGAACCCAATGGACCTTAAGCGCGGTATCGACCTCGCCACAGCATCCGTTGTGGAATCGATCAAAGCGGCCGCACGCCCCGTATCCGATAGCGATGAAGTCGCACAAGTCGGTACGATCTCTGCCAACGGTGAAGCTGAAATCGGTCGTCAAATCGCCGACGCGATGCAAAAAGTCGGCAATGAAGGCGTGATTACTGTTGAAGAGAACAAAGGTCTTGAAACCGAGACTGACGTCGTCGAAGGCATGCAATTCGACCGTGGCTACCTGTCGCCTTACTTTGTGACAAATGCCGACAAAATGACGACTGAACTCGAAGACTGCATGATCCTGCTGCACGAAAAGAAATTGTCTTCGCTGCAGCCCATGGTTCCCTTGTTGGAATCGGTGATCCAATCGCAGAAACCTCTGCTGATCATTGCTGAAGACGTAGAAGGCGAAGCGCTGGCGACCCTCGTGGTCAACAAACTGCGCGGCGGACTGAAAATCGCTGCGGTAAAAGCGCCTGGTTTCGGCGATCGTCGCAAAGCCATGTTGCAAGACATTGCGATCCTGACTGGCGGTCAAGTGATTTCCGAAGACCTCGGCATGAAACTTGAGTCGGTCACAATGGATATGCTGGGCACAGCCAAGCGCATCCAGATCACCAAGGATGAGACCACAATCATTGATGGTAACGGAGAGAAAGCCGAGATCGAAGCACGCGTTGCCCAGATCCGTGGCCAGATCGAGGAAACCACATCTGACTACGACCGCGAAAAACTGCAAGAGCGTGTGGCCAAACTGGCTGGCGGTGTTGCCGTGATCCGCGTTGGTGGCATGTCCGAAGTGGAAGTCAAAGAGCGCAAAGACCGCGTTGACGATGCCCTGAACGCGACACGCGCCGCTGTTCAGGAAGGTGTTGTTGTGGGCGGTGGTGTTGCTCTGGTTCAGGCGGGCAAATCGCTGGACGATCTGAAAGGCGCAAACTCTGATCAGGATGTCGGCATCAACATCGTGCGCAAGGCCATCGAGGCTCCGCTGCGCCAGATTGCTGAGAACTCCGGCGTTGACGGCTCGGTTGTTGCGGGCAAGATCCGTGAAAGCGACGACAAGAGCTTTGGCTTTAATGCTCAAACTGAGGAATATGGCGACATGTTCAAGTTTGGCGTCATCGATCCGGCCAAAGTCGTGCGGACCGCGCTGCAAGATGCCGCATCTGTTGCTGGCCTGCTGGTCACAACCGAAGCGATGGTTGCTGACAAACCGTCCAAAGACGGCGGTGGCGGCGCACCTGCAATGCCCGACATGGGCGGCATGGGCGGCATGATGTAATTGGACGACTGCCCCTTGCGGGGTGGTCACCTGGCACATCGCCATTCGAAATTACGCAAAGGGCTGCCCGCCGGGTGGCCCTTTGTCGTTAAAATGCAGCCGCTTTCTTATCAGTCTGCCGAGGTGATTAAAAAAAGCACGTTTTGAATGGTTCTTGGCCTTTGGTCCCTTTCAGCATAGTTCAAGCGCATGCGTCTGATCCTGCTGACATCTATTACGATGATAGCTTTTGCTGCCAACTCGCTCTTGAACCGAATGGCTGTTGAAAGTGGCGCTATAGATACGTCCAGTTTTGCGGTGATCCGAGTGCTGTCGGGCGCAATTATGTTGTGCTTGATTGTGACAGTCCAACGCCGCGGTTTGCCTGTGATGGTACCGCGTCGGCTGATGGGCGCGTTCAGCCTTGTGGCCTATATGGTCGGGTTTTCTCTGGCCTATGCCACGCTTGAGGCCGGTCTTGGTGCGCTTATTCTATTTGGAACGGTTCAGGTGGCAATGTTCGGCTGGTCTGCGTGGCGGGGCGAACGCCCATTGCCTCAGCATATCATGGGTGCTGGTATCGCTTTTGGGGGGTTGATGCTGGTGCTCTGGCCGCGCGAGGGTGTTTCGGTTGATATAATTGGCGCGCTGCTAATGGTAGGCGCGGGTCTTGGGTGGGCAACATACACGCTTGCGGGAAAAGGCGCCCGCGATCCGCTGTCCGAAACAGCCGCGAATTTTGTTGTGGCACTGCCGATTTTGCTTGTCTTTCTGGTGGGGGCTGGGCTTGTCGTCAGCCCAATTGGGGCCGGGCTTGCTATCCTGTCGGGCGCTGTCACATCGGGGCTTGGCTACGCGCTCTGGTATCATATTCTGCCGCAGCTCAAGGGGCAGACGGCCGCAGTGGTGCAACTAAGCGTCCCGATCATCGCAATTCTTGCTGGTGCGCTTTTGTTGGACGAGGCAATAACGCGAGATACCGTTTTGGCGGCCACCTTGGTGCTGGGGGGGATCGCTCTTTCTGTTAGTTCACCAACACCTCAAGCGGATCGTAAGTGATACCGTCCCCGCCAAAGGCCACTTGCGCAAGGCTATCGGGTTTGTGCGGCGTTGTCGCCAATGCGTCACGCGTCAGCCAGCGGCGGTCGGTAACGATGTTTTCGGTGTCGGTCCAGCTGGTGGGGCGATTGCTGTGCTGCTGAACAGTGCAGCGAAAAAACAGATCGATTTGGTGGTAACCGCTGTCTGGGTCGTGGAATTCGTTCACAAGGCAAGGTGCACCTACGGCAATGCTCAGGCCGGTTTCCTCAAACACCTCGCGGGTGAGGTTGTCGGGCAGGCTGCTGCCCACCTCGACGCCACCACCCGGGGCACACATAAGTGGGCTGCGCCCATCGGGCCAAGCATTTACCATCAGCAAACGGCCATCTTCGACAATAATAGCGCGGACGGCGACGCGAGGCGATTTAGGGCGCATGGTGAACCTTTTTGATAATTCCACAACGTTGCCATTCCATAGGCCACCTGATGATACTATCTCAAGTTCCATGAAGCGCATTCTGTTTGTTTATATAATACTATTGGCCGGCGCGGGCGCTGTGCGGGCGGATTGTGCAATCTTGTTGCATGGGCTCGCACGCACGGAAACATCGTTTTTGTTGATGGAACAGGCGCTTTTGGCTGATGACTATGGTGTGGTGCGCCCCGGTTACCCATCCACCAAGCAGACCGTGCAGGACCTGGCCGCGGAGGTCATTCCAGACGCAATCTCCAACTGCGGTGACGAAACAGTGCATTTTGTGACGCATTCGATGGGTGGAATCATGGTGCGGCACTGGCTGGCCAGCAACGAGAGGCCCAAAAGTCTGGGGCGGATTGTGATGTTGGCACCGCCCAATCAGGGTAGCGAAGTGGTTGATGTTATTGGCGCATTCGAAGCCTTTGGCTGGTTCAATGGTCCCGCAGGTGGCCAGTTGGGAACCGGGCCAGACAGCCTGCCGCGCCAACTTCCCGCTGTGGATTACCCAGTTGGTGTTATTGCAGGCGAACAATCCCTCAATCCCTATTTCTCGTCTCTGTTGCCGGGAGCGGACGATGGAAAGGTTTCGGTCGCGTCGACGCGTGTGTCAGGGATGGACGATCATATCATCTTGCCGGTTACGCATACATTCATGATGAACAACCCCAATGTAATCCTGCAGGTCATGGCATTTTTGAACACTGGTCAGTTTGATCGCAATCTTGATTGGGTTGAGGAGGTTCTGGATAGACTGGGCTGCCCCGGCGGGCGGTGTATTCGAGGAAACGACGATGCTGGCAATTGATTTTGTCGGGGGCGAAGTGCTGCATCCGAACGGGCTGAGTATGGTGTCTTTGTCTATTGCCGAGGGTGTGATCGTCGATCATCTGGTTGGCCGCACTGTGGATATGTCGGGGTTTCGTGTTCTGCCGGGGATCGTGGATCTGCATGGTGACGGCTTTGAACGCCACGTCGCACCCCGCCGTGGAGCGATGAAACAGATGGCCGAGGGGCTGCGCGCCTGCGAGGCCGAGCTTGCCGCCAACGGCATCACAACCGCTGTTCTGGCCCAGTTTGTCAGTTGGGAGGGCGGGCTGCGCAGTTTGGAATTTGCCGAACAGGTGTTCAATGCCATGATCGAGATACGCGGCGATGTGGTGACTGACCTGCGCCCGCAATTGCGCTTTGAGACCCATATGCTTGACCTATATGGCACCTTGCCCGAGCGTGTTGCCGCGTGGGATGTGGGATATGTGGTGTTCAACGATCACCTGCCACATGATCGTTTGGCCGAGGGTCGCAAACCGCCGCGACTCACCGGGCAGGCCCTCAAGGCGGGCCGTAATCCGGAGGCGCATTTCCAGATGCTTCTAGATTTGCACGCCCGCTCAAGTGAGGTTGATGGCGCGCTTGCGGGGTTATGTGCGCAGCTGTGCCACGCCGGTGTTCGGATCGGCAGCCATGATGACAACACGTCGGATGCCCGTGCCATTTGGCGTGCGCGGGGGGCGGCGATATCGGAGTTTCCTGAAACGCATGAAGCGGCTGAAGCTGCACGTGCAAATGGGGATTCGATTGTTCTGGGTGCGCCAAACCTCGTGCGGGGCGGATCGCACAAGGGCAATGTTTCGGCGCTTGATCTGGTCATGATGGGCCTTTGCGATGGGTTGGCCTCTGATTACCACTATCCCTCACCGCGCCGCGCTGCACTGATGCTGGCACAAAACGGCGTGCTGGATCTTGCGGGGGCTTGGGCACTTGTCTCTTCTGGCCCTGCGGGGGTTCTGGGCCTGTCGGATCGTGGGCGACTGGCGCCGGGGCTGCGGGCCGATATCGTCATTCTGGATTCATCGGATCGCGTCGCTGCCACCGTGTCTGGTGGACGCGTCAGTTTCATGTCGGGAGATGTGGCAGAACGGTTTGTCGCCGGCTGATCCGCATTTATTTTTGCACGCGGTTTACATGACCCATCTTGCGCCCCGCGCGCGCCTCGGCCTTGCCGTATAGGTGCAGTGCCGCGTTGGGCTCGGTTGCGATTTCTGGTACGCGGTCAACATCATCGCCGATCAGGTTTTCCATCACCACATCTGAATGCCGCTTTCCGTCGCCCAGAGGCCAGCCAGCGATCGCCCGGATATGTTGTTCGAACTGATCCACGGCACAGCCATTTTGTGTCCAGTGGCCGGAATTATGAACACGTGGTGCAATCTCGTTCACAACCAATCCATTCGTCGTCACGAACAACTCGACCCCCATGACGCCAACGTAATCCAACGCGTTGAGGATATTGGCCGCGATCAGAATGGCGTCGGTGCGTTGGCTGGCATTCAAGCGCGCTGGGATGGTTGTGCTGTGTAATATCCCATCGCGATGAACATTTTCACCCGGATCGAAACAGGCAACCGACCCATCCGTCCCCCGCGCTGCGATCACCGAAACCTCATGGCTGAAGGCTACAAACCCTTCGATGATTGCGGGTACGTCTTTCATTTCGGAGAAGGCTGTCGCGGCTCCGGTTGCGTCATGTATCCGCGCCTGACCTTTGCCATCATAGCCAAAACGTCGAGTTTTCAGGATGGCTGGAGTACCGATCGTTGAAAGCGCCTTGGCGAGCGCTGGCATGTCGGGCGTATCGGCAAAAGGCGCCGTGGTCAGCCCAAGGCCCCTGAGAAATTCCTTTTCGACAAGGCGATCCTGGCTGACGCGCAAAGCTTCGCGGCCCGGGCGGATTGGCGCGAGATGTTCGAGCGCGTCCAGTGTCAGAGTTGGAATATTTTCAAATTCATAGGTGATGACATCGACCGCGCCGGCAAAAGCATGCAGTGCATCCGTGTCCTCGTATGCCGCGGTGGTCACCGCGTGGGCCACATCGCCCGCAGGGGGCAGGGGGGACGGGTCAAAGATGTGCGTTTTGAAGCCCAGCCGTGCGGCTGCAACGGCCAGCATCCGGCCCAGTTGTCCGCCGCCCAAGATCCCGATCGTGGCACCCGGCTGCAAGCGTTCAGTCATCCTGTGGCACCTCAGGGATTGAGGCCGATAGATTTGCGCGCCACTGATCCAGTCGTTTGGCCAGTTCTGGGTCTTGCAGGGCGAGGATAGCTGCGGCCATAAGCCCGGCATTTGCCGCCCCGGCAGCGCCAATCGCCATGGTCGCTACCGGAAAGCCGCGCGGCATCTGCACGATAGAATATAGCGAATCCACCCCTGACAGCGCCTTGGTCTGGACCGGAACGCCAATCACAGGAATACGCGTTTTTGATGCCATCATGCCAGGCAAATGGGCTGCGCCACCTGCACCAGCGATGATCACTGCCAACCCACGATCAACGGCACTTTTGCCATAAGTCCACAGCCGATCCGGCGTGCGGTGGGCAGATACGATCTGTGCGTCGTAAGAAATGCCCAATGCATCAAGGATTTCAGCGGCTTCGCGCATGGTGGGCCAGTCCGATTGGCTGCCCATAATGATGCCGACCTGTGCTGTCATTCTTTTGCGTCCCTTGTAAAGAAGCGCGGAATATAGGGGTTTTGCATCCAAGCGCAATCGTTTCCCGAAGACTGTGAAGCACGTAACTAGCGCGTTACGGTTGAGATGGTTGACGCAACGTCGCCCAATTAGTCTTTGAGTTGTCAATCAAGCGATGATGTCTGGGGTCAATCGATCTTCTATATTGGCGATCATATCCTTGAGCAGCAGTTTCTTTTTCTTGAGTCGCTGAACCGTCAACTGGTCGGCCGTGCCTTTGTCTTGCAAGGCATGAATGGCGTCGTCTAGATCGCGATGCTCGCGGCGAAACACCTCTAGCTCCACGCGCAGAACCTCATCGGTTTTCATTGAAAGATCGGCAGGGGCGTTCATTGATTTGATTCCAAGCAGTTACAGACGTCATACTATAATCACGTGAATGCGATGCGCCTAGACCTTGTTCCGGACATGGTTTCCACCCATATTA
>Ga0206126_10004809_pt1 | contig 12780 bp, 10 predicted proteins | sample Helgoland_Spring_5_FD_148621 | JGI IMG/M metagenome (GOLD analysis project Ga0206126, IMG submission 148621) | Pelagic subsurface seawater microbial communities from Kabeltonne, Helgoland, North Sea - Helgoland_Spring_Bloom_20160412_1 | ecosystem: Environmental > Aquatic > Marine > Epipelagic ...
TTTGCGAAGCCGCTTAGGTACAGCAACGTATTGTCACTAGAAACTCGTGGTAAAGCCCTTCTGACGCATTTCGATTCGGGTTTTACCATTTATTCTCACAACCAGCTTTATGGGGTGTGGCGCGTGGTTAAACGCGACAAGCTGCCTCAAACTAACCGTCAGTTAAGGCTTGCCATACACACCGACCAACATAGCGCCCTGTTGTATAGCGCTTCGGATATTAGCGTTTGGAAAACCCAGCACATTGAAGAGCACCCTTTTTTACAGCGCATTGGCCCAGATATTCTCAATCCCGATCTAACCTGGCGCGACGTTGCTGATAGATTGCAGAGCAAAGCCTTTTCGGGCCGGGCGCTCAACTTGGTGTACCTGGATCAGGGTTTCTTGGCCGGATTGGGCAATTACCTGCGTAGTGAAATTCTATTTGTTGCGGGTATCAATCCTGCATGTAAGGCGCGAGACCTCAGCAAAGGGCAGATTGGTAAGCTCGCTCGCACCACACTGCAAATTAGCCAGCGTAGCTACGCTTTGGCAGGGGTGACCCTTCCCGAGCGCCAATACAAGACACTCAAGAAGCAAGGGGCCACTTACGGCAAGGCACGCTTTTTTGTTTTTGGTCGAGCCAGCCAGCCCTGCCGGGTGTGTCGAACAAAAATTCAGCGGTCTACCGCTAACTCACGAAGAATTTATACCTGCTCTATCTGTCAGGAGCTCTGTTAGCTGCACACGGCCGTCGAGAATTTTTGCGCAGAGTCGTCTTGGGTCAAATCGCAGGGGTGTCGGGCCAGGTTGTTTAAGAGTTGACTCTTTATCGTCTGGTTGACGCCAGAATTTGATGGAATACGCGCTACGTTCGAGCCCTTGCAAGCTCAGGTGAAACAAAAGGTTTTTGTAATTTTATCCGTATTGATGCAGGTTAGTGACTTGACTAAAAAAGCGTTAGTGCCTTGTTTCATTGGCGAAATAAACTAATAAGGTAGATAGCCTGAGAGAGCGTGTTATGAAGAGACGAGTGGTTGCTGTAGTGATACTGATCCTGGCCGTAGCTGTCGAAGCTGATCCCTTATTGTTTGAACAAACTGAACCTTTAAATGTTGTGCTAACCGGGCCCTTTAAGTCGTTGTATAAAAATCGCAAAAAAGACATAAGACCTTACTCTGAGGGTCGATTTGCATTTTTAGACGCTAAGGGAGAAAAAATAACTATTCCGGTCAATATTAAAACACGGGGCAATTTTCGGCGAGTTAATTGTACGAATCCGCCCTTGAGACTGAATTTCAAAAAGAAAGGCAACAACGGCACCTTAATGGCTGGTCAGGACAAATTGAAGCTTGTGGCGCCCTGCAAACGCAGTGGTCGCTACGAGGAGCTCATCGCCCTTGAGTACTTGGCTTATCAAATCTTTGAGCGAGTCAGTGAATATCACTTTAAAACTAGGCAGTTGGATATTGGTTATGTCGACTCCACCAAGCAAGGAAGGCCATGGCAAACCCAAGCTTTTTTGATTGAAGACATTAACGTTGCTGCGGCACGGGGAAATCAGATTCAGAAAGTTGTCAAAGAGGCTAGTCGTCGAAAGCTGGATCATGGTCAAACAGCACTGGTCGAGTTGTTTCAGTTTTTTTTGGGGAACACCGATTACTCAACCCTTCGTGGACCCCCCGGTGATGACTGCTGCCACAATATGCGGGTTGTTGGAGAGGAGGGCAGCGACATCTTATATCCGATTCCCTATGATTTCGACGCTTCAGGCTTCGTTGACGCACCCTATTCATCTCCCGCTCAGGCCTACCCGATTAAGAAAACAACGCAACGTTACTTTACCGGATGGTGTAAGGAAGAGCGCTTTTACGCTCAAGCTATCGCGGTATTTTCTGCGGCGCGTAGCGACATTAAAAACGTGGTCGTCGATGCCGCACTGCTAAGTGACAAGACGTTGAAGAAGACGCTTAAATTTATAGATGATTTTTATTCGGTAATTGGCGATGACCAGCGTGTTCAAGAGCAAATAATCGCCCGCTGCCGGGGCAATATGATCCCACCACCGGTCACTCTCGACAGTGAGGCGTAAGCGTTATTAACGGTAGGTTAGTGGTGCAACAGCTCGTTTTGCTGAGACTGATTTTCATGCGCTGGAGCTGCAGACGCCTCATTGACCTGCTGCGTACCCAATGATTTTAAGTAACGATCGATAGAGGCAGGATTTGCAACGGCAGCTCTTACCTCTTTTAGATAGGCTTCTACAGAGATTTGGTTGCTGTCAGAGGGTAAATGAAACCAGCGGTCGCCAACCATAGCCATGGTTTGGCCATTCTCTATTTTTAAAGCCGAGAACCCATGCCCATAGTGCTGAGACAAGCCAACATCTACCATTATGATTTTTCCATCGTAGCGCGGCACGACTACAGGTAGAACAGGGGTGTGCGCGACGACCATTCGCGCCACACCATATTTATTGAGGATCGAATTGAGTGCCATTGTGTTTTCCTCGGATTCGAGATCCTGGCTCCAACCTCGGAACCAAAGAGGGCCTAAAGGATCATAAAGAATGCTCGTTTCTGCGGCGGCGTAACCTTCACCCATGGCAGAGTGAACAGCGGTGTTGATGTCTTCTATCGACATCGAAATATAATTATGAGAGATGCCCCCGTGCACGAATAGAGAATCACCCACAACAGCAACAGTAGGACGACTTAACACCCACTCGCCATAAGTTCCTGTGGGTGCCCATGCAAGCCTGTGCTCCACATACCCCAGCGGGTGCGATTGTTCCCACTGTTTGCGCCACTTTTTATCAAAGCTGGGGCGCTCCGCCTCAGGTAATGTTTCGGTTAAAAAGGCAACCACCTGTTTGTAGTAGTTTGATCTCAAGCGTTTTGAGTTTCGACTTTTAAACGCCTTGTATTCACCGGGATCTACATAGCGCAAATCGTTCATCACATTCATCATGTCGTGATTGCCAATTAGCGTTATGACCGCCCCGCCTTGCTCTACTGAGGATGCTTGTAGCTTAAGCAACAGATCCATCGTCTTTCGGGTATCAGGACCTCGATCTGGTAGATCGCCCAGTTGTACAAGATGCGTTTGTCCCCCCGTCCAGCGCAGGCGAGAATCGATGAGTTTCGTGGCTTGTAGCAGCTTTACAAATTGCTCGTGATCTCCATGCACGTCACCAATGGCGATAACTGTTTCTGAGCTGGCTCCGGCAGCCAAAAAATGGCTGAACATAGTTATCACAAAAACTAGGAGACCGCGCATTAAGGCTCTGCCTTGTCACGATTAGCTTTCTCCAACATTTTAGCCTGTTTTCGGTCTGCCAAATGTTCAGACTCAAGCCCATCGCCGAATATGCAGACCAGTAAACTAGACACTGTAAAAAATACGGTAATGACAGCTGCAATATCGAGAGCCTTAATACCCGCTGCTATACCCACTGCTATGCTGACAAAAATAAACAGTGTGTCAAAGGTATCACTCAAGGCGCGTCGAAACTGTACCCCAGCAACAATACCTGCAAGGCTGAATGCGAGTGCTAAGCTGTGTTGCACAACAATGACAATGCCCGCAACAACGCCGGGCAGTATCAATGTGGTCTCATCGAGGGAGTGATCGTGTTCACCTCGACGGTGAATAGCCCTGTATACCCATGAAACGGGAAACATAAGCAGTAAGGAGCCCAGCATAGAGAAAAATAAGTTCTGCGCATCTTTAAACAATAAAGGGGGTAGTCGGTCCTGAGTCGTGTAGTTTTCGGTCGCTTCCTCGTCGAAATCGCCGTTCAGCATAGCTTCCTCAAGCTGCATTATTTCTAGCTCGGCTCCCGAGGAAAGTTCGTTTACGCCGCCCACGGGTAACACCTTAACTAGATTGGGAGACGCCACCAGTAGGGCAAATACTAGAGAGAATAACGCGGCATAATAAAAAGAAACTTTAATTAGAACTTCAATTAGCACGCGTCGATCTTGGCCAATTCGCACCCGTTCATCGGGCATATTTTTCTCCCTTATTAGCCTCGTTAGCTAGTGCAGGAGTCTACCTTTATTGGTGGATTACCGCCAAGTGATGGTCAGCGTTGGCCGGTGACTCCATACCTGATTCGAACGGCAGCAGTTTTTGTTACTGTTGTTGACCTATTACGAAGTGATACTTCAGCAGTAACCTATTCGTTATTACTGCCTTATGAATCGGTTTTAGAGCGCAGTGTGGTTGCACCAAGGCCTGAATTGATTTTCGAGCCAAAGGTCGGATCGTTCATGGAATCGTCGATCCCGTCTCCCACGAGGCTGAATGTCGCAGAGCATTATGGTATTTATTTTCGCCGGTGGGCTAGGTTTAGCCTCTACGAAGGTTTGCTAGACAGCCGGCGACAATCAACCCAGTGCCCAATAAGGTTTGTACCGAGAGACCCTCTGCAAAAAACAACCAACCAAAGAGCGCACCCCAAATAAAAGCGGTGTACTCAATGGATGTCAGCTTTTGTATTTCTGCCCGTCGGTACGCCATAGACATAAGTGCCAGTGACCCCATGGCAAAAGCAGCGGCTAATGCAGCGCCACCCCATTGCGCTGCGTTAGCAGGTAAAGAGACAAAGAACGGCGCCCCCAGTAGAAGCATTCCGAACACCATAATATTTTGATAAAAGACGATCTCCAAGGGGCTTGCCATCAGGGAATGTTTTCTTTGCAGGATCAGATAAAGAGCGTAAAGCAGGGCAAACACAAGAACCGCTGACAAACCCAGAAGATCACTGCTAGCATCAATGCTCAGCAATTCGCTGCCAACGACCACCACCACGCCCATAAACCCGAGTGTTGCTGCTATTTTCGCATTGCTCTGTATGCGCTCTCCGAGCAGGGGCGCCGCCAGAAAAAGACTGATGATGGGTGCAATGAACGAGAGGCCAATTGCCTGAGCCAGGGGAATACGAGTGAGACTGAAAAAAAACAGATAGGTCATTAGGGTAGTCAATGCTGCTCGAAGCATATGGATTTTAAGCGCAGGGCCGGAGATAGTTCGCACTTGGACACGAGGAAACAGCAGCAGAAAAGCGAACAGCATTCCAAATGCCATACGCCAAAACATGGCGCTATAGGTGCCCATGGCCAGCGCCTGCGCTTTCATAATGGTATCCAACAGGGAAAACATCAGCACACCAAGAAGGGCCATAAAAACTGGAAAGTGGGTGCTTTGCTTCATGGCTATGTCGTCTCCGGAGCCGGGGTGCCTAGTCACGAGGCGAGTTGGTAATCTTTGAGCAGATAGGAGCATACTCAAAGAACCCCGTCTATTATTTAGTGACTATTGTCGGGTGGCCCGCCAAAGTGTAAGTGTTTGGAATGTCGCAAAAAATGATGGGCTCACTAGAGTGAGTCCCGGTTTTAAAAAACGTCACCTCAAACCTGAGATCGTCCAAGTGTTCTGCGCGAAAGTTGACCTACTAACTATAGAGAGGTTCACCGCAACTGAGGGTATGGTGCCGGACCAAGAAGGCGTTATCCTATAACCCATTGGCTTTTCAGGTAGGGAGCGCGCCTACAGTCGTTTCTAAAGTCGAGTTGGGTTTAGCAAGCGCACAGTTGCACGAGATAGCTGGCGCCGAACCTAAGCCGAGCTTTGTTACTGCGGAGCTCAGTCCATGTAATTTCTGTGAGTGATTGACGTCTTTACGAAGGTTGTTTTATCGGCTGCTTGCTGCGCACTGCGGCGGGCAGAGTGCACTGCGTTTATTTTGAATATTATATCGTGAAAGCGCAATTCGTCGTCGTGGTGCAACGCCTGTTTTTCAGCAATGGTATAACCATTGACCACAGTTCCATTCGACGAGCCTAAATCAGCTATTAGAAGCTGATCGCCCTCGAGGCTGAGGCGTGCATGTCGTCGTGAGATATGGGGGCTTACCACGGTTAAATCACACTCTAAAGAGCGACCTATTACCACCTCTTTGACGATCCCAAAGCTAAGTCCCGCAAGCGGGCCACTTTCAGCGATCAGAATCCAAGAATAATCGGGTTGCTCCGCATTTTTGCCAAACAAATGGCCGGCCCGGGAGGTGCGTCTATCGTTGATGGGCGGAATATTAGACAGCACACGACGCTCGACAAAAGGCATGGTCCGGACAATACCCTCAGGTGTGATCTGAAAGAACCAAGCCAAGGCAAACGTCACGGGAAATCCAGCAATAGCCAGGTATAAAAAATAGAGCGAAGCAGTGTCTGAGTTGAACCCCAGCGCTGGAAATAGGATATCCCCCACTTGCAGTGCCCCCCAGCAAAGCAGGATATACAAGAGACAGGTACGGATAACCTTTCGCCGTTTTAGCTCACGGAATAGCAAGGGTGGACCTCAATAATTAGCTGGCCTTTGCTGCTAGTCTATCTGCCATGGAGTAATATTCAATGCCAGAGTAATGGGTCCGTAAATCTCAGCCACTTCGCACAATAAGGAGGCTCGACGGCTTCACAGTGTGCCTGCGGCTTGGCTACATCGCCGTGACCTTATCACTACTGATATACATCGGGTTAAACAGAAGCCTATGAGATGGTCTGTATTGGGCAAGTGCAGCGCCGGCTATTATCGAAGCTCAGCGTGCCACCACAGATTTCGATGATTGGTGCCTTTGGCTCTGAACAATCTCCAGTCTGGAAGTAATAATCCCCGCAAAAGCTCAGGAAGTGCCTCCCCGAAGAGCTCAAAGTATGATGCCACTCACCAAGAACGTGCCGAGTTTAATTTGATGCAAAGTAAGACGCTATGCAGCGGTGGGGCTCGTCAGATGATGAGTGCTTCTTTCAATCTTTTACGAGGCCTGCAGCATCAGCGAAACTCAGCCGCATAGCTGCTGCAACTGCGTTGAAATAATCGATCTCAGCGTAACTCACACGTTCGTCCACACGCATAACATCGATAAGTGCAGAGATGGCAAGAACACGGAGATTTTCGGGCAGCCGTGAGGCCAATTTTGAGACGGGCCTCAGGGAATCCTCTTGAGCTTGGCCAATGGCTTCGGCTCTGATATCGCCAGCACTATAACTCTCACCGGTATACTCCGACATGATGGATTGAATCATCGACACTTCACTGTCATCGGTTTGAAGGTCAACGCGAGCAGCTTTGGTCAGTATGGTGAACAGCAGTTTTTTGAAGGTCTCCAGCTCATCAGCAGCACTTGAACCGTTACAGACCAGTGATTTGAGACTTTCTAAATCGACGAGTGCCATATTTGGTGGTTCCTTTTATATAAAGATTGGGCATTGTAAACGTTGCGCACAACGCGCGCATCATCACACACGGACAAACCATAAGCGACGTTTTCATGTGGGTTTGAACCTTCGTGCGACCGATCTCCTGTTGTTTATCGGAGGGGCTTTTGATCGACAGCAGATTGCTTCTTTTGGCGAGGGGTCACAAGGTGCTAGCGCACCAGTGTGTTGGCAAAGGTAGCAGCAAGACCTGGTTTGCTCTCGTTTCCTACCGGTTGAATCAAATTTCGATCGTCACATTCTGTAAAAAATAGGGAGCACAACGGGCAGGTGGAGGTTTTTGGGAGCACTGCGCCCAACCGATTAGCCCTTGGAGGGTGAGCGCTGGATAAATGGGTCTGCTAAAGGTCAGCACGACTCACTTTCTGGGAGGGTTCTAGAGCAATTAGCATCTAAAAAGTTGTCAGTTGTGGGAGTTGGCAAAGCGTTTTTTCTGGGATTTTTGAGGTGCACATTGTTTCTATTACCGAGGCGCAGGGCTGAGTTGACTCAGCGTGATGGTCTTGGCCGATGCATACGAGCGCCGCACTGAAGTGATTATGGTTAGAATAAGATGAGTAAACCGTCTTAGCTCGATTGCTAGCGGACCATCACTTCCTGTACCCAGCCCTCAACATCTGCCCCTTGCACGTAGAGAAAGCCGTCACTCGCTTCGCCCATGTAAACTACTTCATCTACCTTGTTAATCGTTCCAATCACGCCGGACGTCTTGCTGGCCGATCCATAGACCTTAACTTTATTAATCTTTGGCGAAAGCGTATCGCCCAGGTCAAAATTAGTCGCCTGCAGCGCCGCCTGCGCATTGTCCTGCCCAACTGAAGAAGTGGATGCTAATAATGATGGATTCTCTTTGATTGCTTTCACAATGGTGTTGTAGTTATCGAGCAACGCGCCAGCAACTAATTTACCCTCATCTGTGCTGGTGTAAGCACCTCCTCCTGCGGCGCCCAAGATCCCGCCAAAAGCCCAGTCGGTTTTCTTATAAGTTCCTGTTCCTGACGCAACCTGAAGGCTCGACCTAACATCGGAGAGTACCAGAGTAGTTTGTGCTTCTTTAAATTTTATACCTCCGGCCACCGCGCCTATAACTGAACCGAGGCCTCCAAATAAAGATCCAATTGCCGCACCAACGCCTGCGCCACCCGCATTGCTATCTTTAAAAACAATATTCGGCGTCATCACAAAATCTGCGGTTACCATTTGTCTGGCACCCATGTTCGAGTCCGTTTGCAACATTCCTGAATTGGCCAGTTCTCGCTCCTGCTGAATATTTTGCATTGCAGCTCCGCGCTCCAATACCTGAAAACAGTTGGAGGTCTGAACAAACTGCCTCAGCAGGCCTGTCGGCGTAGGCAAGGAATACTGGGTAAGTACCATCAGGACCTGCGTTTGTGGCTCTACGATAGCCAGAGTGCCTTTTGGCTCATCGCAGCTTTCGATCACTGGTGGGTCTTCTGTGCCGTCGATATTGGCAATATCTGCCTGCGCCTTGACACTGCTCATTAGGAAAACCACATAAAGTACCATTGCGATCGGTAAATTCATGGTCAGCCTCCCATTTTTCTCAAATTTGTTGCGGGCCCAATTTTGGACGCCATGCTTTCGATAAATACTCCCGAGACAAGAAAAAGCTAGCGCCGAGGTAGAACTATACCTCAACTCTTTATGTCGATAGCATGAATAAGTGTCTTCGAGTTTACAAATCAGGGTGCTCAGCGCAGCCCTATGTGTAGGTCTACGCGATGGCCCTGCCGATGGTTGGGCGATAACGTCAGGTCTTTCTTTCTGGCCAAACACAAGACCGTGGCGGGTTGCTCTCTCCTTGATGGCGTTGGAAGGTGCAAACTGGAGACTCGCCGTTGCTTCCCCGCGGTGGCACTTTTTTTACTCGCATGGGCATATCGCCCGGTGCAATCTCAACGGCTAACGTCATTGAATGGTCAGCATGGTATAAAAAAACAACCAAAAGCTCTGTCTCATGGTGTATCAAGGAATTCTCGACCTAGCCCCAATTACCCTTGGCAGAGTGATTCAGGATGCGGCCCAGAGTACAGCAAGCAGCTGGCTATTCAGGCTTGGGGACACTCTCAGTCCGGCCTCAATCGTTTCGCTATCATCAAAAACTGAAGGAGTGTTGCTGGATGGACCTTGCTCTTCATGGCAAAAATTTAGCGCGTTGGCGCAGGGCGTTCTCCGCGTCTATACCGTGACCAATTGACTGCGAAAAAATCAGCTATGCTCTGCCACGACATCTTTATACCGCTTTCCTGTTGCCTCAAAGAACCATGTGCCAAAGTGGTGTTTTTGTTTGCCCACCCGCTTGGCCACGTCGCCTTGGGCTGCCGCAGTCGTAGCTAAGTCCGAAGCCACCTTTAGCATTGTAGCGTGCTTGATTCGCTGGAAACTGGTCTCTTCAAGGACCAATCGTCGCCTCAGCGTGCGATCAGTTGTGGCCATTCTTAAAGCCACATCAGTGAGACTGGCATTCATGGGTATGTGAGCACAGAGGTGCATTGCAACCAGAGCACTGTAAGGTTTTTTGTGCGACAGCTCGTCTAGCAGGGGCGTTAAATTTTTCATAGCGACCGCATGAAGGGCGTGGTTACTGGTAACGGGAGGCCTATCGAGCCATCTGACCGGCACCACAACGCGCACAAATGTGTCATCAGGCCGGAATTTGATAACACTTGGAAACCGTTGATGTAACCTCCGCGAAAATTTTGATTCTGCTCGGGGTATGGAAACAACTCCCCCATGGTTCTGGGTGCCTGTTAGTTCACCGAGCACGCTGGCTGTTACCGCTGCTCGTGCGACTAGAAGGGCGCCATGTTCGTCACCGTCCGCTTCTGTTGCGGAAGCAGTGGTAAGCATCAGTTCTCCTGAGTTCAATATCTGTGTCGTTTGAATTAAGTCAGGGATAAAAGAAGTGCTGTAGGCCTGTAGATTTACGATGGCATCACAAATGGTTGCACTGGTCTTCACCAGGTCGGCGATTGGGCCAAGACTGGACAGTGAGGATTCACTCACTACTTCTAATGCTTTCTCGACGCCCAAGCCCCTGTCAGACAGACAGAGCTGAAGCAGCTGTGATCTTTGAGTGGTAGTAATCCAGGATTCAGCCCAAATTTCCCGCGAGCGCAATCCGCAATACTCTTGTATGAGCCGCTCCGTAGCCGTGTCGCCGTGTTGGTCTTTTAGACTAAATACAAGACTTCTAGCGGGAGCGCTGGGAACGGTTCTGATCATATGGATATCTTAATGCGTCCAAACTTTCACCGCCTTGGACTGTAACGTTTCTGAGTGCAGTGAGAGCCGAATTTTTAATATCCGGCCAAATGAAGTCCAATGGTAATAATTTTGTACCCCTGCTGCCTTACTTTATACCATGTATTCTTAGAGCTTTGCTTTGGGCACCGAGCGCAACAGGGCTTCGCGATCAGCGCAACCCTAACGGCTAACGCGGGCTAATGTCTGGCATACTATCAACACCGTAATCACAAGCTTCGACTTATGGCGCTCCATAGCATTCTCGACTTAGTTCCCATTACCCTTGGCAGCGACGCAGGGTGTGCCCTTGAGCGCAGTAAACAGCTAGCAATCAAGGCAGAATCTTGGGGTTATCATCGATACTGGGTCGCCGAGCATCACAACATGCCGGGCATTGCCAGCTCGGCCACAGCGATAGTGATCGGACATCTTGCGTCTGCCACCCAAACTATTCGAATGGGCTCGGGGGGCATTATGTTGCCCAACCATGCGCCACTGATGGTGGCGGAGCAGTTTGGAACGTTGGCTACCCTATACCCCAACCGTATTGATTTAGGCGTTGGCCGCGCTCCAGGCACCGACGGCCTTACCATGCAGGCTCTGAGACGTAACCTTGCCGCAAGTGTCGAAGATTTCCCAAGAGACGTGGTGGAACTTCAGCAATACCTAAAGCCTAGTCAGCCGGGACAACGCGTGAGCGCAACGCCAGGGGCTGGCACTGAGGTTCCAATCTGGATTTTGGGCTCGAGTTTGTTTGGCGCGCAGCTTGCGGCCGCCCTGGGGATGCCCTTTGCTTTTGCCTCACACTTTGCGCCCACCTACCTTAGTGCTGCGATCGACACCTATCGCGAGCAATTTAAGCCCTCCGAAACCCTAAAAGAGCCCTATGTCATGCTGGGTTTTAATCTTTGTGCTGCAGAGACCGATGCCCATGCCCATTTTTTACGTTCGTCGTCGCTGCAGGCTTTTGTCAATTTGAGGAGAGGAGTGCCGGGTCCCTTACCAGAACCCATCGAAGATTTTGAAGTCAGCCTTTCACCCGCGGAGCGACAGATGGTTGATGCCATTGGCCAATGTTCAGCGGTTGGCAGTTTAGAGACCGTTCAAGCGCAAATCGGCGCTTTCCTCGCTCAGACGGGGGCAGATGAGCTAATGCTGGTATCTTCGATTTTTGACCCGGAGCAGCGTTTAAAGAGCTACGAGCTTGGGTCAATTGCAATGCAGAATCTCGCCGAGGCCACCGCACCACGTTGGGCTGTTTGCTGATTCAGTTCCAGCGTTCGTGTCTATGAATTTATCATTCGTTAACCTGTAAACTAGGGCGCCCAACGAGGGCTCATGATTGCAATTTCAAGCGGCTTAGAAGACGCTTGTCGCCGAATAATACTTATCACCCCAAAAAGGAGAAGCGGTATGCCGCGAGTAAATTTAGAAGGTAGCTCTTCGATTGTCACAGGTGCAGCGTCAGGGATAGGAGAAGCCTGTGCGCGTCAGCTGGCCGAATTAGGCTCAAAAGTGGTCGTTGCTGACTTGAACGAGGAGCGCGGCAAGCAAGTGGCTGAGGAAATAGGCGGTCAATTCGTTAAGTGTGACGTCTCGAGCATTGAAGACGCCGATGCAGCGGTCGCTGCTGCTGCGGCCCTAGGTCCGCTTAGGGCTTGCGTGAATTCTGCGGGTCTGGGTGCCGCGGGTCGTACTGTCAGCCGTGACGGTGACCCCTTCCCGTTAGACAAGTTCACCTTTGTGATCAAAGTAAACCTGATTGGAACGTTTAACATGCTGAGTCGCGCTGCTGCTCAAATGGCAAAGAACGAGCCACTGGATGATGATGGCGGTCGCGGGGCTGTTGTGAATCTCGCGTCTGCGGCAGCCTTCGACGGACAAATTGGTCAGTGTGCTTACTCTGCCTCTAAAGCTGGTGTGGTTGGCATGGCGCTTCCCATTGCTCGTGACCTCGCCGCTGTGGGTGTTCGCGTTAACACCGTTGCACCCGGTCTCATCGATACCCCCATTTACGGTGAGGGGCCAGAATCCGAGGCATTTAAAGCGCATCTTGGACAGTCGGTGCTGTTTCCGAAGCGCTTGGGTAGCGCTGAAGAGCTTGCCTTTGCTGTCGTTGATTGCATCACAAACCCGTATATGAATGCCGAAGTCATTCGACTCGATGGTGGTATTCGCATGCCGCCCAAGTGATTGGGGCTATCGCAGGGGTGTCTGCGGGGTGTCTGAAAGTGCTCATGGAGACCTGTGGGTA
>Ga0206126_10004811_pt1 | contig 12763 bp, 10 predicted proteins | sample Helgoland_Spring_5_FD_148621 | JGI IMG/M metagenome (GOLD analysis project Ga0206126, IMG submission 148621) | Pelagic subsurface seawater microbial communities from Kabeltonne, Helgoland, North Sea - Helgoland_Spring_Bloom_20160412_1 | ecosystem: Environmental > Aquatic > Marine > Epipelagic ...
GCCTGCGAGGGCTTCATCCACGTGGCGGATATGGGTTTCGGCGGTAAAGTAACTGCCGCCAGTCGCGATGTATTCCGCATCACATCCTACCATTTCCATGAAACGATCCGTGGCATCACCAAAGGCTTGTAGGTACTTCGCCTCATTCATATGGCCGTTATAATCAGTCCAATCCAAAGGCACCGCGCGGCGCACGGTCATGATGGGTTGGGACACATCCTCAAGTTCATCCATGCGCGCCGACAGGATCGTGCCCTTGCGCAATCCGGCCTCATGGCTGTTCATCAATGCGCCTGCACCAAAATCCTGGCCCTTCAGCGCACGGATCATCGCAACCAGATTGTTGTCACGAATACGCAGCATATCTGAAATCGACATGTGACCCGACTGTTCATCAGATTGACCAGCGATCAGTTCAACCAATTCATCCGTAAACTCCGGCACATCCATCAATTTGGTCCATGGCCATTTCAGCGCTGGACCAAATTGCGCCATAAAGTGGCGCATACCCGCTTCGCCGCCAGCGGTGCGATATGTGTCGAACAGACCCATCTGCCCCCAGCGAATGCCAAAGCCATAGCGGATCGCATTGTCAATTTCTTCTGTCGTGGCAACACCGTCTTTGACCAACCACAAGGCTTCACGCCACACCGCTTCCAAAAAACGGTCCGCGATATGGGCGTCGATTTCTTTGCGCACATGGAGAGGGAACATCCCAACTGAGGTGATCACCTCTTTGGCCTTTGCAACCAGCGCAGGGTCAGTGATCTCGCTTGGGACCAACTCAATAAGCGGCATCAGGTAAACGGGGTTAAAGGGATGGGCGACCATGATTTGTTCAGGGCGAATTGCGCCTTCCTGCAATTCGCTGGGTTTAAAGCCAGAGGTTGAGGACGCGATCACCGCACCCTCCGCGCAATGCTTTTGCAAAGTCTGAAACACCTTCAGTTTGATTTCCAACCGCTCTGGCACGCTTTCTTGGATCCACGCTGCACCTTCTACAACTTCCACCATAGTATGGTGGAACGACAGATTGCCTGCATCAGGTAGCGCCACATCGACCAACCCCGGCATAGAGCGGCGCGCATTGCCCAACACTTCTTCAAAATTACGCTCTGCATTGGGATCGGGATCAAACACACGCACGTCCCAACCGTTCAACAAAAACCGCGCGGCCCAACCACCACCAATTACACCACCGCCAATGATTGCTGCTATCTTTGTCATAACTTTGTCCTTTTTAGTCGGCGGGTGTCCCAACCGTAGAATTGCAAAAACTCAATTGCCGCTTTCAAGCGGTCTTTTCTTGGATTTGGTTTGCGATCCAAAATGTAACCAACCTGGCGCGATGGTGTTCCCAAAACCGCGGTGCGGAAACCTCCATCCACCCACATGATTATCAAGGCTTCACCCTGTTTGCTGCGCAAACCGCGGTTCCGTCGTAGGCATAGGTTTGGGCACCTACCAAATATCGACGTTATACCGACGTCGATCTTCACCCCTTTGGAGCCTGCTTTGTCAGCCCCAGTTTATCGCGAACTTCTTGAGCACCGATCAACCGTGCGCCCAAGTTTTCAATGATAGTTCCAGCCCGTTCAACCAGCTGCCAGTTCTGCGCCAGCTCACCTTTGCCCAGCCATAGATTGTCTTCCAGACCAACGCGCACGTTGCCCCCTGCCAATACAGATGCCGCAACATAGGCCATCTGATTGCGTCCCAAACCAAAGGCTGAAAACGTCCAATCGTCAGGCACATTGTTGACCATCGCCATAAAGGTATTCAAATCATCCGGTGCGCCCCATGGTACCCCCATACACAGCTGGACCAAAGCAGGCGACTCAAGAACGCCGTCCTTAACCAGTTGTTTTGCATACCATAAGTGCCCTGTGTCAAAGGCCTCGATCTCGGGTTTTACGTCCAATGCGGTCATCATGCGCCCCATCGCAGTCAGCATACCGGGCGTGTTTGTCATGACGTAATCAGCTTCGGCAAAATTCATTGTGCCGCAATCCAGCGTACAGATCTCTGGCAAGCATTCTGCAATATGCGCCACACGTTCTGTCGCGCCGACCATATCGGTGCCGTTGGGGTTCAGCGGCAATGGTGCTTCAGGAGAACCAAAGATTATATCGCCGCCCATACCCGCCGTCAGGTTTAGGACAACATCAACATCGGCATCGCGGATACGGTCCGTAACCTCACGATAATACTTAAGATCTCGTGATGGTGCCCCCGTTTCAGGATCGCGCACGTGGCAATGAACAACCGCCGCCCCCGCCTTGCCTGCGGCAATCGCACTGTCGGCGATTTCCTTGGGTGAGCGCGGCACATGCGGGCTACGATCTTGGGTTCCGCCTGATCCAGTGACCGCGCAAGTGATGAAAACTTCATTGTTCATTTCCAAAGGCATCGCATATCTCCCATGCGTAAAATTGAAGTCAACGCCCGCGACCCCTACCCGATCGCGTACACGTATTTAGTAAGGCATTGGATGTTGACGGTGCGTCGCGTCAATCTCCGCCAAAATTTCGTTGCTTAGCGTCACATCGACATAGCCCAACGCCTGATCCAACTGCTCCATCGTAGTTGCGCCAAAGATGACACTGGCCATGAATGGGCGGGTCATGCACCACGCAAGCGCCATGTGAACTGGATCAATCCCGTGCTTCTTGGCGATTTCCAAATAGGCATCAACAGCTGCAAAGGCGCGTTCCGTTTTGCGCCCACCCAAATCGCCATTATGCGCCATACGTGACCCATCAGGGATTTGACCGTTTTGATATTTACCCGTCAAAAGCCCCACAGCTAGCGGAGAAAACGCCAGCAAACCAACATCTTCGTTTACGCTGACCTCTGCAAGATCGGTGTCATACATCCGGCACATCAGCGAGTATTCGTTCTGAATTGTCGCAACACGTGGCCCACCCGTACGTTCAACCGCGTTGGCCCATTGGGTCGTACCCCATGCGCTTTCGTTGCTTAGGCCAAAGGCACGGATCGTGCCGCGTTTCACCTCTACTTGTAACGCCTCAAGCGTCTCATCCATATGAGCCAGCGTTTCAGCACGGTTTTGTTTTGATGGGTCATACCGCCAATTTTGGCGGAACATATAGCTGCCGCGATTGGGCCAGTGCAATTGATACAGATCGATGTAATCCGTCTTCAGACGGGCCAAAGAGCCCTCAATAGCTTGCGATATCGACCCTGCAGAAATCGGCGCGCCGTCACGAACATACTTTACGCCAACCCCAGAGTGCTTCGTCGCAAGAATAACGTCTTTGCGCCGCCCATCACGCTCCAACCAATCCCCAATAACCTCTTCAGTACGCCCTTGGGTTTGAGCACTCAGCGGGTTCACCGGATACATTTCAGCGGTATCAATAAAATTGATTCCAGCCTCTAGCGCACGATCAATTTGATCATGACCTTCTTGGGTGGTGTTTTGCGTACCCCAGGTCATTGACCCTAAGCACAATTCGGAAACTTCAATATCTGTTCGCCCAAGACGGTTCATCTTCATCGTGACATCCTTTGAAACGCGTTTTACTCAGGTTAGCGCGCGCCAAAACCACCGCAAGCAAAAACCGAAAATCATCTAGGTAAAATGTGACTATTCTCCGTCGCTTATATCTGCGAGGCTTTTCCTAACCTCATGCAGGATAGACCCATTATGCGTCTGTTGATTTCCTTTGCCGCTTTATTTTTGTCTGTATTGCTTTTGCAGCTTAGTTCCGGTGGTGTTGGGCCGCTCGATGCGCTGTCTGGTATTCAACTTGAATTCACAACCCAACAAATCGGCCTATTAGGGTCATCACATTTCGTCGGCTTCTTTATCGGGTGCTGGTGGGCACCGCGTTTAATGGGCAGCGTAGGACATTCGCGCGCGTTTGCCGCATTCACAGCCACCGGCGCGATAGGATTACTTGCTCATATGTTGATCATCGACGCCTACGCATGGGCAGCTATGCGCATTGCGTCAGGCCTGTGTGTTGCAGGGTGCTACACGGTGATTGAGGCATGGCTGCAAGCCAAAGTGACCAATTAAACACGTGGTCTCGCTATGGGCACGTACCGCATTGTGGATATGAGCGGATCTTTGATGGCCCAAATGATGATCGGCGTTTTGGCACCCGCAAGCTATGTATCTTACAATATTTTGGCGATCTTGTGCTGTGCAGCTTTGCTGCCTTTGACGCTGACCAAAGTATCCCAACCTGAAACCCCCATTGCACCCCGTTTGCGTCCACGATTGGCGTTTGAACGATCACCTTTGGCCGCCGCTGGTGTGGTCGTCGCAGCATTATCGGCAGCATCATTTCGGATGGTTGGCCCGCTATATGGTCAAGAGGTTGGCTTAAGCGTTGGACAAATCGCATGGTTCTTAGCCGCATTTGTCTTGGGCGGTGCCTTGGCGCAATATCCCGTGGGGTGGCTAGCCGACAAATATGACAGGCGTTGGATCCTTATCTGGCTGTCAGTTGCTGCAATGCTTAGTTGCGGGGTGACTGTCATGGCCTCTGGGATGGGCACCACCAGCATTATGCTGACGGCATTCTTGTTTGGCCTAACCTCATTTCCAATCTTTTCCGTTGCAACCGCACACGCACACGACTTTGCCAAAGACAGCGAACGGGTCGAACTATCGGCCGCCTTGATGTTCTATTACGCCCTCGGGGCGATTGCCGCACCCTATTTCGCCTCTATTCTAATCACAGCCTACGGCCCCTCAGCCTTGTTCATCTTGATCGCTGGTGGCCATGCATTGTTGATCATATTTGGGCTGACGCGAATGTTGGCCCGTCCTGTATCAAATGAGAAAACCGATTATGTCTATACACCTAGAACATCTTTTGTGATCGGACGTTTGAACCGCAGAAAACGCCAACAGAACTGATCCGTAACACGCAGCCACTTCCCCCAGCCCACATCCCCTGTTAAAGCTGCTCGAAACATGACCAAAGGCGCCAACATGACACGTCACCTGATCACCTCAGCCATTCCCTATATCAACGGGATCAAACACCTTGGAAATCTGATCGGCAGCCAACTGCCAGCAGATTTGTTTGCACGTTATCAACGTGGTCGTGGGCGCGAAGTTTTATTTCTTTGTGCTACAGATGAACACGGCACCCCTGCGGAGTTAGCCGCGAAAAAAGCTGGCAAGCCAGTTGACGAGTTTTGCGCTGAGATGCACGAAGCCCAAGCACGTATCGCTGAGGGCTTTCGCCTATCATTTGATCACTTTGGTCGTTCTTCTTCCCCTCAGAACCATGCATTGACCCAGCATTTCGCAGGCAAATTGCAAGAAAACGGGTTGATCCGCGAAGTCAGCGAAGAACAGGTTTATTCCCATGCTGATGGCCGTTTCCTACCTGATCGCTATATTGAGGGCACATGCCCGAACTGCGCCTATGACAAAGCGCGCGGCGACCAATGCGAGAACTGCACCAAGCAGTTGGACCCAACCGACTTGCTAAAACCACGCAGCGCAATTTCTGGATCAACTGACCTGGAAGTTCGCGAGACCAAACATCTGTTTCTACGCCAATCAACCTTGCGCGATGATCTAGACGCTTGGATCAGCACCAAAACCGACTGGCCCGTTTTAACGACATCCATCGCCCGCAAATGGCTGCATGATGGCGATGGTTTACGTGATCGCGGCATTACCCGCGATTTGGATTGGGGCATCTCAGTCAAGAACGGTGACCAAGAATGGCCAGGTATGGAAGGCAAAGTTTTTTACGTCTGGTTCGACGCCCCTATCGAATATATCGCCTGCGCTGGTGAATGGGCCGAAGCACACGATCTGCCTGAGGCCGATTGGCAACGCTGGTGGCGCACGGACAAAGGGGCCGAAGATGTGACCTACACCCAGTTCATGGGCAAGGATAACGTGCCGTTCCACACCATTGGCTTCCCTGCGACGATCCTTGGTTCGGGCGAACCATGGAAACTGGTGGATCACCTGAAATCATTCAACTATCTGAACTATGACGGCGGCCAGTTCTCAACCAGCCAAGGGCGCGGTATATTTATGGACCAAGCGCTTGAATTGCTGCCTGCAGACTATTGGCGCTGGTGGCTACTGAGCCACGCACCAGAAAGCTCGGATGCGGAATTCACGTGGTCCAGCTTCCAACAAGACACCAACAAAGATTTGGCCGATGTCTTGGGCAATTTCGTATCGCGCGTCACCAAATTCTGTCGTTCAAAATTCTCTGAAGCATTGCCAGAGGGTGGTGAAAACGGCCCAGAAGAAATCGCTTTGATCGCTGATTTACAGGAACGCTTGGGGCGCTATCAAAACCACATGGAAGCCATCGAAGTACGTAAAGCCGCCGCTGAATTGCGTGCCATCTGGGCTGCAGGCAACGAATACCTCCAAGAGACAGCACCATGGTCATCATTCAAGACAGATCCGGAAAAGGCGGCGGTTCAAATTCGTTTGGCCCTGAACCTGATTCCGTTTTACGCAACATTGTCTGCACCGTTCATCCCTGATGCGGCTGCAAGCATGCACAAAAACATGGGCACTTCACCAGAATGGCCAGTGGATGTGAATGCAGCGTTGCATGCCTTGCCACCGGGTCACACATTCACAGTTCCTGAAGTGCTGTTCGCCAAGATTACTGATGAATCCGTAGCCGATTGGGAAGTTCGTTTCTCAGGCACACGAGACTAACGTTTTGACGACGCCAATTTTATATTCGTTTCGCCGCTGCCCCTATGCCATGCGGGCGCGGCTTGCGATATCGTCGTCACAAACACCTGTCATCCTGCGCGAGATTCTGTTGCGTGATAAAGCCTCTGAATTTCTGGCTGTGTCCCCATCGGGCACGGTTCCTTGTCTTGTCACCCAAGACAGCGTGATCGACGAAAGTCTTGATGTCATGAAATGGGCGCTCGCGCAGAATGATCCAGATCAATTGCTGGATATGCCCAACGCTGGCTGGGACCTAATTTCCGAAACAGACGGTTCCTTCAAACAAGCCCTTGATCGCACCAAATACGCGGCGCGTTACCCAGAGCAAAATACGGACGAGCAACGCGCGATAGCAGGTGATTTTCTGTCGCGACTGGACCAACAGATCGGCCAGTGGCTGTTTGGCCATGCGACGATTGCAGACCAAGCTATTTTACCATTTGTGCGCCAATTCGCCTTCATCGATAAAGCATGGTTTGATGCACAAGCCTGGCCAAACCTCCAGGCGTGGCTTGAGCGTTTTTTAATTTCAGACGAATTTACAACCATTATGGCCAAATATGCGAAATGGCATGCCGGCGATATTGATTTTATTTTTCCAAATGCAGCGGATGCAAAGTAACAGCACAAACTCTTGAATGCGAAGTTCTCATTTTTGGCGGAGGTCCCGCGGGACTTTCACTTCCCGCTACTCTGCCCGATCACGTCTCGACCATCATTGTCCACCAAGACGCAGAGATCGGCAAACCTATGCGCACCAGCGGTGGTTTCTGGTTGGATGATGTTGAACGCCTTGGTATTCAGTCTGAATTCCATCAAGTCATGCATCAACTCAATGTATATTCCGACAACAAAAAAGCCCATTTTCGGGTCAAAGATAACAAACTAGTCGTTCTAAACATCACAGATTTTTAACAATGTACTTCCTGGAAATCGGATCACAAGCAACACCAGCTCATGCTTGTAACAAAATTCTTATCGACGACAAAAACGGAAGATGGTGGTTATTTATCTGCGATCTGGTCGCGTCACACGGAAACGCCACAGATTAAATCAAAGTATATTATCGATGGCTCTGATGTCACAAATGCAATGTTGGATGATCTGGGCCTTAAAGAAAAACCAGATTGCTCAGGCGTTGGCATTGAATATGAGTATCCAATTGGAACGAACAAGACCGAGCATGCAATCCTGTTTGCAGGCTCATCTATATTTTTCGGAATACGGATGGGTTTTCCCAACTGTTGATGGCAAACTTCGGATCGGTGTTGCGTGATTCACCCCGATACCGATGTGTCAACAGAGAAGTTGATGTTGAATTTCTTGACCTCTGACGACGTGCAGCGTTTCGGGCTTGACCTCACAGGCGAATATGATGTGAACGCAGGTACTTTACCCTCAGTCGCCTACGATCCTGAACTAGTCTTTGGGAATGTCATTCGAGGACACCTTCTGTTGGGGAAGCCATCCGTATTTGCATGGATCATGCCAAAGCTTTGGGGCGCGCATTGGGCAAAACCATTCGGTAACTTTTACATCTAAGCTAAGACGATCTGGTCGCTTTGCTACAGAGTGAATACACAATGAAAATGATCCTTAAGGCGACCTACACAATGCTTAAGCAAAAGCTCTTGGGGTCAACTTAAGGGAAACATTTCGTTGCTGGTTATTCTGCCAGTTCTCACGAATCTGCTGTTTTGGTATCGGCTGAAAATGCAGCCACAATCCCCACCAAACCGGCGCTAATGTAATATTGCGCCATAAAGACGGCAGGCACGGTCAGAACAATGATGACTGTGCCAAACAACACCCCGTACCCAATAGAAACCGCCAAGGGGATCAAGAACTGAGCCTGTAAGGAGGTTTCCATGATCAAAGGATAGACACCTAAAAAGGTCGTCAAAGAGGTCAAAAGAATGGGGCGAAAACGTTGTTTGGTTCCCTCAACAACAGCATCGCGCACATCCATTCCGTCAGCGATGTGTTCGTTATAAACGTCCACCATCACAAGCGAGTTGTTGATAACAACACCCGCCAAACCAATGATACCAAAGATCGACAAAATCGTCAGTGGAATACCCATGATGTAATGACCTGATACAGCACCAATCAAACCCAACGGGATTGCAATCATGACAACAATCGGTTGCACGTAAGAACGGAAAACCAGCGCCAACAGAGCGTAAATAATAAACAAAGCGACACCAAGCGCCTGACCAAGTGCGGCCTGTGCATCTCCTTGTTGACGCTGCTCACCACCAAGGTTGATCAACAAGTCACTGTACTTCTCTTGTAGAGGTTTGATCAGCCCAGTTTTGATCACCTCGTTCGCTTCTGAACTGGTCGATACGTTGATATCCAAGTCAGATATCACCGTGGTCACTTGTCGCCCGTTGCGGCGAAGAATTTGGGTCGGTGACAACCCTTCTTCGATGTAGGCCACAACACTCAACGGGATTTGATCACCAGAGGGCGTCGCGATCCACGTCGAAAGAAGGTCTGACAGGCTATCACGTTGATATGCTGGGTAACGCACCATTACAGCAACGTTGTCAGCCCCACGTTGTACGCTGGTCGCCTCAATGCCAAAGAAACCCGCGCGGGTTTGGGTGGCAAGATCAGACAGTGTAACGCCGTAAAGTCGCGCCTCTTCACGCAAAGCCAAACGATATTCAATGCGCCCTGCAGAATTATCATCTTGGATTGCAAAAACACCCGGAATATCGCGCAGACCTGCACGTAATTCAGTCACAACAGGTGTGATGTCTTGTCCTTCGGGCAGTGACAATTCGATCGAAATAGGGTCACCCGCCCCTATCAATTCGGCAGACACATTTAGTTTGTTGACCGAAGCAACATCGCCAATCTTTTTACGCCATGCCGCTTCGAATTTTTTGGCGTCCCAATCACGTTTGGTTGGGTCCGTCAGTTGAACCACGATATTGGCCAACGTCGCACCACCCGCAGCAGATCCGCCTTCTGGACCACCAGCAGATACGCCCTGACCGACAACCACATTTACACCCACGATAACCTCAGGTGCATCGTTCGGCAGTTCGGCTTGGATATCTACCCCAGCCCGAATGGCGGAAACGCGCACATGCTCCGCAACTTCTTGGGTCATTTTGAAAGTTGTGCCGTCATTCATCTCAATGCTGGCAGTTACAAAATCACCATCAATGGATGGAAAAAAATTGAATTTGACGTAACCAAAAGACAACAAACCAACCGTCATGATCATCATCGCAACGGAGAACGCGATAGGGATCAGGATCGCAAAGCCCTTTGTCGTGAAACGCAATACGGCATCAAGCGGCACGCGGATGAACCATTGCAACACGGCATCAACAGCCCTACGGATCAAATTCAAAAAGCGAAACACCAAGTTGGGTTTGTGATTTTCTGACACATCAAGGCGTGACAGGTTGCGCGGCAAAATCAATAAGGCTTGCAGCAATGACAGGCTTAGGACCACGATCACCACAACTGGAATATCCGTCAGGAACTTGCCCAAGGTGCCGGGCAGTTGGGTCAACGGCCAAAAGGCAACGATGGTTGTCAGCGCAGAAAAGATAACTGGAATCGCAATGCGTTGCGTGCCTTTAACAGCAGCCTGCATTGGGGAAAGCCCAACTTCGCCATTCTTATAGATGTTTTCACTGACAACGATCGCGTTATCGACCACGATCCCAATCGCAAGGATGAAGCCAAAGAGAGAAATCATATTGATCGACATCCCTAGGCTGCCCATGATGATAAACGCCCCTGCAAACGAAACGCCGATCCCCATCGCAGACCAAAATGCGAGGCGGATATCAAGAAACAAGGCAAGGCACAGAACAACCAACGCCAGACCGATTGCGGCGTTATTCACCAAAAGATCGATACGATCCTGCAGGTCTTTGGAATCATCCTGCCAAACTGTCGCGTTGATCCCGTCCTCTAGCGAAGGACGGTAAGTCGCCGCCAAGTAGGCACGGGCATCTTCGACGATGGCCAACACCTGTTCATCGCCAACGCGGAAAACGTTTACTGAAACGGAACGGTCACCGTTAAAGTTGGCGGCTAAATCTGCATCTTCAAAACCATCGACGACTTTTGCGATATCACGCAAATAAACGCGGCCACCTTTTTCATCAGTGCGCACAATGATGTTTTCAAAATCACTCTGGGTATAGTTGCGCCCTGTCGTGCGGATTGGGATTGCCACTGTATCAGTGTTGATCGAACCACTCGGCAACTCGAGCGAGTTTTGCCCGATTACATTCGCGACCTCGGCCATTGAAATTCCGTAGGCGCGTAGGTTGTCGCGATCCACCTCGATTGAGATTTCGTATGCACGGATGTTGCCGACTTCAACGAATGAGATGCTGCCAAGGGCGACCAACTCGTCCTTGAGACGCTCTGCCTCCTCCTTCAGAACCTGTTCCGATGCATCGCCGTGGATTGCAATCTCGAGCACGCGCGAGCTGTTGCTTTCCTGAATGACAACCGGATCATTCGCCTCTTCCGGCAAGACCGTGATCCGGTCGATTTCTGTTTTGATCTCGTCCAGCTTTTCCTTGATATCTTCGCCGCGCAGGAACGACACGGTTACACCGCCACGCCCCTCGCTTATGGACGCCGTAATGCTGTCGATCCCGTCAATACCAGAAAGCTGATCCTCAATCGGACGAACAATGCTGTCTTGAATTTCAAGCGGCGATGAACCCGGGTAGCTGACTGAAACGCTGACGGTATCCAACGTAAACTCTGGAAAGGTCTTTTGCGGCATCTGGAACGCCGTCAACATGCCAACCACAACGACAAAAACCATTGTGAGGTTGGCCGCAACCGGATGTTCGGCCATCCACCTGATTGTACCATTCATAGCTTGTCATCCGACGTGTTAGCAGCCTTTGCCGAAGTGGTGCGTTCTGGGGCAACATCGCGTAATTTCATACCCTCTTGCGGGGTTGAAAGCCCTGTGGTGATCAAGCGCGCACCCTCTGGGATCGACGCTGACGTCACGTATGATGTTTCGTTATCAACGTGAACCAAGGTGGCGGAGACAATTTTCAACGTACCGCCGTCGCCCTCAGAGGGAGTCAGCAGCCACAACTTTGAACCACCACGCAATGCGGTAGATGGCACGGCGTAAGTCGCGCTTGGCTGCGGTCCTTCGATCACCACGTTGGCAAAGGAGTTGATCAATGCTGGCGGGGCACCCGATGCTAAAATACTGCTCCCTGTCGCACGTGCACCAGAGATATCAATCAGTTCCACAGTTACGGTCAGCGTACGTGTACGTTGATCCAATGTTGGGGCAACACGCGTTACTTCGGCGTCCCACTCAAAAGATTGACCTGCAAAGCGAACAGAAACCGTGGCACTGGGCGATGCCCCTTCGAACAATCCGGGGATTAGGGCAGCATCAGCTTCACGAACTGGTACATCAATCTCCATGCGGTCTTCGGTGAAAATTTCAGCAATCGCCTGTCCGCCGTTTACAACTGAGCCAATGTCCAAATTTTTGGATAAAACTGCACCATCGAAAGGTGCCGCTACGATTTTACGTCCAAGGCTCACCTCAGCCACGTTTTGTGCCGCGATCAAACTGTTTAGGCTGGCAGATAATTCTTGTTGGGTGCTGCGCACTTGGTCAAGGGATGCTTGGCTGGCAGAGCCACTACTGCGCAACTTTTCAGTACGTTCAAGCAGGATTTGATTGAGGTCCGACCGCGCGCGCGTTCCCTCAATATTCGCTTGGGTTTGGATCAGCGTGGCGCGTTCCGCGCTGTCATCTAGCCGGACCAAGACTTCGCCCTGCTTGAAGGCTCCGCGTTCAGTGATGGCTGGGTGCAGCTCGATAACTTGGCCACCTACTTGGCTGGCGAGGTTGGCGGAGCGGTGAGGCTGCATAAACCCCTCACCGCGAATCGGAAGAGGTGAGTCGATTAAGAAAATTTCTGCTGTTTCGACCAAGGTCGTTGGACGCTCAACAACCGTTGGCTCGATCACCTCACGGTTTTCACCGAGATAGCGAAATCCTGTAATCCCGCCAAAAACCACAGCAAC
>Ga0206126_10004812_pt1 | contig 12762 bp, 12 predicted proteins | sample Helgoland_Spring_5_FD_148621 | JGI IMG/M metagenome (GOLD analysis project Ga0206126, IMG submission 148621) | Pelagic subsurface seawater microbial communities from Kabeltonne, Helgoland, North Sea - Helgoland_Spring_Bloom_20160412_1 | ecosystem: Environmental > Aquatic > Marine > Epipelagic ...
TTTCTGTTAACTCGAACTCTCAACTCGAACTCTCAACTAACAAAGCAATCAAGTCCTATCAGGATCTGATCACTTTTGTCACCGATCGCCCTGGCCACGACCTACGTTACGCCATCGATGCATCAAAAATTAAAAACGATCTCGGCTGGGAGCCCAAACAAGACCCCATATCTGGCTTCAAGCAGACCGTTCAATGGTATCTGGATAACGAAACTTGGTGGTCTGCCATTCTAGATGGTAGCTACCAAATGGAGAGGCTAGGCGAAGCCTAGATTTGAAGTGGGCGCCACTGTGCGGCAGTTTAAGTGGGCTGTGTAGCTGGAACAAAAAACGATAAGCAGCCGTGTAACAGCAAACCCAATTTTTAAAATAGCCAAATAATGAATAGAAAAGGAATAATCCTAGCTGGAGGAAGTGGGACACGTTTGCACCCATTGACAGAGGCGGTGAGCAAGCAGATATTACCAGTTTATGATAAGCCGATGATTTATTACCCTCTCTCAGTTTTGATGTTAGCTGGGATTAGGGAAATTTTAATTATTAGCACACCTCATGACTTACCCCAATTTCAAAAATTGCTTGGTGATGGCACGCGATGGGGGCTGCGCTTCGAATATATTGAGCAGCCTAGCCCAGATGGCTTGCCGCAGGCGTTTATTTTGGGTGAGGATTTTATCGGTGATGATGATGTAGCACTCATTCTTGGCGATAACATGTTCTACGGATACGGCTTCTCTAGACTTCTCAAGGAAGCCGCTGTGAATTCTGGAGCGACTGTATTTGCTTATCAGGTGCGTGACCCCAAGCGTTTCGGCATTGTCGAAATGGACGAGAATAAAAAAGCAATTTCTCTGGAGGAGAAGCCCGGAGCTCCGAAATCAAATCTAGCAGTGACTGGGTTATATTTCTTTGATAATCATATTGTTGATCTAGCCAAAGCACTCAAACCTTCGGCTAGAGGGGAATTGGAAATCCTCGACGCTATTCGACCATACATGGGGCGAGGAAATTTACATGTAAAGAATCTCGGGCGTGGTTTTGCTTGGTTGGATGCGGGAACACATGACAGCTTGCTGGATGCTTCCAATTTTGTTCAGACTGTTGAAAAACGGCAAGGTTTCAAGGTCGCATGCCTTGAGGAAATAGCTTGGGTCAATGGCTGGATCACAGACGATCAACTCAGAGCGCGTGCCGAAGAGCTTAATAAGAATAGCTACGGGGCTTATCTTAACGATTTGCTCAAAAATTAGATGATCTTATTTGTACTGCTTTTAATCAGGAGTCACCCGTCACGAATCACTTATTAGGCATTCTCCATCAATCATTCTCATTTTCATCCCATGTCCTTATCTAAAAATACACAGGAGCTTCCCGTCATTGTCTACACACCGGATTCTTCTCTGGCGGAGCCCAAGAGACTTTTTCGGGAAATGACAGATGAACTGAAGAATTCACGTGAATTAGCCTTTGCTCTCTTTAGCCGGGATATGAAAGCGCAAGTACGCCAGAGTATTTTAGGCTACGCATGGTTGTTTTTCCCGCCGATCGCTACAACTCTTGTCTGGTTTTTTCTGAATCAATCTGGGGTTGTCAAAGTAGCTGACACCGGCATGCCGTATCCTGCCTTTGTGATGATCGGCACCTTACTCTGGCAGGCCTTCCTTGAGAGTCTGACTAAACCAATCACGAGTCTTAATGCCTCGAAAGGGATGCTTGTGAAATTAAACTTTCCTCGAATCGCCCCTGTGCTTGCCGGTATTGGCCAGACCACTGTCACTTCTGCGATCCGGCTTTTACTTCTGGTTCCCGTTTTCATATTTGCTGGCGTGGAGGCTTCCTGGACCATCATCTTTTTTCCTTTAGCCTATCTTTCCATGGTTCTATTGGGCATTGCTTTTGGCAGCTTTCTTACCCCGATCGGCTTATTATACACCGACATTGCTCGGTCGATAGGATTACTAGGCCAGTTTGCTATGTATGCCACCCCTGTGGTTTATCCGCTCGCCACCGCGGGTTTCCTCGGATGGTTGAATCGTTTTAATCCGATGACTTACCTGATCGAAACTGGCCGTGCTACTCTCGTGGGAGGACCCTTTGACGCTTTGCCGATAGCGCTCATTATTTGCACCTTTGCATTTGTTCTGCTTCTCATCGGTTGGACCATCTTCCACATCACCGTGCCTCGTATCATCGAGCGTATGGGTATGTGAACCTAGGGCAGTATCTAGCTACGTTCACACCCTGCTTCAAATTCAACTCTGGCCCGTGCGGGCAACTTAAAATTCCTTTTCATGTCCTCACTACCCGAAACAAACAATTTAACGACAAATCATGAAGTTCTCGTTAAAGTCGAGAACCTAGGTAAGATCTTTTGCCGTGACTTAAAAAAATCTTTATTTTATGGTCTCAAGGATTCAGCAAAGGATCTTCTTGGCGGTTCGCGTAAAAAATCCTTAGCAGTAAATCAGCGCGAGCTACGCAAAGGTGAATTTTGGGCAAATCAAGGGGTTTCTTTTAAGCTTCGCCGTGGTGAATGTATTGGGTTAATTGGTCACAATGGTGCTGGTAAAACGACTTTATTGAAGATGCTCAATGGCTTGATTAAACCTGACACGGGGCGCATTGAAATGCGTGGCCGAGTAGGTGCTCTTATCGCCCTTGGAGCCGGTTTTAACCCTATCCTTACAGGCAGGGAAAACATCTACATTAACGGCTCTGTCATCGGGTTAAGTAAAAAGCAAATCGACGAGAAAATAGACGACATTATTGATTTTGCCGAAATTGCTGAATTTATCGATTCCCCCGTAAGAACCTACTCATCGGGTATGCAGGTGCGCCTTGGGTTTGCCGTAGCAAGTTCGTTACTGCCGGATATTCTCATTCTCGATGAAGTGCTTGCCGTAGGTGACATGGGCTTTACTATTAAATGTTTGAACCGAATCCGCGAGCTGTCGAAAGATTCTGCGATTATTTTTGTTTCTCATAACATGCAGTATATCTCGAATTTTTGCACGCGGGTGCTGGTAATGGACCGCGGTGTGCCGATACTGGATGCTGATAATCCGGGTGATGGCATCAACTGTTACTTTGGTCAGATGGAGTTCAAGGGCAGCAAATCTGGCAAGGGCGGGGCCAAGCTCGAAAGTCTTGAAATTTCTGTCAGTGGTGCCATCTGTGATTTAGATCCGGTTATTAGGCAAGGAGATGAGGTTGAGATTGATTTGTCATTTTCGATCAGCTCCGAAATCAAATCTGCTGTAGCTTTGGTGTGCATCGATGATGAATCCCAATCGCAAGTGATAGCCTACCCTCTGCTGAACGAATCAAATGAAAGTGCCCAATATCATCCCGGAACTCACCGTGTAAGAGTGCCCCTCGGAGCTATTGATTTAAATGCAGGTAGTTATAGCTTTTTGGTAGCAATCAGTGACACAGAGTCGAAAACAAATCTTCTTCGTGAATCAGGGGTGTTACCTTTTCGTGTGAGAGCCGATAATATGATTTGGTCAAAAATTGTCAGACCAACAAAGGCGATCGTTTGTTCAAAATAGAGACTGCTTGGAGTGCTAGAATAGCTGTTATTTAGCTATAGACGCTAAAAAATCTACTCATGGAAATATCTAATCATGTCCGATAAGGCAATATATGTGACCGAACCCTTTTTGCCACCGCTGGAGGATTACGTGGAATACTTGAAAGGGGTCTGGGACCGCAATGTGCTTACTAATCAAGGCCCCTTGGTTCGTGAGCTTGAGCAGAACATCCAGGCTTATCACCAGATCGATATGCCCGTGCATTGTGTGACAAACGGGGGCCTTGGTTTGCAAATCATGCTGAAGGCTCTGGACATCAAAGGAGAGGTGATCACCACTCCGTTTACCTATGTGGCTACGTCATCCTGCCCGTTGTGGGAAGGGTGCAGTATTAAATTTGCCGATATCGAGCCAGATCATCTGACCATTGACCCTGCTGCAGTTGAGGCCGTGATTGGACCGGAAACGGAAGCCATCATGGCAACCCATGTATTTGGTAATCCCTGTGATTGCGAGGCACTTGAGGTGATCGCCAGCAAACATGGACTAGCGCTCATTTTTGACGCTGCCCATGCCTTTGGGGTGAGCTACAAAGGCAAAAGTATTTTAGAGTATGGCGATGCGTCCATGGTAAGTTTGCATGCGACCAAACTACTGCACGCCGTAGAAGGTGGTTTTGTAGTTGCTAAGGATCCGGCCGTAGCGGAGAAAGTAGAATGGATGCGTCGTTTTGGTCACAAGGGCCCAGAAGAGTTTCATGGCTTAGGAATCAATGCCAAGATGTCTGAATTGCATGCGGCGATGGGGCTTTGTAATCTGAAGTATATTAAGGAAATTTTGGAAAAACGGAAAGCTGTCTGCGATGCATACGATCTCGCTTTTATAAAACTGAAAACTGAGGATTTGCGTCCTTACGCTTACAGGAAAGAAGCGACTCGGAATTACGCTTATTATCCACTGATTTTCGGTTCGGAAGAAGCATTGTTGAAGACTCTAGAAAGTCTCAATGATGCCAATATCTTCGCTCGCAGGTATTTTTATCCAGATCTATCAAGTTGTTTTGCCAGTGACCAAGAAGTATGCCCATTAGCGATAGATATTTCCAAGAGGATTCTATGTTTGCCATTATCAGACCTAATGGCGCAGAGGGACAAATCGGTTGAAATGGTCATCCATAGAGTGCTTGCTTCTAGCTAATATAATAAGTGTCTTGCATTAATAATAAACAAATTGAGAGTGATACTATGAAACAAAAACGAATATTGTTTTTAGGGGGATCGAAATTTCAACTGCCCCCCATTAAATATGCCAAAAGTCAGGGCCATTATGTGATTACCTGTGATTACCTTCCAGACAATCCAGGGCATGCGTTTGCAGATGAATATCATAACGTCAGTACTACCGATTTAAAAGCAGTTCTAGAATTAGCAAAAAGATTGAAAATTGATGGAGTCGTAGCCTATGCATCGGACCCCGCAGCTCCTACATGCGCTTATGTCGGAAATAAACTGGGTCTGCCATCCAATCCCTATGAATCAGTTTTAACGCTTGCGCGAAAGGATCTTTTTCGTGCATTTCTCGACAAGCATAATTTTCATACCCCCATTTCGAGAAGCTTCTATGATAAAGATGAAGCGTTTGAGTTTGCGTCCTCGCTTGGGGTCCCATTCATGATCAAGCCGGTAGACTCCTCGGGGAGCAAGGGGATTCGGAAAATAGAGACTTTGGATGATTTCGATGAATCATTTGAGTATGCGCTACAATTTTCTCGAGAGAAAATGGTTGTGATTGAAGACTTCTTCGTTCGGTCCGGTTATCAAGTGGCTGGCGATGGCTTCATTGTGGATGGAAAACTAGCCTTTCGTTGTTTTGCAAATGAGCATTTTGATTACTTGGTAAATGCGCATGTTCCGATTGGGGAAAGTTTTCCCAGTATTGCAGAAGAGTGGCAGCAGTCTGAGGCCCACACAGAGACGCAACGTTTGCTGGATCTTCTTGGGATGAAGACAGGGGCACTGAATTTTGATTATCACTACGACAAAAATGGTAAATTTTCGTTCTTGGAACTAGGTCCCAGAAATGGCGGAAATTTAATCCCCGAAGTTATCTGTTATGCCACTGGAGTAGATTTGGTTAAATACACGGTAGACGCAGCACTTGGTCTGGATTGTAGCGAGCTTGAGATGACTGAGACCGAAGGTTTTTATTCCTGTTACATGGTGCATGCCTTGAAAGACGGAATAGTGACCGATCTTTGGTATAGCGACATCATAAAGAATAAAATTCTGACAGAGTCTATAGAAGTCAAGATCGGAGAAAATGTTAATAAATTTGATGGGTCCAATCATACCTTAGGTACTATGATTTTAAAATTTGATTCAAGAGAAGAAATGCTGCACATGATGGATCATATGGAAGAGTATTTCCGTGTGGTAGTTAAGTGAGCAAGCTCTTGTTGCTGAGACTTAATGCATATCAGTATTAGTATGTTTGATGATACGACGAAAATATTATTTTTTGATGGTGATTGTGGTTTGTGTCAGCGTTCTGTTCAATTTATCATGAATAGGGATCATGAAAGACAAATTTTCTTTGCTCCTTTGCAAGGGCAGACGGCGAAAGTGGTGCTGCCGCATTCGTTGCGCATGAATTTGGATACTATTGTTTATCGGCGAGATAAAGAATCGACCCTATTGCGTTCGTCGGCGGTTTTACAGGCCTTGATCGATACTAATAGTGAGAGGCGGTTTTTCGCAAAAATTTCCATGTTGCTGCCTGTGTTTCTTCGGGATTGGTTTTACATGCGGGTTGCAAATAACCGCAAACGAATCTTTAAAAGCACGTGCCGCCTTCCCACTGAGGCAGAGCGTCGTCAGCTACTTCCTTGAGGCTTTCTGGATGGACTTGATGTTACTGAGGGCAGCCAAAAATTAGAAGTCTAGCTATAGGTTGCTATATAAAGTCTAGATTTAAATCTGTAACCATAAAGTGTGAATATGAATGATAGGAACCAAAGCTTCTTTGATGTTTTAAGCCGATGGATGACAGGTTCAAAGGTGATAGTTATTTGCTTGAAATGGTTGTTTGATCCTAGAATGTGGCTATTGCGTGCACTAATAGGATTGGCTTTGTTAGTTTTCATTAGCGATGCAATCGTGAATTTTTCAGATGTCGTTTACCAAGTTAATCGCATACTGGCTGGGTATCAGCTTTTCAGTGGTTTTGCCCTGGTGGTTGCCTTGGTCGTTTGTTGTTGCCTATTTCATCGCAGAAAAGAAATTCATCACTGGGCGTTATTACTTGATAGCAAAATCGTCCATAAGGCTATACTCACTATCGTCTTGCTGCTTTTAGTCTCATATATGGTTATGCAGCAAACGAGCTACGATACGTTCGTCAAGCACACATATAAAGCCGGCCTTATTTTCGTCATGGCTTGGGCGTTGGGGTTTTATATATTTCGCCGCAGAAAAGAAATTTCTCACTGGTTTTCTTTGATCGAAGGGAGCGTGATTCAGAAGGTGATCACCTCTATGTTGCTCTTACTCTGCTTGGTATTTACGCTAACGCAGAAAACAATTTATCCGATTACTCATGTGGGTATGTTTGAAGAATCATTTTACTCTCGCTTAACTAAAGATACACAAATCGAAGCGCCCGCTATGTATTGCCACTATGTTGATGGGAAATTTCGAGTGGAAAGCATCCGGCGTGCTTCTTTCTTTTTTCCGGGAGATCTTGACTTGGACTGCCATATATATCTTGGAATGATATATTTTAAGTGGCGCCATACCGAATATGTGAACGACATAATTATTAAAGCCGCCCAACGAGAAGGCCTGAAATTAGCCCCTATGGATCTCGTTTATTCATTAGGAGAAGACGTCCATATTATAAGCAAGACCCAAACTCAGTTGAGCGCATCAAAAACAAAAAACATTGATGGTCGTGCATACATGCAAAGGTAGCTATGAAAGATCATTTTTTTAACCGGATTACAGCAAGCGGATCGGCGACACAGTTGGCCTGCATAAGGATTATATTTGGAATTTATGTTTTTTGGCTTTTACTGTTTCCGGGTAATTTACAGGTAATCGATGAATTGCCGGCTTTGCCATTGAACCATGTTCATTTTTTCATGGTTCCTGAGAGTGTCAGTGGTTTATTCGTCGAGCATAACCTCTTAATTATTAAAATTGGAGTTGTTGCGGCAGCCTTGATGGTCGTAGGCCTGTTCACTACTATTGCCTCATGGATAACCACTTTCTGTTTTATAGCAACCCACTATACGTTATTTAAAATAACATATTATCACAATGAATGGCCTTATCTATGGCTCCCATTAGTGATATTGGCCATCGCTCGCTGTGCAGACAAGCTTTCTTTGGATGCGTGGCTTAAAAATAAGAAAAACTCGACGTTAACTGACTATAGTTCGAACGCATACCGTTGGCCCGTCGAAATAATAATCGCGTTTTTCGCATCGCTATATTTTTGCGCAGGCTTTGCCAAATTAGTGCCAATCGCAAGTGGTATCAAATGGTTGAGCGGAGTGCCAATTCAATGGCTATTCGCTACGCGTCTTTTTGATAGCCCTGTCTACTGGTTTATGAGTAGGCCTTTGTTTGATTATACGGTTCTCTGGCCCTTCACATTTATTGCGATATCAGCAGTGATCATTGAGTTGTCAGCTGGAATAATTTGGTTTTCAAGAAGATATTACCTTTGGGGCTTGGGCGCAATTTTATCGTTACACCTTGGTATTTATATCTTTACAGGAATGCCTGGATTTTTTCATACCTACCTGTTATTTTGTTTCGTTTTTATACCAACGAGATTTTTCAAGCGGTTTGATTAATCTCTGCAAACTGTGATCTGTCATAGGCAATTATGTCATCAACTGATGTAATTTAAGTTGATCTAGAAGAACAGATTTCATCGTTAATCACCACAGTTATGATTCAAAAATTCGCAATTCACGGAGTGCCCCGCACAGGCAGCACTTGGATCGGCGAGCTGTTCAACAGCTCGCCTCGTGTTTGTTATCGTTTTCAGCCGCTATTTTCTTATGCTCTAAAAGGATACTTAACCGAATCATCAAGCTTGAGAAAAATTGAGGATTTCTATAACGAACTTTTGGTGAATAATGACGCATTTTTGTCCCAAAGTAGGGCTCGGGTTTCCGGGAAATTGCCGACCTTCGATAAGAAAGAGATAACGCATGTCGGGTATAAGGAAGTCCGGTATCATAACATTCTTCCGAATTTTATCCGAAGCTCCAAAGACGTGAAGTTTTTCTTGATTCAACGAAATCCATTTTCGGTTATTAATTCTTGGCTAAATGCTCCCCGTGAATTTCGAGCTGATCTTGGCTGGAGTCATATGGAGGAGTGGCGCTATGCTCTAAAGAAAAACATGAATCGACCCGAGGAATTTAATGGGTATGAAAAGTGGAAAGAAGCAGCCTTGCTTTTTCATTATCTATCAGTTCAGTATCCGGATCGAGTGATGATTCTACCCTATGATGAGCTTATAAAGGACACAGAGGTGGTTGTGAAAAGAGCGTTTAAATTTATCGAATTAGATTATAGCGATCAATCAAATGATTTTATAAGTGGAAGTTCCAGCGCAAATGATGATGCCTACTCTGTTTATCGTTCTGAGCAAACAGATGATAAATGGAAATTGCAGCTCGACCCTGAAATAGCTAAAAAAATAAAGGAAGATTTAAGGGGCTCGGTTTTGGAGGGGCTGATTAGTGAAAAATAATCATTGAAACTTTAATCGCCGGTAAGTGATGTTGTCCGAGTATGTATACTATAAGCTCAGTAAGTAGAACCATCAATAGTGGTGCGCTACTTATGTATTTTGAATAAGTTGAGCATAAAGAGCGAGGTCAAAATTTGCCAAGGTCAATGGCATATGCCCACTTAAAATATAAGATGCAACATGTCTCAACTTAAGCTGACAGAAAGACAAGCAAAGCTTCTCATTGTCGATTTTTCCAAGGAGATTGTTTCCTCTCTGGTAGTTGCTGACCCTCTCGTTAGCGTTTGCTTTCTTGCTTATAATCAGGTGCCTTTTATCGAGCGGGCACTTGATAGCGTCCTTATGCAGGATGCCAATTTTGCTTTCGAGGTAGTCATCGGCGATGATGCTTCTACTGATGGATCTTCCGAGGTCATCAATCGCTACCAGCGAAAATACCCCGAGAAAATCAGAATTCTTCGATCCATCGAGAACCTCGGTAAATACACCGGCAACGGCCGTTTGAATTTCATTAGAAATCTTCGTGCATGTCGTGGCAAATATATCGCGATACTTGATGGCGATGATTACTGGACTGATCCGTTCAAGTTAAAAAGACAAATTGAATATCTGGAACATCATCCTGAGTATGCGGGTTCCTGCCATGACGTTGCGATTGTCGATGATGTTGGAAACAAACTTTCTCTCCCCGATGTTTTTGTAGACTACGGGGATAAAGTGGATCTCTGCTTTAACGACATAGTGACCTCAAAGACGCCGTTCCATACAGCTTCCTTTGTTTTTCGAGAAGATGTGATCGAATGTCTTCCCGATTGGTTTCTTAATGCTCCTTATGGTGACCGTCCTCTCATGTATCTTACGGCAGAGAGGGGCCAGATCCGGCGTATTCCGGAGGTGCTGAGCGCATATAGGAAACATCAAGGTGGGTTGACTCAAAAATCCTCTGGATTGGCTTATACTTTGATTTTTCTGCGTTTTAACTATATGCTTAAACGTTATTTTGCGCCGCAGGCAGATTCTAAATTTAATGAGATGTTACGACCGCGTGAGAAGAGTGCTATTTGTTGCGTATCTGGAAGTGGTCGTTTTAGGGAGTATGTATCTGCTAGTGCTTTTTTCACCCGACATCTCAGGTTTATTGCTTTAGGTAGCCTTCAGCTGCGCTTGCTACGTGTGGGATATACTAAAGGGCGGAATATGGTTGGTAGGTTTATTCCGAGTAAGATGAAGGATAGGTTTTCCAGTCGGTAGAGGTGTTGTTTTGAGCCTATATGACAGCAGATTTTATATGAGTGTGAATTGTTCTTCAGCAGTTAACTTTCAGTTAAAATCGACTCCGATAATAAAGTATTTAGCTGAAGCAATTAAAACTATGAGTGACAATTTTACAGAGATAGCAATGACCACTGCCAATTTAGATCGTTACTTGGTCCGCTCATCAATTTTCGAGGCTCTTAAAATAAGTTCGCAGAATCTTGCCGGCAATCTGTTAGACATAGGTTGTGGTAAAATGCCTTATAGAGAATATCTACTCAGAGATAGCCCCATTGATTCCTACACCGGTTTAGATATAGAATCTGCCATTGAATATGACTCAAGCATAAGTGCTGATTTTACATGGGATGGTGTCACCATGCCATTTGAGAATGATTCTTACGGTTGTGCCTTTGGGACAGAAGTATTGGAGCACTGTCCCGATCCGGAATGCATATTGTGTGAAGTGCATCGTGTATTGAAGCCAGGGGGTGTTTTCTTTTTTACTGTTCCCTTCCTCTGGAATTTACATGAGGTGCCCCATGATGAATACCGCTATACCCCGTTTTCATTGGAGAGGCATCTCAAGAACAGTGGTTTTAAGGAAATAGATATCAAGGCTCTAGGTGGTTGGCATGCATCGATGGCTCAAATGCTAGGATTGTGGGTAAGGCGGAGCCCTATGACACCAAGAATGAGAAAGATTCTTAGTTATGTGCTTTTACCCATAGTGAGGAAGTTAATTACGCTTGATGGCAAAAATAAGCCTTCTTTTGTTGAGGGTCAAATGATCACGGGTTTGTATGGTATTGCTAGAAAGTGAATGTTGCTCATAAGCTTTTTTAATCAGCGGTTTTACAAAATTTTTTGTGGGCCGCTACTGCCAAATAATGAAAGTCAAGCTTGCCAATATCGCCTCTAACCAGCCCAGTGTGTATGTCAGACATAAATACAGATCATTCGAAACAGGCAAAACTCTGTATAGCTAGCCCTCTGAATGGAGAGTATTCTGAAACCTTTATTCAGAATCATATTGATCGTTTGCCTTTTGATGTGACCACACTCACTGGTATGCAGTTATGTGAGTCTTCTGATGGAAGTCTGATCATGGAGTCCAGGGTCCAGAGAATTTTGCATCCCTTACTTGCTAAGCTTGGTCATTATGATCGGGCTTCTTTTGTCTCTGACAGGCAGGCTTCTTTTTTGAAGAATCATGGGGTGAAGGTTGTGCTTGCGGAGTATGGATTTACGGGTGTCAAACTTATGGATGCATGTAAGAAAGCCGATGTGCCGATCATCGTGCACTTCCATGGCTATGATGCCCATAACAGGGAGGAAATTGAGCCATGCCTGAAAAATTACCAATTGATGTTCAAACAGGCGGCTGCATTGATCGGTGTGTCCCGAGCCATGGTTGCCAAGCTAGAGGAGCTTGGAGCGCCAGCTGAGAAAATTCATTATGTTCCTTATTTCGTAGATTCCGAATCTTTCGCGCACACATCACCAGCCGGTAACCCTCCTGTTTTCTTAAGTGTAGGTAGGTTCGTGGAAAAAAAAGCTCCTCATTTGACCTTGTTGGCTTTTGCATCTGTATTGAACAAGGTTCCTGAGGCTCGCTTGGAAATGGCGGGTGATGGTCCTTTGCTCGGTTCGTGCAAGTGGTTAGCTAAAGCTCTAAAGATTGATCGTGCTGTGACATTTCACGGGCCGAAGGATCACCACTGGGTCATGCAAGCGATGGGAAGAGTTCGGTGTTTTGTCCAGCACTCAGTGGAAGCATTAAATGGGGATTCTGAGGGAACGCCGAATGCGGTTCTGGAGGCACAATGCTCTGGCTTACCCGTGGTCGCAACAAGGCATACTGGTATTGCCGATGTTGTGGTGCCTGATGTAACAGGGTATTTGTGTGAAGAGGGGGACTATCAAGCCATGGCAGTTGACATGCTGAAGGTTCTTGCACTCACAGATAGTGAGCTTGAGGCTATGAGTTTGGCTGCCAGAACAAGAATCATGGATGCTTTTGGAGATGCCCAGACTATTGGCAAACTGGCGGACATCATCCATGATGTGGCTTGAGTGATCACATCCCATCATTGTGAGGCAAAAAGTTTAGCTTAGAGGTTAAACTAACAGCGTTAGTTTCCGTTCACATTCAATCTATGGAACGTCCTAAAATAAAGTTTCTAATCCTCACCCTTGGATTTAA
>Ga0206126_10004813_pt1 | contig 12759 bp, 2 predicted proteins | sample Helgoland_Spring_5_FD_148621 | JGI IMG/M metagenome (GOLD analysis project Ga0206126, IMG submission 148621) | Pelagic subsurface seawater microbial communities from Kabeltonne, Helgoland, North Sea - Helgoland_Spring_Bloom_20160412_1 | ecosystem: Environmental > Aquatic > Marine > Epipelagic ...
CGTGGGCTCGCGGTCGGCGGAAGGCTCGCAAGCAACTCCGCCAGACTCTCGCCCGAAGGGGCGTCCTCGTCGGCGTAGGTGTCGCGAAGTGACGCCGTGGCGTCCGGATCCCTGTTCCACGCCTCGGAACGCCTGCCCCGCTGGCCTGCGACGCTTCCTGCGCGGCGGTTGATCATCGGCGGGCGGTAGATCATCGAAGGCTCGATGTCCATGTCCGCGACCTCTGATTCCTCAGAGTCGGTGGTGCTCATTCGAATGAGCGCGGGCATGATCCGCCCGTGCGCGGGCATGGGGTCGTTGCGGTTGCCCGTGGAAACCGACTCGACCGAGGACTCCTCGTCGGAGTCGACCGTGAAGCTCGATCCTCCATCTCCGCCGCTCAACTTGGAGCTGCTGCAGTCCTTCGCGTACATATAGTTGCCCATGTCCTGCGACAGCCCGCCCTGGTGGCCTCCGACGCCCGCCCGCCGGGCGTCGTCGAGATAGGACTCGAGCTGCGCCTCGGAGGGGTTGATGTCCCACTCGACGAACGCGATCCTTCCATACAGCTCGAAGAGCTCCTCCGACGACCGCCCCTTCGTCTTGTCGCTCAGCTCCGTCATGATCTCGTTCAGCACGGCGTCAAGACCGTCGTCTTTCGCCAGAACCTTGCGGATGACGCGCTCCAACTCGGCTTCCTGCTTCGCGACGTGATGCTCGCGAAACTGCCGAAGCAGGTGCATCTTGAGGATGACGTGGGCCTGGACCATCTTGTCGGTGAGGTCCACAGAGACTCCTCCGCGCAGCAAGCCGCTCAGCTTCTCACGTTCTTCGCGCTTGAAACCTTCCTGGAGCGACTCCTCCTTGGCCTGACCATGGCGCGGGCGCTGCGGGGCGCCGTGTCCTTCCGGGGATCCGTCGGCCACCCGGCGAACTCCCGCGCTGCGCCTTTCCGGCGAGTGGGGGACCAGGCCTTCGGCCCACTCCTTGTGGGAGAGTGCCTCCCGCTCCCGCGGGTTCTCCTTGCCGAGGGCTTGGAGGACCTCTTCCGAGAGCGTGTGCTCCTCAAGGTAAGCCCCTTTGGGGGCGAGCCCTCCGGGACTGATCGGGCTGAAAGGCGACCGGCTGGACTGGGTGGTAAAGTTGAAGCTCATGCCAACGGGATCGGCCGGGTTGGCAAAGTCGAACCCCGGGTCCTTCTCCGCGCTCTGGAGCGGGTTCACGAAGTCCCGTTCCCGGACGAGCAAGGCGCGTGCCGGCCCGAGCTCGGCTCTGCCTATGTCCGGCGCTCCGAGGAGGGAGCCGGAGCACAGCATGGGCCCGACGCTGTTGGCGACTTGCGCATTCCCGATGCTGCTGGTGATCGGCGTGTCGCCGCTCTTGGCGACGTTGTCCGTGCCGGGCCCCTTGAGTCCGAGAGAAGCATCGGTGATCGCACCGTTGCCAAAACCGATTTTACCCGACGACGAGGTGGACACGACAACGTGCTGGAGATCGTAGGCTGCCCCCGACCGGTGGGCGTTGCCGCCCCAGCGAAGGGCGATCACCTTGATGGAAGGGTCGACGTCGCCCTCTTTGTTCTGGAACATGGCGGAATCCAGGGGAATCCCCACCACTTGGCCCTTGTACTCCAACTCCATCTCCACGAGTGTCTTGTACTCGATGCGCGGCTGCATCGCCTGCTTTCCCGCCTGGAAAGTGCTGCGCCGCTCCAAGGGCAGGCCCTCATGGTCGAAGAGCACCGGGACGGAGCTGCCGTTGGGCATGATCACGTCGGTGTAACGCTTATAGCTGTCCCCGATGATACTCTCGACGTCCTCCTGACTAAGCTCCGAGAAGCGCAGCACCGAGAGCAAGGGGTCGAACGACACCTTCAGCGGCCCCGGTTCGGGGGACGCGTTCGTCTGGATCATGTTGATCCGTCCGCTGTCTCGCTGCTGAGGCCCGGCGCTCTGCCCGGCGTTACTCCGCGCCATGGCAGCCTCGCCGGCGCGAGCTTCCTTCGGGCTCACCACGGCCTTCCCGCAATCGGGGCGCTTGTGGCCGGAGGCACCGCAGCGGTAACATGTTGGGACAGGCCGAGATTTGCGGTTGGGGGTGAAAGGGGAGGGACGAGCACGTGAGTTAGAGGTTGAGGGTGAGAACTTGCCTCTCCTCTCGCCGCCTCTATCGCTTCTGCCATGATAGTTAGGTCTTAATGAACCTTTCCCTCCGCTCCCCCCTTTCCCTCTACCCGTCCTTCCGGGCATGCCTCCTTTGCCGCCCTTTCCCCCTTTGCCCCCTTTGCCGCCACCACCGCCTCTAATTGAGATGGCTGTCACGGCTGGCTGGTTGAACATCGCTCTCTTTGCCCCACTAGTTCTCTGCCTTCTATGCTGGGGCTTGGGTCTAGGGTCTCGATGACTCCCTTCCCCGCGAGGTGCGACCTCGCCGGCCTGGAACATCGGGCATGTTAACCGCTGTGTCTGAACGGTTTGCCTAATGTGCTCCGTTAGCCCTAGCACACTGTACGAAGACACAAGAGTTGTTCTAGGTGCGATCTTTAGTATGATGCGGGTTACTAGCTCCTCTCTAGTTTCAACCGCCTCTGTTGTGCTTACCGCGGCCTTCGACTCGTCGTCGGACCCGTCGCCCTCCACGGTCGTGGCGGGAGGCGATCCGTCGTCCTCATCCGACTCGCCATCTGAGTCAGAGGGTAGCGGGTGAGAGAAGTTATCAGTGTCAGATTCTCTTCCAATCTTGGGTCTCTTGGGTCTCCATCTACCCCTCCACTCTACTAGCGCTTTGTATAGTCCCCGCATGGCGGGTGTCGGGGGCGCGCGAAATGCTTTTAGCAGTAGATGGATGGCCTTGTCCTGCTGGGCTGTCCCAGCGGTATGAGCTCTATAACCGAGAAAGTCGCCCTGTTTGGTAGACAGGATGAGTGACAGAAGATAGCTGAAACGGGATAGACCCTCTTCTATGTCTGAAGGGTGGGCGATGGTACCCGCCAACCCCTCAAGCGCCCGCATGGCCTCCTCTCCGGCTCTACCTAGGGCCCGCACTTGCCAACGCTTAATCAAGCGGTGGATCTTCGCGTACGCGTCTAGATCTGGGAGAGGGGCTTCTTCTAGCAACGCGTTTGTCCCATCCGGTCGTATTAACCGTGCTACGCTACGATACTCTTCGCACGCTGGGTCAAGCTGAGCTACGACCTTCCGTATCGTGTCGCGTACATGTAGCCTTAGAGAGCGTATCGCTCGTGGATCTAAGTACAGCTCCTCTAGCGTGTCCTCCTCTCCATCTATGTTCAGAAGCTCTACCCCTGTTATTTCTACCTTGGTACGCTTGGCACTCGCTGGCCGGGTAGGTTGGTAGTCTAGCTTTACCGTGTGCTCCTTTAGATCGCGTAACAACCTAGAGCATATGGTCGCCAGCCGTAGGCTCTTCCCCCTCAACTCTAACACTCTAGGGTTTATGGTTGGGGTAGACCTCTTACCTGCCCGACCGCCTTCCTTCGAGTGGACGTCCAAGTTGGACGCCTGTGTCGAAGACGTTTCGGCGAAGGTGTTACCGACATCGAGAAGACCGTCGAAACGAGTTGATTCGTGAAGGATGCCGTCGCGACCGTTTGATTCGATAGCGAAACGTCGAGCGTCAGACGCGTGAGTGATTTGGCCCGCATCGGGCGTGGTGGACAACCCGAGCATCATCGGGAAACCCGAGTGGCCCCCGCGTCGCGACATGTTCCGGCGAGTGTGGGGGGAAGGGGAGGGTGTGTAGTGCGCGTTGATCGCGTTTGATGTCAGTGGATGAACGGATGTGGTGCAACTCGTGCGGTAAGCTTACTTCCACTTCTCGCGCACGTGCTTGATCGTCTTTTGCAGACGAACACGTGTGTATACGAGTGCGTGCGAGTTCAGCTCTTTCACCTCGTTCTCGAAGGTGTGCTCGGCCCCTCCGGCGACTATCTCGTCGCGGGGAGTTTTCGCCGAGTTAGACTTGTCTTCCTCGGTGTTGCCCTTGGCAGCCTTGTCGTTCTGCAAGAACTTCTTGCCGAGCGCCCTGCAGTATGCGCGGGTGTAGAACGAGTAGTTGTATGCGTCGCGTGGTGCAAGTTGATGTTCCGCCGGCCGAGGGGAGGGTAAGGTTAAGCGTTGGGGAAAAGGTTTGGGTCAGACGAAAACACTCCTCTCCGCGCGGTTGCGCTGGTCGTTTGAGGAACGAGCGGAGAGGGTGGGTGAGCTTACTGCGAGCGTGTGTAGCGTGCGCGTGTATCCCTCTACTCTGCGTGCGCTACCTTGACCTCTCGTTCCCTGTACGTGCCCCGCTCGTCTAGTCGAGTGGGACGGTGTCCGGGAGGGAAAACTTTCCTCCACGTTATGTGTTGTGGCTCTACTCAAGACGTGGCTGCTTCAGAAGCCAGGGGTCTTGGTGTCTCTAACAACACTCGTACCGCAAGCGCAATCTACGTTGAAGTGGGCAGTTGCGCGCGTGTACGTGCCTCCGGGCTCTTTACCGTAAGGCTTACTTGTATCCACTATGTGGTGCTACTTTAATTAGGGCTCAAAACCTAACAAGGTGCGCACGATACGTGCTCTACCTGTGGACGCGGGGGGCAGAACTTACGCTGGCCCTGACGTCGTCGCGTCGTGATCCGCGGTAGGATCGACGTGACTGCCCTTGACCGTGTTCTTGTACGGCGCTGTAGGGGAGGGAAGGGGAAGCTCGATATGAGAACTATTCCCTTCGTCGAATTCGCTGCTGGGGACGTCTAACAACACGCACGTGGATCAATCCGTGCGTCTAATCAAACCTCTGGCAACACTCTACGTTGCGCTCCTAAAGCGTGCGCGAGGCGTCCCGATGTGGGAGCCGCGGCGTCGCTTGGTAGGGGCACGGGTGAGGAACAGTGGCTAAGGCGATATGGGGGAAAAGTGGCACGAGGTATCTGTGTTTTCATATAGTGGTATGCACGAACTTTTCTACACACGGCGGGATGAGGGTCCTCGCCTCGAGGAATCCTCCCCTGTCTTCCGGAACGTTCTCACCTCCGGCGTGCGAGCCATCGTTGGTCTCCATGAGTTCGACTCTGGTTAGTGGCCTTCGATCTCCGCTCCTCAATTTCTGTTGATTGATTGCTCGTTGTGATTGATTGCTCAGAGATCACTTCACGTTTTCCCCTCTTCATTCTCTAATCTATTATTTCCTAACGTAACACATTGTACCACCCGCCTTAGGGGTACTGCTGTTACTCAATGCATTGTATGGGAAGTCTCTGCTGACATAATGGTAGACCACTACGAGCAAATAACTAGTCCCACAGATATTGATCTTGCATGGCGCTCCACTCATACTCAGTGTAGAGCCACATGCTTCCCTCATTATCTCGCGTCTGTCACCCCCCGATGTCTCCCCTGGGACATTCTTTCAGCGAGAGATGATAGCGCGGCGGCGTAGGTATCCCAGTGGTCTTTAACGAAAGGGAAAATTCCAACCGTGCTATGCTTATAGCTTGTCGTGTCGGTTTAGTCTTACATCTTTCATTCTTCATACCTATGTCGTCTTTGCATTATCCTATTGCGTCTTCCTGTTGCCCCCCCGTAGCGTTGCGTGCGAGGGTCCATACTTCTCCGTAATCGTGGGGTAACCTCTTAGTGCCTCGATGGGAGCTGTTCCCATGATTTGGGGGCTTAAAGAGTTCCACAAGTCCTTCCCAAGCGGCTTCGTTGCCGCGTCTGCCAAGTTGTCTTCCGATCGAATCCACTTGACCTCGACCAGTCCTAGCTGGACGATCTGCTTCGCCCAAAGCAGCCTCATCCGGTGATGCCGTGCCTTCGGCGCGACCTTCTCCGGTGCGCTTAGTTGCAGTTCTTCTACTGCTGCTTTGTTGTCTCCGAATATCGTGATGCGTCCTACTTTCTCTCCTGTGTCTTTCAACTTCGCTTGAATGTCAAGGGCCACCTTGATCGCCTCGCTCATCCCGGCCAATTCCGCCTCGTAGGTGCTCAGCGATATGAACTTCTGCTGTACGCACAGAAACTTGATGATCGCGCCTCCGCAGATGACTGCGATTCCGGTGAAGGTTTTCACCTCGTAGTTCGTGTCTACCATGAGGTAGCACCCTTTGTCCTCTGTGGACCGGAAGATTATTCCAGCCTGCTTTTGTCCTTGTAACCACCGGAGGAAATGATTTGCTTGCCTCACGTGTGATTCGTCGGGGTTACTCATGATTCTACAAAACTGCGTGTGGGCGAACGCCACCACGGGGTGGCTATGTCTTGTCCAACCCAGTAAGCCGCAGAACCTGAAGAAATCTATCTCCTCCTTTATCGCCTTCCGGTCCGCTTTTGATAATGGGACCTTGTTCGGTACTGTGAAAGCAGTCATGGGAACGTCCTTGCTCTTCTGACGTTTTCCCATCTTTCCTTCCTTCAGCAGTGTCTCTATCGTGACCTGTTGTGTCAACTTTAGATCCGGTCCTGACCGGTCTAGGTACATCCCCAGAAACTCCTTCGGGTACTGTTCGCAAGTGCCTGGGTATCTGTTAAGGATCCTTTCCATGATGTACTTTCCAAACCTTTCGTCGTTTGCTACGAGGAACATGTCGTCTACCCAGACGGAAATAATGCAGTAGTAATACCCCGGTTGGTGATTCGACGGTTGATTACATATCAGCTTCCGGGGGTCTAAGTGATGCCCTATCTTCGGCGCATCCCCGTTACAACTCCCTTGGTCAGGGGAGTACTCGTGTTCCGCTACCATCGTTCCTAAGAATGCCTGGACGGTATCGTATCCCTCCGGCACCGGCCCTTGTTCCTCTATCGTAGGGGCCGCCGTCCTTGGGCGCGGGTAGATGATCTCTTCGTCCGGGGTTCTGGCGTCCTTTCCCGGGTCATCTTTGAACTCCTTCATGTCTCTTTCTGCTTCTTCGAACGTGACGCACGTTCTAAATAAACATGGGTCCTGGAAGCTCCTGCAGAATCCCATGATTTCCAGTTGTCGAGTGCACAGGGTGATCCAGCGCCTCGCCGCGGTGGGATCTCCGTACAGGTTCTTCATGACCTGTAGGAACATTTGCCGACCTTCGTTGTCGTACGTGGCACACCCTGCTGGTGTGGCGGCGAATAACAAAGCGCCCACGGGAGCTTGGAGATACGCCCCCGATACGTCGAGCTTCCCGCTCCACATGCCTTCTCTGTTGCTGATCCCCATCAGCATCCTAGTGGATTCCAAATTTGCCGTGGGAGCATATCTCGAGCCTGGTGCCATCTCCTTGCTCGTCATCTGATCCCCCCGTAGGCAAGCTCTCGCTTTCCATTTAGTGATCTTCCCTTTTGCGTCTCTCTTCCGAGAGAATGTAGTCATTATTGGGATGATCTTGGTTCCTGGTGGGATCTCATCCCATCTTCGGAAGACCACCACCTCTTGATCCAGCAGGTTTTCCACCCATTCTTTTGTGTTAGCCTGCTTGAACATCTCCCGGTCGTGTGGGTCTTTGTTTCTTGCGATAGCTTCGGAGTAACTCAGACCGTTATCCTTCGTCGTCGTAAGCGCCTTGGCGATCCTCACTACTTCGATGTGATCTCTCGTCTGAGCCTCGTCCTGAGCGTTCTTTGCTAGCTTCTCGCCTAAGACATACTCCGGGTGATTCTTGTGTCGTCCCGAGTCCCGAGGCGTTATTAAGGCCTCCGGGGGTCGATGCGATTGTCCGGTCTCCGACATTCTTCCGACCACCGTTTTGATACGGTCATCAGATCCGATTTCGAGTAGTAGGTTGCAATCTTTCGTTTCCTCGAAAGTGAAATCCCACTCTCCTTCTATGACCTCTCCCTCTTGGACCAAACAGAAGTAGGGCTCTACGTCGCCTTCAGTCTGGAGGGCATTAATTATTCCTTTTGGTGCCACTCCTTCTACCGCTGCATTCGGAGTAGACGCGTACTCTTCCGTGACGTTCGGTATCTCCCTGATGCCCCGTCCTGCTCGTTGTGAACGTCTGATTTCCGGTACCTCCGGTAGGTCCAACTTCCCTTCTTCTTGTTTCTCCTCCCCCTGGTCAAAGTCGACGTGACGGTCCAGGTCTTCTCGTATGTGAAAACCTTCGTCTCTTCGAGGGCCAGCACCCTCCCGGTCTTGTCGTCTCAACTGTTGAGGACTTGGCAAGTTACCCATGACTTCTCTTTGGAGCGATTGTGCTGACATGCGCTCGTCTCCGCCGCCTCGAGGCATGTCTTCGTCCTCGTCTGAGTAATCGTCATCCGAGTCGTCCTCTCTCATCAGGATTTCCGGTGACACGCCTTCGGCTCGGTTATACATATCCCACGCGCCGTTCTGGCCGAGGACCCCTATGGCGGAATCGTCTTCTATCCTTCCGTCCCTAGCGAAATGCTCGAGAGACCCGTAAACCCCGGACGCTTGCGCTACACTGCCGACATCCTTGTCTATGCGGTGTTGCATCGGAGCGAGCTTTCGTGGTTTGGTACGGTCTTCCACGGCTATTTGTGCCGTCTCGACTAACCCTTTCCCGTCCAAACGCCTCACCTTGACTCCTCTGCTCTCAGTGAATCCTACTATGATACCCTCGACCGCTCTTGGGCCTAGCTTCGTAGTGTAGTCCGCTCCCCCCGGGAGTAAAGAGTTTGGCCTCAAGATGTATGCCGTCGATCCGAGTATCTGGATGTTTGAGAGGTCCGGCCGCGTCCCGAAGAGGTAGTAATGTGGTGACTTCCATCCTAGACTCTTGGTTGCGATCTTGTTATTAATCCATACCGTGCCTTCGAACAGGTGCCATGCGTATATGGTCACGGGTAGCTTTGCGTGTACGATGTGGCATCTCCAATCGCCTAGGAGAGTTTGAATCTGTCTCTCCACGAACGATCCCCATTGACTGCGGGGCAGTAGGGACTCGGCTCGAATCCCGTGGCGTGCGCACTCTGCCATCCATTCCGGATTTCGGTGCTCTCCTGCACAGTCAGTGGTAATGGAGTCAATGCGAAGCCTCAGGCTCTGGGCCTCTAGAGATATGAGTCTGATAACCGAGATGGCATCGCTCTTCTTCTCGAGGTAGTAAGCCCACGTGTAATGTGTGAGTCTACAGCATATCACCGCTATGTAAAACTTCCGCCCCCCGGGCTTGTGAGACTTGTACGGCCCGATGAGGTCACAGAATAGCCGCGACATCGGGGCGTCTATCCCTTCTCTCACTCGGATTTCAGGTTTGATGTCTGTTGCACCTCGCTTATCCTGCATTTCCGGCGACATCTCCTTTAGTTTCGCGATCGTCACCTCTTGTACCTCTCGGATTTGTGCTGCGCTCAAGCCTTGCGCGCATCCTTCGGCTAGGAAACTCTCCAGACCTTTTACTATGGAAGATCCCATCTTCGCCTTCTGCTTGTTGAGCATCTTGCCTCGTCCCTCTAGGCAGGACACGCAGATCTCTGTATCTTTGTGATTTCCTATCTTCGCTCCGACAGCGTGGAGCACTGACTTTAGGATCGTTAGCTTCGGGCGATGGTTGAGAGCCGAGTGCCAAAAGGCATAAGCTCCCACCTTCACCGCGCCTCTAGATTGACGGCACTTCAGGTGCTCGTCTTCCTCTTCACTTGTTTCTAGAGGTATCGTCCCCGTAACCGGTTCTCCCCGGATCTCCCCGTCGCTCACCTTTTCCTCGATAGGCGAAGCTGACGGCTTTAAAGCCCCAAGACGACCTACGGTTCCTATGGCCACAGGTTCTGGGTTGTAGAGTGACCTGACTCGCGCTGGCTCTCTCGTGATGCTTGAGAGATCGATACCAAGGCCTTGCGGGTCTTTAGGTCTCGTCTCTTTGCTCATGGGTTCAACTCGGATGCAAGCGTAGTCACTTCGTTTCTTTCCCAACAAAGGTATGTGAACGAGGGTGTTTCCCTTCTCGTCATTAAGGTATATCCCTGTCTGCCACACCCCTGCCGATGGGCAAGCGGCCTCCTCCGTTCCAGCTAAGACGGCGCGCGAGAGGGGAAGAGCCTTCGTGAAGACTCCTGGAGATAGGATTATGCCGTTATCTTTTCCCATGGAGGGCTCGTACCGCCACAAGATGGGCACTCTCAATTTTACCCCGCCTCCACGAGGGTCGATGAAACTCGTCATTAGCCATTCGGCATGGCAATGCCCTAACTTTCCCTTTTCTCCTTCGATTGCCGAGCTTGCTGTAGGCAGGCTAGGATCGAATGCGCATTCGTCGCTGAAGAAGTCCTTGTCTCCTGAGACGCTGATGTTCGCTCCTGAATCCACCAGGGCACACCATGGCTCCGAGAGGACTCCGGGTTGTAGACGATTGACTCTTGCCTCCGGCTTATCGTCATCATCCGACTCTGACCGTTCGCCTCTCTCCTTGGCGTAGATCTCAAGATCTTCCTCGTTCTGCTGTTTCACGAGGTGTCGAATCATAAAAATGCAGTTAGATAGATCGTCCTTGTCGTACATGCTGGCAGCGGCTGTCGCCGCTTCCCTGTAATACAGGATCCGATCCGCGACGGACAACTTCTGCGTGTCTTGCGGCCTGGCGGATGAACGGTGATCCCCTTTGTTGTTGAAGGAGTTCAGGTATGCGACTTCACTCTTGATTTCCTCTTCCAAGATGTCGCTTTCCCGCTTCGACAGGGTAAAACCTCTCGTCCTATTTGACTTCCTAGCCTGCATCGCGTTTGTCTTTCTGATCGATCTTTCCATGAGTTCGAGTATGACCATCCTCGACAATTCCTTAGGTAACTTCTCGATGATGGTCGCCCGTTGGAAGTGGTCGTTTGGGAGATCGCGTATTGTCTCCAGCACCCTTCTCTCAAGATCGGCCCGCCTCAATGCTATCTTTGCTTGACTTGCTTTGGCCCTTGTATCTTCTTTCCTCTTTTCTCGGGTCAACTGTTTTGGGCCTTTGCTCCGGATCATGCAAATCTTTGCGGTCCTCTCCTTGAGTTCACTTATCAACGCCTCCCACTCCTCATACGTCGGTGTTGTTTGAACGGTTAGTGCCCTCTCTATAGAGCGCCACGGCCGTTGCTGTGCTTTCGTCAGCTCCTTGTTCAAACCCTCCTTGTACTTGTACTTGAACGTAAGCGTCGGACTCTCCGTGCTCATGCGCCAGAAGCGATCACGGTGCTCCCGATGAGCTTTCTGGGTGGTTTCCATCATTTGTTGTGAGTACCTTCGCTCGGCTTGTCCTCTCAGATCTGCCATCCAGTTGCGATGGTCGTCCTCCTCGGAGCGCCGGACGTAGGCAGAGCCGAGCGCTAGGATCCTTCGATCTCTCAGCCATCTGGAGCACGGACTGCCGTCGCGGAGTTTACCTTTAGACGTTTTGTCCCCATCTTCTACTTGCTTGTCTCTCCAGGAGCTCCTATGTTGAAGGTCCTTGGGAGATGAGTATACCTTCTGTCTTCTTACGGACTGGCTACTGGGTCGTGAGACTTCACGGTAGCACCTTTCTAGGTGTTCCAATGTCCACGATTGGTTGTGACTTTCGTCTTCCACTGGCGGCTTCGGCTTTACCTGTTCCGTCACAATGTTGAGTACGCGTGCTTGGGTGCACGCGGAATCATCTTCCTTCCTAGCCTCTTGTAGGTGTGGGAAGTCCGTTCCGGCGAAGTATTCCGCATTGAATTCGGAGCCTTCCTTTGGTGTTGCTACGGTGAAAGCCTTTTCAATATCGAAGCCTTTGTTTCGTGGGTCGGTACTGTTAGAGATCGTATTGTTAGAGATCGTGTACCCCCCGGTGCCGACATTCGAAACCTGCCGGTCTACTTGAGCGGCAGTATCGGCTTTAACGGGTAAGGCGTGAAGTAGGAGCTGTTCTTCTGCGTCTTTCCTGCGCTCTCGTCGCAGTCGCTTTTGGTATAACTTCTTCCCTCCCCGTCGACTTCGGTTTCGACGTGTATTCTTCTCCGGTTTACGTCCGGCGTGTGGGGTGGGTGGGTTGGTCAAGTTTTCCAAGTTTGCGCGTGGCGTCCAAAGGCCGTGTGGACGAATAACTTCCATGATTTGAAGCCGGGGCTTCTCCTGGTCACGGCGGGCAAACTCCTCCTCGATTTCAAGCCTCGTGTTGGACAAAGTTGCCAAGATGGCCTGTGAACGGGGAAGAGCTTCTGGAAAGACTTCGCCGTTCAAACATACCCGATGCCTATGGGGTATCGTATGTGTCCGTTCGATGCCTACCTTCTTACGATACGTTGAAGGGATCGTGAATGTCTGAATGGTATTCACCTTTGCTTTGGAGGTGTAGGGCGCAGCTAGGATGGGAACTATCCGCCCTTCTCGGCACCACCTCATCCCTGGGCAGTTCGATGACTGTGCGCAATCCATGTTTGGGACTACGAGGTATGCGCCTCCACCGGAATAGCGTTCGTCCTCCATGTTTGACGATTCCTTACCATCTCGGTCAGGTGGTCGCGATAAGCGGCGGCGCCCTCTGAGTGATGGAATCTGCGGCACCTTCTCATTGGACTCGTCTTTGTCCCCGGTCACTCCTTCGATAGCACCATCGTGTTTGACCTCCAGAATCGCCGTGGATTCTGTGAAGAAACGAGCGAGTTTGTGTTGCTTATCCCCATGCTGTATTACCCACCCTCTGCATCCATGTAAGTGTCCGGCCTCGGTCCGAGTAAATCCGCATGCCTGGCAAGAGCGGGTTCTATCGAGTGGGCTCCCCTTGCGAGGGACCGGTTTTGCGATCTCTTTCTGTGCCGGAAAGCCTCCTATATGGGAGGGTGTGCGTGGGCGCGGGCAACATAGGCAGCAACCCAGCCTCAAAGCTAGGACATGACCACCCCT
>Ga0206126_10004814_pt1 | contig 12758 bp, 10 predicted proteins | sample Helgoland_Spring_5_FD_148621 | JGI IMG/M metagenome (GOLD analysis project Ga0206126, IMG submission 148621) | Pelagic subsurface seawater microbial communities from Kabeltonne, Helgoland, North Sea - Helgoland_Spring_Bloom_20160412_1 | ecosystem: Environmental > Aquatic > Marine > Epipelagic ...
ATACTTTTCTACTGGAATACCATCACCATCATTAAACACAGTAATTTCTCCTGTTTCGCGGGAGTATGTCACTCGTATATTTCGCACTCGAATTGTCTTTGAATCACTTGACTCCCTTGTGCGAGTATATTGGTCAATGGCATTCACTACAATTTCATCGAAGATTTTGAATTCACCAGGCACAAACGAAACATTGCCCTTCTTCATTCTTCCAGATGTTTTGTCAAAATACCAGATTTCTTCAGTGGTTTTCTCCGTAGAACCTACATAAGTATCTGGTAGTTTAAGAACGTGTTCATGGTGTGTGAATTTTTGATATTTTTGATTTGCTGCCATAGTCTATTAACTGAATGTTATCTAAAACTCTCGTATTTTTTTAAATCAATTTTCTGCTTCATTTTTATTTAGGTAGTTTAAAGAACTAAAAATAAAAATATTTTACTTATTTAATAATGATGAAAACTAGTAGCATTTTATTAATAGTAATAGCTTTGGCAACATTTGCTCTTTTTTTTAGACTTTATCAAAGGAAACTAGATAAGTTGGAATCTAGTGAAGGTTTTCAATGTAAACCAAAAGCTACAGTATCAAAAATTACGGATCGCATTGACAAAACAATGAGAATTTACATTAATTCTAGTAATCCTATTGTAAAAGGTGGCACTGAAAAATTCACTATGGAACACATAAAACCAATGATGAATGACCTAAAAAACATATTATCACTTTATTTAACTAAATACTGTAATATTGAAATTACTAGAGGAACTGACACTAATGAATATGGTGTTCCAGTAGTGAATATTACAGTAAAAGACACCTTAGTAGAAAACACAGGAGGTAATAATATTATAGTAGAAACATTCCAGGGTTCAATCAATAATGATATTACAACAGTTAATAATTTCTTTGAACCTAAAAGTTATGAAGATCAAATTTATCAATGTAAATTCAATGAAAGTCTAGTTACTGAAGAGAAAAAATTGCCAGATAACTTAGGTTCATCCGTAAAAATAGGTTATGAATACACTTTCTCAACAGAAGATACTGAAAGTAATGTGGAAGGTAAATTGTTTTTAGTAAATGTCACTCAGGAAAACAAGGAGCATCTATTAAATTCTCAATCAAATAAAACAGCAAAAGGAGAGGCTACAATTACACCATTTGTAAACTCAGGAGACACCATAAAATTAGTTTTCAAGTGTGACGAAGATAATAACATAAATTGGACTAATATTAAAGACCTTAATTTAATTTATGTTCCAGATAATTTAGATGAAGATGAATTATTAGAAGATGAAGAAGAGGAATATAGTGAATTGTCGCTTCCATTTGAAGACCAAATTACTAAATTCTGTTATGACCGCAATGATTGTCCTTATTTCTACATTGACTTTAAAATATTAATTAAAGAACCAAGTATTGAATTAATTTCGTTTTTCACACTAGGTAAAATAAATGACGATGAAGATTTCTTACAATTAGTAGAGTTAATTGGTAATGGTAGAAAATATAATTCAGTTCAAAAGGGTATGTTTAGAGCAATTCACTTATCTAAAACATTCTTCTTTGCTAGAAAATATGCGGATGTTGATATAAACGAAAGGTGTCTCTTAGAAAAATTTACTAGTAATGAAAGTTTAGGTGAGGTTCTTAATAGAGAATTAGGCACTAGTGAATTTGATAATTCTACCCTTATAGAAGAATACTACTCCCAAAGAGGACAAAACCTACTCTTTATTAAAGAAAATATTAGAAATAACTTAATTAAAAGTTGTAAGAATGACAAATTAAAAGAATTTTTAGTTGAAAATAAGGATTCTATGGATACAATAACAAAACTAGACAAAAATTCCAATCTCCTTAAAAGTATGATAAATATGACAGGAGACTTTAGTGGCGAAAACGACAAGGAAATTGATAAAATTAGTAGTAAATGGAACGAATTTCACTCTATGTATAATTCACAATTAGAAGACCTTTTAGTTGAAAAATTAGATTTAACAGATTCTAACCATAGAATAGAGAGAGACACTCATAAATATCGCATTAATAAATATAAACAAGAATTAGAAAAAATACGAAAAGATAATAATCCTAATAGTGAAAGTTACGATAAATTTTATAGAAATCAGGAAGTATCACTTCAAAATCAAAATGATGGAACCGTGCTAAATTATTCAAGAGTATCAGATCGTGGTAAATTTGTAGATAAATACATGATATTTGCCAATGGTGGTTGCCTTAAGAATTTAGGTGGGAAATTAGTTATTGAATATGACTATAATTTCCAAAGAAATAACCCTAATTTACACTTTAATTTTGAAGTAATAAACAATCCAAAAGACTACATTGCTAAGATGAATTTATCTTTGGTAGATGAAAAGCGTAACCGTAATTTCACTATGAATGAAGTTCCAACAGTTCTCATTTCACCTGTAGGAATGTATGGAAGAGTATTGGCTATTGAAAATGAAAATATATTTTTGAGAAATTGTAATGGAAAATTAAGCGAAAGATTTAGATTTCGCGAATTAATAGAAAGTCCTTGTGATTTCCCTGAAAAAGAAGTTAATTAATAGTTTCTCTGTTTTTAATTTCTCTTTTTATAATAATAACATATGCGAAAAGCAATAGTAATAGGTATTATTTTATCAATCGCAGTTTTAATTGCTGTTGTTGTTTACCTTTTTAATACAAAAAAGGAAGGGTTTCAGGATAATAGCGGTAAAACAATAAAACAGTTAGTAAATGAAATCCCTTTGGAAAGTTTACAAGACGGTGAAACGTATTATATGAGAATTAAACCTGTAGGACCTCATCATATACGTTATAACCAAACAAGTATCAAATACTTGACTTCAACACCTGCTAATAGTGCTGCAAGAACAACTGAAAATCCCAAATTAGCTGTGCCACTTAAAGTTGTTGTGGCTAATAGGGGTGGTTTTTTTCTCACTACCCCTGCCCCTAAAGGTTATATTTTAGGTCGTAATAGTAGAGAGGTAAGATTTAGGACAAGTGGTTATAAAGTTGAAAGTTGGACTTGGTGGAAAATGGAAGGAACTAATTTAAAATCGATAGAAGGTTATTACCTTTACTTTAGAGATAATTATTTAAAAATAACAGAGTTAAAAAATATACCGCCATTTAAAACAAATATTGAATTTCTAAGATCGTCATTAGTTGATGAACTAGTAAATCCAAAAATGACTAACATACCATTAGAGAATGAAGGTAAATATAGAATAAAAATTACAGATGGCACAAAATCAAAATATGTAGCATTTACTTATGAACGTAGTAGATGGAGATATAAAACAATTCCAGAAGATAAAAAGGTAGTTAGTAATATTTTTATGGTTAGAGACTATAATAAAGATACAGGTATGTTTTATTTAGATGATAAATTTAAAAATTATGGTCATTTTAAGTCCAGACATAATTTTAGATTAGATGGTAATGAATGGGTTGCCAGAGAACCTGATAAAAAAAATATAAATACCCAAATGTATTATAAAAAAATTGGGAATAAAGCAGTTTTAGTTTTAAAAAACAAACATCTTGGGTTAGAGTATGTTACACTCAAAGACGACATAAATAGTGAGTTTTCTGGCTTAACAATAAAAAATTTTATAAGTGATTTTAATGATAAATCTATAAGTGTTGAACTTGAAAAAGTAGATGATAATGTTGTAAGTCCTGTTCCAACAAGGGAAGAGACATATCCAGGTTCTAATGGACAAGAAATAAAGGGTGATTATCCTGTTTATTATAAAATAAAAACTACTACATACACTAAAGAATATAATAAATTGAAAGTAAGTGATGAATATTACTTAGGTGGAAATGAAGATGAATATAGAGGAGACCTTATGACATTAACTAGAGATTTAAACAATGGAGGAATTTTTAGTGTAACAAGTTCTAATATGAAAGAATTTTTTATTAATAAAATTAACTTTAATGATAAATATGAAGTCATAGAAAAAAAAAGAATCAGAGCAGTTAATAGCAATTTTAAATTAGACCCATTAAGTACAACTAATTATACTAAATGGAGTAAATTTTCTTATGACCCTCTACTGAGATTATTAAATTCTTACCAAACTAACATCTATACACATGCTCACCCTTATGATGGTAGAATAGAACTTAGAAATCATGTACATCATCATACCGTTGATATTTTTTGGAGGAGAACAGTTTTTGAATTTATTGACGTAACTGATGAAATAAAATACAAAAAATTACATGCTATCGAGGGACCCAAAAGAGAATTAGCAGAAGCAAAAAAATTAGAGGATTTATATAAACAAAAACAAGAGGAATATACTAGAGAAAGAGCAACTGAGCAAGCAAAAATAGATAAATTGAAAGCTGATCTAAACAGCAAATTAACTGAATTAACTGAAAAAAACCAGCAAGACTTGGAATCTGCCCAATTAAGTCATAATCAGCAAATAGCGAGTCAAAGACAAGATACCGATACGAGATTAAATACTATTAGAGCAGAAGTCAATGCTGCCCTAGCTTCTAAACAAACCACTATTAATAATAAACAAACTGAATTAGAGAACAAAACTGCTGAACTCAATTTGAAAATATCACAATTAGACACCCAACACGCAAATGATTTATTAATTAAACAAACAGAGATAAATAATGCTATTAGAGCTGAAGAACTAAAATTAGAAACATTCAAAACTAATAATGCTACAGCATTGGCAAGAGAAGAATTAACGGCACAACAGAAAATAGCAGCTATTGATGATAGAATAAAACAGGCACAAGAAACTGAAGACGCACGATATGAAGAAATTAAAAAAGCTGGACAACTACAAATAGAAGAAATTGAATCTTCATTAGAAGTCCAAAAGAAAAATGCCCAATCTAGATTGGATTTAGAGCGTAAAAAAATAGATGATTCCATAAAAGAAATAAAACAAATGGCATATTCCAGAGAAAAGAATGCCAAACTTGAAGCAATTAAGAAAGTTCAAGATGAAATTGACCAATTAAATCGTGACGTATTAGCTGTTGAAGAAGAAGCCGCATTAAAGATTGCTGAAGCAGAAGAAAAGATAAAACAGGCAATGGCAAATTCTCCAGCTAAAAAATATGTAAAATCGAAGGTTAAGATTTCACCAGATATACAAAAATATATCAATGAAGAATTAGCAAAATATTCTGATAAGAATTCACTTCCCACGGTTACACAATTAGAACAATTGAAGAAATTATCAACAGACAATAGTGCTGAAAAACTCGCAAGTATTCCAGGTTTATTGAAAAAATTCAGCGATAATACACAAAGCTACATGGATTTTCACAATTCATATGAAGACCAATTAAAAGAAATATTAGAAACAAAGTTCGATGCTGAAAAACGTGCTAATATTGAAATTCAAAAAAGAAATGCTACTCGTTTAAATAGACTAAAATCCGAAATTACTAATTATGCCGATGTCAACAAAATAAATTTAATGAAACAAGAAATTAAAGCAGATACCTCTAAAGCTGGAACATTAAGAAATATAGGTGATGGCACAATGTTGAATTTTGATAAAACCAATGACAACAAACACGTTGTTCTTAAAATGTCTGGTGAAAAGATGATAATGCAAGATGGAGAATTAAAAAAAGATGCTAATGGAGAGGTTCAAGGTTGTCTTACATTCGACAGTTCCCAAAATAGATTAGGAACACCAGCATTAACCTGCTGTAACATAAATAATAGTCAATCCCCAGAATTATCTTTCCGTGTTTCAAAAATTAATAACAAAGACGAATATAATAAATTACTTACAAAAATATCACCAGAAACAAAGAGCTTAGCAACAGACTATGATACAATAAATTATCCTTTCTCAGTTGTAGAACCACAATTAAGTCCAGGATATTGTGTTTCCGTTGAAGACCAGAAAGTTCGAATTTTACCTTGCGAAAAAGAAAGTAACCAAAGATATAGAAAGTTAAATTATCAAGTCAAGAAGAATTGTGGATTAAATTAAAAATGTAAGGATATATTATAATGGATAAACTAATTTTATTTTTATTGTTAGTATTAATTCTAATTAATGTTTTTTTAGCATTAAAATTAAATGATAAAACAGAAGGATTCAGGGATTTGAATTTAACTGACATAGATAAATCAGTGCCTCTATGGAGAGTAATTGATTATCTTGATAAAATAGGACTTCCTAGGGAAATTTCATTAGAATATGCTGCCACGATAAAGGCGGAAGACCCTGATGACCAGGCAGAATTAGATGAATTTATTGCTTTAATGAAACAGAGCAAGTTAGTTATAACAGATAAAGATTTAGAAGGAATAAATATTCCACTCAAAAAAGTAGGATTAGTGGATTCTCTTAATTACTTACGTGCTAATGTTCATGCCTTAAAACTATATGACGCATATAATAAATTTAATTACCAGGTATTAAATAAAATGAGGGAAAAAAATAATGTAATCTATTAATATATGGATACTAAATATCTCAATTTCTTTCTTATTTTAGTAATAGTATTACTTGTAGTACTTAACTTTTGGGCTAATTATAGAAAATCAGAACATTTTCAGGTAGTAGATAAAATTAATGATTCTATTAACAAAACTATGAACAATAATAAAAGCAATAATAACGTAAATGAAAATAGTGACCTAGGAAACCCAGATAATTTAAAAGCCATGATGGAGGCACTCTCAAATTCCGAAGCATTATGTGATGAACTTGAAAAACGCCAGGAAAATCGTGACCTTCTCAAACAATATTCAATAAACAAAAATACTATACAAGAATTGAATAGTCAAAGAAAGAGAATAGAGGAATTACGCCGTGTATTAAATCACCTCAGAAGAGAAAAGAAACAACGCGAATTAGTTGCCAACAAATGTAAAGTAAGGGCACAAAAAGACCTCAATAAAGACTATACATTAGTCAAAAATTTAGAAGATTCTGGTCTATTAAAAGACACATCTGTTAAAGTAAATCTTAACGTTTCAGAACAATTAAAACGCAATTTACAACGCCTTAAAACTAATGATGGAACCAATTCGGTAACTAGTGATAATGGGGTTCCTCCACCAAGACACTTAACAAAAAAATGTAAATCTGTAGATACAAAAAAATTCATTCATGCCGATAAATTAAGAGGAAAATGCCATAATTGCGATGTTGATAAACTGGTAAAAAAAAACCTTTACCTTAAAAAGGATTTCTCCGGAAAATAAAATAGGTATTAATTATATATGTCTCCAATGATAATAATAACTTCTGTTTTAATTGTGTCACTAGTAATATTTATTTATTACAAAAGTCGTATAGAAAGATTTTCAGCAAACAAATACCTGGATACAATGGATATTAGTAACGAAATGTTTTCTAAATTCTGTAGAAAACTTAGAGTATTAGATAAACCCAACGAATTCAATCTACTTTTAATTAAAATGAAAGAAGAAGAAGTTCGAAAAAACAATAAATTAATAGGTGATTTAGTAAAGGAAGTGAATCAATTACAACGCGATATCATAAACTCTGATATTAGTCTTAAAAACATTTACAAGTTAGATACCCATTTACAATCTAAACAACAGGGACAAGTAATAGATAAGGCAGTTGATAATATTAAAAATCGTGGAACTATTATAGCCAATTTAGTATAATCCTTTTTTTTTATATTTGTATTTATTATATGATGTATAAACTTGTGCTACTTGTTTCTATTTTATTATTAATTCTTATTGTTTATAATAAAAACCCAGAACACTTCACTAATAATAATAATAATAATGATAATAATGATGATGAAGATAAATTAAAGAGAATTGTTTGTAACATAATTCCTGGTTTCAAAAACGACTATATTGGAACATTTTTCCCAGAAAAGGGTGGTTCTAATAATACACTTATTACTACTAGGTCATTAGAAAGTAATCGCTGGATGGGTCCAGTAAAGAATGGCTCACCAGGTAAAGGTAGTGTTATTGTGGATTTATCTTATGACGCTAACCGTCATCTTATGTGTGTAGGATTAACATTGAAGAAGGGAAATTCTAACTTCAAAATTTATCGCAAAAAAACGGCAGATATTACAAGTGAATGGGTGGAAGTGCCTAGTAACACTCAAATAAGAAGCATAATATTTGATACTGATGGTAAATTGATGGGTTGTGGTAGCGATGGACAAATATATAAAAAGACAACTGAAGACTTTACTAATCCTGAATGGGATGGTCCTATAAATTTCGATTTACCAATGAAAAAGATTTTCTTCGATAAGGACCTCTATTTATTAGGTATTGGTTTAGAAGACAATAAATTATACAAAAAGCGCGGATTTTTCTGGAGCGAAGAAAACTGGGATACAAACAATGTAAATGAAAATCAAATATACGATGCCTTCCATGCTTTAGATGGTAGATTAATAGCAACTAGTCACCGTGGATTATTAAAACAGAAGAATGCCGATTTCATGAGTCCATATTATCTGTTAAGTGAAGTCCCCAAGGAAAAAACTGATAAAATTTTAAATAAGAATGACGTATTTATGTTTCGCACTGGACTAAGAGATTTAACTGTTGATAAGATTGTTGAAGATACTGACGATAAAGGTGTATTATTAGAGAGTCCTCTTCAACGCATACTAGAATTTAAACGTAATTCTAAGAAGGTCTGTAAAAATAAAAGAAACTTTATGTCCAAGAAAGTATCCGATAATTACTCTAATATACTTCTTGTAAATAAACAAGCGCAAACAATAGATAACTTAGAAAACTTAATTTCACAATATGAAAATACTATGGATTATCGTGTAAATTACGGAGGTGAAAATGGAAATGGAAATGGAAATGGAAATGGAAATGATAATGTTTCAGTTGAAGAAAATACACAAGACGATATGATGAACAATTAATTATTTTACTTTACCAGAAACAACTAAATTGTTCTTGAGTCCTTCAGGATGTATATTAAATCCAAGACTAAATCTATCTGTATTTGAATAAATGCTATGCCATATCATTTTATCCCAATTATCAGTCCCATAAACATAAAATATATTAGCGTATTCATTTGCGTCTTTTAAATTAACCACTTGATTAGACTCTGGATTTATATAATTAAAATACGAATCGCCTTTTCCTGTTGCTATAAAATACATTCTATATCCATTAACATGATAAGCGTTAGTATGCCATTCTCTAAAAGCTCCTTTAGGATAGTAGAAATTTCCACGTGCTTCCATACCTAAATCTAGCATTTCCTTCATTTGTGACTTATCCCAATAATAATCAGGAAAGCTTTTATCATTAACAGTATGGATATATTTGCCATTAAGAATTCTCCAGACGTCATTGTAGGGTTCTCTTGTTTTAGGTAATGTTTTTCCTCTATAGGAGCAATCTACTTCAAATTGGTCATATCTTCTTTTATCGGGATATCCCATAATTTCACTACGCATTTCGGTGAAATATTTATTTCTATTTATAACATTATTTAGTAGAATGGTTTGTTCAGTAGGATTTGTGCCATAGTTACACATACCTTTGTATTCATTCCATAACTTTCCTAGTATTGGAAAATCAGAGGTAATTCTCGATATAGGAACTTGAATTACGTGCTCAGTTTTTCCAGAACTTTTACTTTGTTCCAAGAATAATTTATCTATATAAGAATTCATTAATTATAATTAATTTTTTTTATTTCATTTTTAGACACGGATAAAAATATCTGTTTTATATAAGATGAATGTTCTATTAGCATTATCACTAATATTTATATTCTATTATCTGTTTGTTTTAAATGACAAATTAGTAACCAAAGAACATTTTCAAGGTGAAACGGATAAAATATTGAAGGATATAAAAATATATTTTAGCAAGCGTATTAATGAAGGTAATCAAGGAGGTTCTATAGATGAATTAAAAAACATTATTGGTGCTGAAAGTGTCACACTTGATAACTTTACAGAACCTCTTGTAGTAAATAAGAGTGTTGAAACTAATGAAACTAAAATAATGTCGGACTCCCCGGTATTTATACCAAATAATCTCTATGTAAATGGAGATTTTAAAATAAGTAATAAGGATACCAATTCAACTCTTAGTAAAAATTTATGTATGGGAAATAATTGCTACTCCGAGCAAGATATACTTTATATTATACAAGACTTACTCCCCTATTATAAATACACTTCATCAGGAGAGTCAGACCTAAAAGAATTATGCTTTGAAAATTATGAAACATTGAATAGCGTTTTTGAATTACCTCCATTAGAAGTCTTACCTATTAGAGAAGGACTGGGTTATTCAGGCCAACTAATATCTTTAAGGGAAATTGTTAGAGAATATGACTTTGATATTTCCGATACTAATATAGATAAAAATCTCGTTTTAGCAAATTCTCTTAGAACTGACTACAATGTAATAAATTTTATTGAAAAATATCCAAGTATTTTACCTTTGTTTTTGGAGAATATTGGAGTTAGTGAAAAACCTACAGAATTTATCAATAATTTTAGAAATGAAACTATAGAAAAATATAATAACACTAGAGAAACTGTAAATGTTAAAGTAGATAAAATAACACGTGACAATTGTATTAATGGAGAACACCTTAGAATATTAAAAGGAGAAACTCCTATAAAATTAACAACAGAAGATGAAAGAATAAAACAAAAAACTAAATTGAATGGAAGTGAAAATTGGCACACTAATGTTATAGATGGTATGAGAAAGTGGTACACCGCTAATAATAGATTACGACGTGATTATGCTGGTGAAAAGGGAGTTCAAATGTATGCTGATCCAGATATTTATTATAATAAATCTATTAAATTGCCTGAAAATGAAATAACTGAATTACCTTATCTAAACGAACAGCACTTTGAAGTCCATGGTATAAATGACGATGACAACGATTGTATGAATTATAAAAAACTGAAAATAGCAACAATGAGTAAAAGTAAAAAGGGCGATGAATTACAAAGAAATGGAAGTTTCAATATAGAAGTAGCAACAGGAAAAGAAGGTGAAACTGGTGTATTCTGTAAACCAGAATAAAAAATTAAAATATTTTTTTATATTAAATGGAAAAGATACTAGTTTTTCTTATTCTTATAGCTATTGTCATAGTTCTATTTACAAAACCATTCGAAGGTTTTCAAAATACAAATAGCGATGTGTCTAAATTTAAAGGAAGTGTTCATGTAAGAGGTCGCGTTAATGTATTAGCAAATGATAATCAAAAGGTGAAATTTGATAAGTTATGTATTAAAGATTCTAAGACTGGTCTAACAAGTTGTATTGATAGTCAAAAAATGGCATATTTAGTTAATAATCGTGACCATAGACTCAAATTATTTTGTTTAGGTAATACCTGTATTAGTAAAAACCATCTTGATATTCTTCACGGTAAAAACACATTTAAATTAAGAGATTTGAGCGAAAATGAATGTTTATCAACAATAGGAAATAAGAATATCCATTGGAGAGAAAGTTGGAAATACGCTCAACACGATGATAATGATGATGCCAGACAACAACTTCTTCAAAATCCTATTACATATGCCAAATGTCAAGACAAAAAAAATATTAATTTTAAACTTGAACCAATTAATGGTGACAATATAAACAAGCGATTAAATGTTCCATTAAATGAATCTTCTAATGTTGGATACAAATCTATTTCAGACAATTATATACGCGCAAAACCTTCGAAAGAACAAAAAGTAGCATTCTCAACTTAATTTATTTCTTGTATTTTAATAGGTATGATTATTTTTCTATTATTAATATTATTATTTATAACATTAGAGAAAATATTTTTTCATAGTTTAGAAAGATTCATAGATACAGACTATGATTATTTCTATAATGGAGATGTTCTCATTGATACACGTAAAAATAAAATAGGTGTTGGAGTAGGAAATAATAGTGATTCACGATACGCAATTAATGTTGGTGGAACTTTATTTGTTCGCGATAAATTATGTTACGGCAACACTTGTTTAGATGCTAAGATGTTAAAACTTCTTTCAAATGTGCCACATTTTAAACCAGATAAATTATGTCTTAGAACACCAGATAATGATAAAGTTTGTATAACTGAAGAACATCTTCAATTATTGACAGGTCAGCGAGCATTACGATTAAAGTCTGGTATTACTGATAATAGAACTAATGTAGAAAAACCAAGATACTTTAGAAGACATAATTTCTATGCTCATCCAAATCATGATGATAATGATGATTATTATCCTCCCCATTGTGGACCAGGTGACATAAATTATCAAGGAAACACATGTTCTCATTCAACTGGAGGAAAAGGAAATTTCCGTGGATATGTAGCAAATCCTGTTATGGATAAGTTTAACGGAACTAAAGAAGACAAATCCTGTTTCGTACTGAACAGGGGAGTTAAATGGCAGGAAGATTTCCCTAATGCCGATAAGTTCGCCATTCAAGTTAATCCAGATAATTCAAGAGAAAAATATTTCCCCGATAGTGTTAAAAGAAACTTCAAGTCTAGACCAATAAACTACAAATGTTTTACCAATACTTAAACACTATAACATTTTTTTTAATAGATATGGACTGTAAGCACTTTACAGACAATTTACTAGAAGCTGGGATAGATGAAGTAGCACGTGGATGCCTAGCAGGACCAGTTTATGCGGCAGCTGTTATTATGCCTCGTGACACACTTGAAGCTACACCTTACATTCTCAGAGATTCTAAAAAAGTTAATAGGGAG
>Ga0206126_10004815_pt1 | contig 12752 bp, 9 predicted proteins | sample Helgoland_Spring_5_FD_148621 | JGI IMG/M metagenome (GOLD analysis project Ga0206126, IMG submission 148621) | Pelagic subsurface seawater microbial communities from Kabeltonne, Helgoland, North Sea - Helgoland_Spring_Bloom_20160412_1 | ecosystem: Environmental > Aquatic > Marine > Epipelagic ...
TAATGCTTTTTAAATTAGCTTAAAAGCTCTCTATATTTATATGGAGACTCTAAAACCGACAGCAAGACAGTTACATTTAGTAAAGATAAACCAATTTTCAGAAAACATCTTTTTATTTCATAGGGGCGATTGATATGCGTCCCTTAATTCTAGAACCCTCAAGATTTATCTCAACTATAATACACTGGCAAGCTATCAGTGTAAGGCTGCAGGATCATTAGCGTAATTACCTATTTGCTAATGTAAAAGGAAGTAACATCAATATGACAGGATGTCCGTAATTGCGATATAGAAAAGAAATCGACGGCCTAAGAACCATTGCAGTCCTCCCAGTAATTCTATTTCATGCAGGAATACTTGGATTTAGTGGCGGCTATGTAGGGGTTGACATATTTTTCGTAATAAGCGGCTACCTAATTACATCAATAATCCTAGAAGAGCAAAACCAAGGGCGCTTCTCGATAATCAACTTCTATGAGAGACGAGCCCGCCGGATTCTACCCGCATTAATCTGGGTCTTGCTGTTAACCTCAATAGCCTCATTCGCCCTTATGTCACCCGGTGAACTCAAGGAGTATTCTGATAGCCTAATATCTGTAGTTACATTCTCATCAAACATTTTCTTTTATCTACAGAGTGGGTATTTTTCGACGGCGTCTGATGAAAAGCCATTACTACATACCTGGAGCTTAGCGGTTGAAGAACAGTACTATATTGTATTTCCAGTACTGATATCCTCACTTTGGTTTATGGGTAAAAGGAAACTAACCATACTGATTGCCGCAGCGGCTCTTGTTTCACTATCGTTTGCCCAATATCTCGCCGATACCGGACGTGCTAATTTCAACTTCTACCTCATATTCAGTCGTGGGTGGGAACTGCTTTTTGGCTCTTTGATCGCGCTGCTAAGCCTGCCCGAGAAGGATATTAAGAATAGATGGAGGGAGATCCTAGGCTTCACTGGGTTAGCCCTAATAGTTTATGCTATTGTGTTCTTAGACCAGAGCACGCCGTTTCCCAGTATCTACGGCCTTATTCCAGTACTAGGAACCTGTTTAGTAATCATTGCCACTAATACCACTAGCCTTATCGGTAGATTCCTTTCACATAAGATTCTCGTATACATTGGCTTGCTGTCGTACTCCCTTTATCTGTGGCATCAGCCTATCTTGGCTTTTATAAGACTTAAAACAATTGGAGAGCCAAGTACTTTAGTATTACTTACAGCTATATTGGCAACATTTATAGCCGCCTATATTAGCTACACTTTTATCGAGACGCCGCTCAAAAATAGGCAACGGTTTCCAAGACGGTTTATTTTTCAATCGTCACTCATAGCAATTATCGCTGCAACCTCTATTGGCGTTACTGGGTCTCTGTCTGGTGGATTTCCAGGCCGTTTCGAGCCACATATTAACTTAGAGAGCATTCAGTCAAGCCACCTCCGAGAGAAATGCCATACTAAAGGAACAAATTACTTAAAACCTGAAAAGGCCTGTCGCTATTTTGGCGAAGATGTTCAATGGGCCACCTTTGGCGACAGCCATCTGGTCGAAACGACATTGGCCTTAGCGAAGATTCTCCAACCATCTGGGCAAGGAGTTCTCCACCTAAGCTTTAGTGGTTGCCCTCCCGCTCTATACTTCGATGCAGAGAAACTGGGTTGTTCTGACTGGATAGAGGAGTCTCTCGAATATTTAAAGGCTGAACAATCCATCAAAAATGTCTTGGTCGGTTTTCGGTATAGTAGTTTTCTATTTGGTGGGCAAACTAATAACTACCCCAATCTTCCCAATGAAATACCTAGTATGAAATCTACCGAGTTATCAAAAAAAGACGGAAACGTAACCAATCCAAGGGACGTTTATTGGGATAGTCTTTCCGCCATTATCGAGCAGCTGCTCAGTTCAGGTAAGCAGGTATACCTACTTTACCCAATTCCTGAACTTCCAGCACATATTAGTAAGCTGGCAACGCCCTTCTCAATATTTAACAATGAACCGCTTGTTAACCTGCAGGAAACTACTAGCCAACAATACTATTTGGAGCGTAATGCCTACATTCTTGAGAAGCTTGACTCACTCCCTCAACATGCCAATCTGATCGCTATTAAGCCTTTTGATGCTCTATGCCGCTCCAATCACTGTCCTGCCGCTATCGATGGGCAGGCGCTTTACTTTGATGATAACCATCTAAGCCTCATCGGAGCTACACGCCTCCTCGAAATGAGCTCTATAATCAGACAGTAAGCGCCAAACAATCATAGCCCGGCATTAGTGTTAATCACCTATTACTGTCCGGATGTGTGTAGGGCTTTGAAGGGTTTGAAAAGCTACACCAGATATCACGCCACTGGCTCTCGCAGATATTAGGTTGATAGGAGCGATTGGCTACCTTTCTAAGCATGGCAATCGACCAACCTAAGTGCCAACAGATATTCGCACGAAAAAGACCAAATATTCCGAAGTGCTTATGATAATAGCGAGCACGTGACTCATAAAAATATCGCGGCAATCGCTTCTTTTTGGCTGTTTGGCTCTTTACGGGAGAGCTCCCACCACGCAGATGCACTACCCGAGCCGATGGATTATGAATGATACCCCAGCCTTTTTTAGCAGCCCGTATACAAAAGTCGACATCTTCAAAGTACATAAAGAAGCCTTCATCTAAGAGACCTATATCTTCAAAGACCTTACGCCTTACTAATACGCAGGCAAAGCTAGTCCACTCGGGGTAGCAAATATCGTCAGATACCCGCTGCGGAACTTCATACCTCTTAAGCAGTTGGGTAACCTGCCTAGTTGCAGCCGATCGTATTAGCTCATTAATGGGACGATGATAACGGAAGCAACTCTCTTGCGGCGATCCGTCTGGCCATTCCAACCGAGGGCTAGCCATCCCCTTATCTGGGTTATCAACCAGTGTCTTTATCAGCTTCTCTAATGCCTCAGGCCTAACAATAGTGTCACTATTAAGTAATAGTATAAATTCACTTTTACACTGCTTAATACCAATATTATTCCCCGACGAAAATCCCGAGTTTTTGTCACTGCCAACGACAGTAGCCTGAGAATCAAGGTCTTCGGCACTTAAGTAGTTGGATATCTCACTTACTGACTTATCATTTGATGCATTATCAATCACTAAAAGACGTACCCTGCTCATCAGCTCCTGAAATGACTGAATGGCATCTATCACTAAGTGTGGCGTCTTGTAGTTGACAATCACTACTGACAATTCATTATCCATTATCATTACCACCGGAATAGTTAGATGATGTTGGTTTGAGTTTGATCACTAAGTAGATCCTCTAGATGCGTCAAAAATGCCCCCTTATTTAAATACTCATGGCAAACTCGGTAGGCATTGCCAATAATTCGCTCTCTTTCGTCAGGCCTTTCCAAATAGTAGGAGAATTTCTCTTCAAAGTCAGAGTAATCCCACGCAATAGGTATATAGGTTTCATAAGGACGGTAGATATCAGGAATCGCTCTCAGATGACCCATATCTGGCTTAAACAAAAGGCTACCCATTGCAATTGCCTCATAGTCTCGCCAACATATCTCACCATAACCAAAGGGACTTATGGTCACTTTACATAGAGAGAGCTCTGCTAAATAGCGGCGTTTATTGAGTGAGCCGGTTACCACCTGGTATTTGTTAGGCAAACTCTTAGCCACTGATAATGCCGAGGTTCGCATGGACGAATACCATTGACTGCCTCTAGTTGAAAAGCGCGCATTCAAGTCAATTGGTTTGTGTCCATTCGGCTGTGCACGATAAGAGAATAAAGAGCATAGATAGGGCGCAGTAAGAAAACTAGGGCCATTGATAAGTTTTGTTTTGAAGCCGACTGGGATGGTGTATCTCTTTTCCTCATGATCACAATCATACATTTTGCCATAATAATCCATCAAATTAGTATCACCAAAATAGTATCGACCATAATTCTCAAAATCTGCAAATAACGTCTTTTTCACATAGAGATCAATGGAGCTATTTACACTATCAGCTAGCCGTAGATCTGATGTTGCGTACCAATCCATTAATATGATTCTGGTGGAAGGCCATTTTCTCTTCAAATCAAGAAACAGCCTCTCGATGAACTGCTTGGTTGAATTGAAGTGAACCTGAATTAGGATGACACGAGGATTGTAGGTGCCTTCACTGATTAACTCTTTTCTACGCGAAATAGGATGCATATAGAAATCAAGACCATGCTTGGTTTTGATTTCTAACCTATTCTCAAAAAAGGGATATAACTGAGACTCGGCAATCGAGTTTTCATAATAAATGAACAAAACACTAGGCTCGCTACGATTAGCTATCCTATTGCCCATTGAACTGACTTTTTTCGACACTCGCCAGAGTAGGTCCCTAATTTCAGACCAAAGAATGCGTAACCCAACCGAATTCATTCTAATGTTCATCTTCCTTAATGAAATAGATATAGGGTAACTAAGAAACATACCCACAGATCATTAAGTATAGACCAGAAAATTTCCTTACCCCCGCAACAAAAATGCCAGCAGTAGCTATCCGATCTCTAAATATCCTCGCTCAAGATCTCGGCTTCTGTCTTGAGACATACAAGGTTACCGTACCCATTCCTTATGTAGCTAACAATGGAAGCAGAAGACAAATCTGGACTCCAGGCACTTTTTAACTGACTAGCTCTTGATTCGACGAAGCTATCCAATGAATCAGGCAGACCAATCGACGCTAAATAAGTCTCAAATGTTCGCTTTGGCTCTACGAAGGAATCTCGTGTTACTGCCGACGACGTATCATTAGCAGCGACAACCCAGTCTTCAAAATTTAAATCCCCACCCGCTGACTCGAACCATAATTCAGGGTCGCCCGCTGAATAGTATTTATTATCTCTAAACTCTAAATTAGCCAGCCCATCAGTGACCACGGGACGCAATTTGCTCTCATGTAACTGTATATTGTTGCCAGACACCAAAATATCTGACTTGGGATCATCATCTATCGTTATGGCACCAGCAGTGCCTGTCTCATCACCGCGTAACAACCCATGAATGGTGTTATCTGAAATAGTAACCCGATTACTATGACCCGCAAGCTTCACACCAATCAGGTTTGTGACTAAGGGATTATCGTTGTGTAACAGATAATTACCGCATATGGCGCCACTGTTCCAATCACTGGCGTCGATATACCAGCCTAGTGATCTGTTAGTTGGCCTATCTCTGCCTATTGCCAACATAACGTTGTTTACAACATGTACATTTCTCCAGCGCGGCCCAGTATTGTAATCAGTATTACCACCGGCACTAATGCCGATCTCACCACCAATATAAAGATTGTCTTGCATCCACAAATCATGTGAATTAATTGTGTCGACACCATCGCTGGAGGTCGCTGCCCATTTATTATGGATACTCGATGAACGCATAAAGATATTACGGATAAACGTTGTATTTTTAGCTCCGGAGAAGTAGGTATTGTGATTAAAGATATTAGCCTGGCCTTTCTCCTTACTATTGGAACCATCCACCTGAGGTTGATACCAACCATTATGGTCAAAGAGATTCTCCTCCAAATAGACTGAGGCCTGAGATGCATACATTCCTTGAGAGTGGCTTAGCTCACTATATGAGTTGAGAATGATGTTTCTTCTTATTACAACATCATAAGTATCACCGCCACCACCTATGGTTATACCCTTGCTAAAGTAATTAAGTTTATTATTCTCAATCAAAAGCGATCCCATAACGGTCTCTTCTGAGGAATAGACCCTAATACCTAACGACTCGCCAACAGAACCCCACCCTGAGAAATCAACAGAATCTGGATCTCTTTTATGCGCATAAAAGGATAGATTAGTAATGGCAATGAAGTTGGTATCCGGCCAAATTCGCAATGTCTCAGCTGAACTGCTGTTTAGCATTGGTCGTTGGCCTGTCTCGCCATAGGAGGTCATAACAAACCTCTCTGAGACCGACCTCCCAGAAACAAGCTCGATATTATCACCAACCGTCCAGACGTCGCCTCTAAGTAATAGTATCCAATCTGGAAAACCATCACGAACCTGCTCTAGAGCTGCATGAATTGTTTTGTAAGGTTTTATAAGCCCAGGGTCCCTCACATCACTTATATCTCTCGGCGCATAAAACTCAGCACTGGTATCATCGCCACCAGAGGAACTTACGTAAATTAGACGCGAGTCAGAAGAAGGAGTAATTACGGACCAACCAGTTGCATCCCAACCACTCGTCTCTTTTGGGTAGTGATTAAACTCGCCTAATTCGACGCTATACTCAGCCTCAATAACATTATTAGGTAAGGATGTATCAGCAGAGCTCACTACCGGTTCTTCCGGAGTAACGGCCACTTCAAGGGTACTATCCGTGGCTGGGACGCTATTGGAATTAGCTGAGGTTGCTTCAGGTTGGACAGCGCTAAGATGACTTGCGTCCTCAGTAGGACTGGTTTTACAAGCACTTAAGCTAATCAGAAGAAAAACAATAATAAGTCGATAATTCATTAACATGATAGCAGTCTATGTCACCCGAATATGTTGAGGACCTTGATAGTAACTCGCAGTATCAACGCTGTCCTTTGGGAACCTCTGGAACGTGACTAACTTGGTAGTTTACTAGACCTAATCGGACCTGGTTCACATTATCAGTCGAGTAAAAACTAGCTCTAAAAATATTAGTATTCAAGCATGGTGAAGCCACTAAAAGTCGGCTTATAGTCTATTCTTAGATGAGTAACTATGGAATATATTATGCCTAAAACACAGACTCGACGGACCATCCTAAAAAGTGCACTAATCCTTGCCGCTACGCCCACTGCCCTCGCAGCACATGGCGTACCTAAACTCGCGAAACAGTCGACACTGAATACTGATATTAGGCTAATTGACGCCGAGTATGCTTCCGTGTGTGGCTGGATTATACCCGTCGAAAGCTTGATTAAGGGAGAGAAGTAACGATGATTAGAGACTTCAACCTTGTTAAAAACATAGATCAAACTTACGACACTTGCATTGTGGGCTCGGGCCCTGCTGGCATTACTTTAGCCCTCAAACTCGCAGACAAGGGCATAAACGTGGCTTTGCTTGAAGCTGGCGGGCTTGATTACTCCGCTGAATCACAAAACTACTATGAATGCGAATCAGTGGGGCATGACGCCTGGCCTGAATATACTAGGCTCAGATACTTTGGTGGTACATCAAATCATTGGTCAGGTCGCTGCAGGCCATTCGAAGCCTCAGATTTCGATAAACGAGTTATTAATGGCCTGCCTGGCTGGCCCATCAGGTACGACAGCATCGAGGGATACTTAGAAGAAGCGATGACCATACTCGACCTCAGTGTCTCTGAAGGTTTTAACCCCATCAACAAACCCTTATTAACATCCAACTTTTACCCAGACGAGTTCGCCAAAAGCCCACCTACTCGATTCAAAAAAAAATACCTTAATGTGATCAGCGAACACAAAAACATTGATTGCCTTTATAACGCTAACGTTGTTGATTTAACGCTAGATTCCGCTCATCAAACAGTCAAATCAATAACCATAATGAATAGTGAAGGATACCATACTGACATAACCGCCAAAGACGTTGTTGTGTGCCTAGGTGGCATTGAAAATCCTCGCTTTTTACTCAATTGCGACAAGCAAATAGTCGGTGGCATTGGAAACAAAAATGGTATGGTCGGTCGATGCTTTATGGAACATCTAAATGTGCCTATCGGGTCGTTCCTGCATAAGGATCCCGACGACGCCTCGCCCATGCAGTTCTTTACCAGCGATAATTTCTGCAGCGACAGGGGAATTGGAAAATCTAATCTCACCATGAGTATGGTGCACAAAATAAAATCATATGGTCGGACTCATGCGATCAAGACCTTCTTTAAAAACATTGCCTGTAACTTGGAGATCGAAGAAAAAGTACAGTTTATCAGCGATTTTAGCTGCCCTGGTATGGGCACTATTGGATCATTAGTTGAGCAAGCGCCTAACCTAGACAGCCGTGTCAGCCTTAGTAACGCCAAAGATAATATGGGCCTAAGGCGGGCTAAGTTCGATTGGCAAATTGCTAAATACGATGAGCGCACGATAAGGTCTACATCCGTTGAAATGGCCAAACAATTTGCACAGGCTAATCTGGGCAACATCAAATTAGCTGATTTTATTTTGGATGAATCTCTACCGATTAAGTTTGGCCATCATGCTCACCACATGGGCACCACAAGGATGTCAGAAGATCCAAAGGATGGGGTCGTGAATACTGACTGTAAGGTACATGATGTCGACAATTTATACATTGCTGGCAGCAGCGTTTTTTCAACCGGCGGTGCATGTAATCCGACTATGCCTATAGTACAGCTATCATTACGGCTGGCCGATCACCTAACTCAATAATTTAGGCTGCCAATTAATAGCAAAATAACAACCGAGGCACCGATGGCCGATGCGTCTACCCCTGGGAGCCAAATCCCATGTTTTTTGAGGTGGATTGCCAAAAGGGGGTAAGAAACAAACTTTGAGACTGACACACCCGCTATGAGCCCAACGGTTCCAAAATAGGTCCCACCCACCAGCATGCACACAACCAATAGTATTCCTGCGGACACTTGAAACACCATATACCCATAGGAGTCACCAAAAGACAGTAGTGCGTTGGCTGATGAGGCCGTCACCATTCTGGCGATCGTTCCGATACCTAACACCTGAATCATCCATCCAGCATTAACGTATCGTTCATCATAAAAGGTATCGATTAGAAGCTGTGCAAAATATATTACCGCCCAGATAATAGGGAGAGAGAATGTCAGTAATCTGACCCTCGTTTTACGAATCTGAGCAATAACATCTGACCCTCGCTCCCGATAAATCATTGCATAGAGAGGCGTCATCACCTGTTGGTTTATTTTCTGCATTAGCTCAAACACTACCTGAGACCATATTGAAGCGATTGCAAAAACACCCAAATCCGCCTTCGATAAGAACACGCCAAGTACTAGCACGTCACCCTTATTAATTAGGAAGGTGATAAATGAACTGACAAAAATCCATTTCCCGAAGCCAAAAATATTAGATACCGCAGAAGGATCCAATCGCAAAGAGACTTTATGCTGCGCTGTGAAAAAATAAGATAGAAGGCATGTTAGACCGGCACCTGCTAGTCCGCCAAGAGCAATTGCCCATATAGAGCGAAAATACCAGGCGGCCGCTATGGTAATAATGGTTGTCAGTAGCTGTGTTGCTACCTGCCAAATAAATAACGGGTTAAGTCTAATATGCCGTTTTAGTGACAGTATCACTGGTGAGGTAAATCCCTGGAAAACGGCAGAAAATGTAATGACAGGTATCAAAGAGAACAGCTCGGGGGCGTCATAAATCATGGCCGCTGGATAGGCTAGAGCACAACAAACCCCCCAGATAAAGAAGCCTCTTATAATTTGAAGCGTCCATGCAGTATTGAGGTAATCTCTATCATCTCCTCTATCATCTCTAATGACAGATGTAGAGATACCTATATCAGACATCATCATCAAAGCCTGAAGGACAACCTGAATCAACGCCATGATGCCGAATACTTCTGGAAACAAAATGTGTGTTAAGACTAAATTACTACCAAGGCGAATGACCTGGCTACTGCCAAAGGCAATGACAGAAGACAATGATCCGACCAGCGCAAGCCGACCATTTGAAGAAGTTTTACTACTTTCTCTCTGGGTGATCAACTAACAGTACCCGCTCCATTGCCTGGGGATGCTCCATTATTTGATGCAGAACTAACCGATATAGAAGTAGCCTCTTTCTTGGCCACGACCGAATAATAGTGTCGGCCAGCAAGACTACCAATCAAAAACCAAAATAGAGGATTTTCTGAATGATTGGGCACCTGATCGAGTATTAGCACCGAGACTAACATTGCATGCCCAGTGATTAGTACCCTGTCTCTGTTATTCGTCAGCGTCTTAAAAACTGCGGTTGCTCTCAATATCCCAGATAACATCAAGCCAAAGATAGCCACGAAACCAACAGTTCCATACATGCCAATTACGCTTATCCAATATCCATCAACCACCGAGTCGGGTAGGCGATTTCGTCCCCATGCACCCCATCCAAAGACAATCTTTTCAAGTGCCCTATCAAGAAGAGCCGCTTCATGTCCAAACCTAAATTGGAGTGAGCCAGCCTGAGCAGAATCGATCAACTGGATGTTCTCAATCAAATAGTCATGCGGAAAGAGGTTAAATACGCAAAGCAAAGGATAAGTCACGGCTACAAGCGTTATGAGCAGTGCCAATCTATTGCTTAGTTGTACCGATAGAAATGTGATGGACAAAAATACCACTATACCCAATATAGTTGCCCCGAATCCCTTGGCAAATATTAGTAATAAAAATAGATAGCCAAGGACAATAAAATTCGGTTGTTTGGTTAATTTAAGTTTTATTTTAGATAAGGTGAGTGCACTGCTGAGTACGGTGAGTATAAAAATTGATACCCATAACCCATGACCGAGAAAAACAACAGGCCTAAACCCACCATATCTCTCATGCTGACCCCACATATACGGAAAGTAACCGTAGACCCATTTATGCAGCTGCGGACTCATACGTAATTCAAAGATGATGAAAATGGAATATATTAAGCCCGCGGCGACGAGTAGTTTAAATAGCTTAATCTGATCATCTGGCGTTCTAATTATCTGGAGTCCCAGCGTGATCGGAAGCAGTAAAATAAACTGGGCCATGATTACCGAGAAAATATCATGATACCCGAGCCCTGGCAGATATCTATCTACCTCCACTATCGCATCGCGATTGGACATGACAGTACCTATCGCGCCAAGAAACAGAAGAAGCATGAGCTTTCTCTCTAAACCGGCGGGCGGTAGAAGCGTTATAGGTGTTTTCGAAATATACTTACAGCCTATATAGGCCATTATCGTTGGAACGGTCCGTTTATCAAAAACAGGAATTAGAGGAAAGTCGAATTCAAAACCTATAGGCAGAAATAGATGGCCACCTACGATTGTCCAAAATGTGGCTGGAATAACTTCTTTTCTTTTATACAGCCAAATGGCAACCAATGGCCACAAGCTAAGTGCAAGGTAAGCAACTATATTAGCCATATTTGTGCCTCATGTTAATAATCGGGCTAATAGTAAACATTACCAATAACCAAGCCCCGACTCATGATGCAATCGACGTTCGACCTTCTTTAGCAAAACATATTTGACCGTACTCGTCACGACAATGACAGGGAAAGTTATTATCATAGACGTCCATTTAAGAGAGGCCCAGCGACTCCAATATTTATGATAAAAATGCCGTGGAATCAGGGGATTGTGAGTGTCTCGATAGGCATCGATTAACCCCTCAACCCAATTAGGTTGTTCACTATTATTTTTGGCCACTATACATCCGGCATCTAATTGCGTATCGATCACCTGCTGCCACAGATATCCATAGATAACGGAATTGATGAAGGTTCCGATTAGCAGGCGCTCTTCATGACGAAAGAGGGACCTCATAGATCCATCAGGTGTAAAATAATGGCAGACTTCCTCAACTACTAGAATGCGTCGCTTATTATCACTTTTGGTGAACAGGTCCGTTACTAACATGGCTCGCAGAAACCCATCCTCCACAGGCAGTCCATCTGGCATATAGATTTTGCGCAGCTGTCGTGCCTTAGCGCAATATAATGACCCTGCTACTGCAGTGCTTCCCTGCTTCATCATGCGTGAAAAGAACAATGAGAACGTTTCGAATAGCGTTTTTTGCGGTTTAAGTAGGGTATCTTTTTGCGCCACATCAACCGCTAGATAGGCTTCATCTGAGTGGCTAAGGCGCGTAATTAATGTCGATATAACGCTTTGGCTGCCAAATGTAATATCTGAATCCATACAGACAAAATAGTCGGTTAATTTTGACTCAGCACTATGAATAAACTCATTCCACGCATTACTCTTTCCTGGCTTATCAATCACTATGACCTGAGCATTGAGTATTGAAACTTCTTTTAGGTAGTTATTAGCGATGGCAACTGTATTGTCGGTACAGCCATTCGCTAATATGGATACTGTTATGTTTAGGTCCGGGGAACTCTTATGTGAGAATATATCCTGCTGGCTCAGGCTATTCAGAGTCGCAACGATATTGTCCGCCTCATTGTGAGCGAACACGCCTATCGAGACATTTTGTTTGGTCGCGTCCATGCAGAATTCGCCTTGTTATTAACTAACAGTCGCCAGTTCTGGCAGCATCTTGGCAATCTTGACGCCCTTTGCCTCTTCCAGCCAATTGGCAACTTCCTTTACTTCTTTTGCCTGCGTCGCAGTTGGCCTTATAACAGCAGACGTATTTCGGTCCTTAATCACATCTATAATCAAATTGGCATTAATACTCTTACGTTCATCCGCAAATGCATATACCAGTGCCATATCACAGAGCGTATTAATACGCCGTGGAACGCCCTCTGAGAAGCAAAAGATGGCAGCAATAGCGTCAGTGGTGAAGATCGACTTGCTGGAACCTGCCGTCTTCAGGCGATGCAGTATGTACTTACCTGTATCAACGTAGTCCATAGGCCGTAAGTTAAAGTCCACGCCTATACGCTGTGCAAACTGGGTGAGCCTTGGATCGTTTAGCTTCTCTATTAGTTCTGGCTGACCGACTAATATAAGCTGGAGGAAAACATCCGTCGAGATATTAATATTGGAGATGAGCCTTAGCTCTTCCAGGGTTTCTTCGGAA
>Ga0206126_10004818_pt1 | contig 12746 bp, 9 predicted proteins | sample Helgoland_Spring_5_FD_148621 | JGI IMG/M metagenome (GOLD analysis project Ga0206126, IMG submission 148621) | Pelagic subsurface seawater microbial communities from Kabeltonne, Helgoland, North Sea - Helgoland_Spring_Bloom_20160412_1 | ecosystem: Environmental > Aquatic > Marine > Epipelagic ...
CTGAAGGGGGTCGATCTTAAATTAGACGTGGGAGAACGGGTTGCATTAATGGGTCCCAGTGGTAGTGGTAAATCCACTTTGCTCAATTGTATTTGTGGGATTGAATCAATGGACCAGGGGGAAATTAAGTTGGGTGGTGTATCCCTTAACGATATGAGCCCAAAAAATCTTGAGCAAATCAGGCGGCAGGCAATCGGATATGTTTTTCAATCGTTTCATCTTTTGCCCACACTTTCAGCGATGGAAAATATAGAATTCCCTGCGCAGTTAGTTGATATGCCTAAAAGAGAACGCAGGGAAAGAGTCGATAATTTACTCGATGCAATTGGCTTGTCTCATCGCGCACATCATAAACCGGATGCGCTGAGTGGAGGGGAATGCCAACGAGTTGCTATTGCACGTGCTTTGATTCACCGACCGAACCTAATTCTTGCCGATGAACCAACTGGTAGTTTGGATTCGGATATTGGCGGACAGATTCTTGACCTGTTGGAAAACTTGTCAAAAGAATTTCAGGTCGCCCTTTTATTAGTTACCCATGATCAGGCATCCACTCGAATTTGTAACCGGGTGATTTCCATGAAAGATGGAATGCTGACCTAAGCTCCTGGATGTCCATACTTCCACATTCTATCCGTCTTGTCCTGCTCATTCTTGTCCGGACAACACTCAGGCATTGGAAGCAAAAACTGGGTAGTTATCTTTTGCTCCTTGCCATCGTTGCAGTCGGCGTGGGTGCATTTAATGGAATTCGCCAGGCGAGCCGTTCTGCTTCGGCCAATTTTGGTCTTTTTAATCAGGCGGTTTCCGGACAGAGCGATTTTTTGATCGAATCACCAACCCAGAGGTTATCCACTGATGTTTTGCCCAGGCTGAGTAATTTGGCGGGAGATCCGGATTGGCATATGGTGCCAGTTATTGAAGGTTCCGTCACTGCGCTTGATTCCGAAAATCAACCAGCCCAACAACTTCGTCTGGTCGGACTCGATTTAATGTCACTCGCCAACTTGCCCGACTTAGTCGAAAATAAAATTGATTTTGGTGAGGACGAATCTTCCTGGTATGATTGGTTGGGGAGTGAAAACCTGGTCTGGATTGGCCAAGCCACTGCGGATAAACTTGGAGTGGAGGAGGGTGGTGAGATCACAATTCTTGCCAGTGGTCGCCGTCAGCAAATGGGGATCCGAAAAATTTTAAAGCAGGACGGCTCGCCTCTTCCGGACGACTTGGTCATCGCAGATATTCCCACCGTTCAATCCCTCCTTAGCCGGCCCCGGGAAATCAACCGGGTCGAGGTTATCCTCAATCGCCCTGATCTTCGACAGGATTCAGGATACCTCAAGGAGGTTGAGAAACGCCTAACCCGCGAGCTTCCGGAAAATATCTCCCTGAGCCCGACCGAAAATCGGGCGGTCGATCGGGCGGCCATGACCGCAGCCTTTCGCCTGAACCTCACTATTCTTTCCCTGATTGCAATTTTGGTCGGAGCCTACCTTATTTTACAGGCTCTGGATGCGGCTGTGGTTCGTAAAAGAACTGAATTTGCCACCCTTATTTCACTTGGTGTCAGTCGCCAAGTGCTCTTTATCACTTCTTTGCTGGAATCAATTATCATTGGATTAATTGGATCAGTTGCGGGAATTGGGGTGGGTTGGTTCTTTGCTTATTTTTCCGCCCAGATGTTAGCTGATACTGTAAATGCGCTTTATTTTGCGACCACACTGGATGCGATTTCACTTACATGGATGGATTGTGTTTTCGGGGTGGGACTGGGTCTTTTCTTTACCCTGGTTGCTGGTTGGCTACCGGCTCGTGACGCGATGCAAACCCCACCGGCTCAGGTTCTTTCCAAGGGTGATTGGTCACCTGGTTTTACTTGGTTACAAAAACCAAAAGTTGGATTGGGCCTATTACTCTTGGGGGGAGTATGTCTTTTATTCCCTCCCTTACCTTTGGAGGGTGGGGGCAAAATGCCAGTGGGTGGGTTTCTGTCTGCCGGTTTCTGGATTCTGGGCTCAGCACTCCTTGCAGGTCATGCCTTGGTCATGCTTGCAGGGTGGTTTCGTCCTGTTTGTACACAACCGGTCAGCCGGTTAGCCTGTAGCCGATTACAGGATGGTTCGAGCAGGCATCGATTGGCAGTGGCCGGATTGGTCGTGGCGGTGGGGATGGTGACTGGTATGTTTCAAATGGTGGACAGTTTTCGCTATACGATCGAGGAATGGTTTGATATTCGTTTTCAGGCGGAACTTTACATTTCCGAACGGGGAGTTACAGGTGCGGGTACGATCAATGGTATCGATCCAACCATCATGGATGAGCTTGTCCAGGACGAAACGATTGCTTATGCGGATGTGGTTTATATTTCCTACGCAAAACCAAAGGAGGGTATTACTATTTTATCCGGAGTGGATATGAAAGCATGGACTACTTCAATTAAACAACTTTGGTACAAACCACCCGGATCTTTCATTTCCGAGGTGGGGGCAGAGCCTGCTTTAATTAGTGAGACTTTTGCCCGACGATTTGATCTGATTAATGGTGGTGTAACTGAATTGGATACTCCTTCCGGTCGAAAGAAAATTTCTCCGATTGGTATATTTTCAGATTATGGAAATGAGTTTGGCACCGCCGCAGTCGATATAAAAACCTGGAAAGCATGGACTCAATCTGAAAGACCTATTAATGTAAGCCTGTACTTAAATGAGGGTACAGATGTAAACCAGGTTCGGGATCGCCTGCGCCTTTCTTTTCCTGGATTGGATGTTCGCAATGGTAAGGAATTACGCGATGTGGCCCTGGGTATTTTTGAACAGACTTTTAAAGCCACTTCCGCACTCAATATCATCGGTTTGGTGGTTGCCTTTGCTGGTTTATTGCTTGGTCTGTTTTCGATTTTTGATGAGTCCAGTCGTACCTGGCTCACTCTGCGTCACCTTGGCTTTTCCAATCGTCAGTTTTTGCTTTCTGCAGGATTAGAAGGTGCGGGAATCGGGTTGGCTGCCTGGATAAGTGGTTCCCTGATCGGATTAGTTCTTGGTTGGTTGTTGGTCAAAGTGATCAATGTACAGTCGTTTGGATGGACTCTCCTCTGGCATGTCCCTTACACCGATTTTCTCATCTTTGGGATCCTGTTGGTTCTGACTGGTTTTCTCTCGGGTTGCCTCGCATCTGCTTATTGGAATTTTAAACGCAAATGAAGTTTTTCTTACTTTTCTTTCTTATTTCTCCGTTCCTTTTATTGGCTGAATGGATTGAACCCCCCGTCCGTTCCTCTAAAGGGTCCTCTAAAGGGTATCGCGTGCCTACTCCCGATTATGTGCCCGTTCTTCCACGGGATCATGGTTCCCATCCCGAGCATGGTATTGAATGGTGGTATTGGGTCGGACATTTAAATACGGTTGATTCGAAAAAACATTTCGGATTCCAATCCACGATCTTTCGCCTGGCAGGCGATTCCAAGAAGTCCGGGCAGTCTTCGAATGCTCACTTTGGTAATCAAAATCTTTTTTTGCTCCACAGTGCGCTTAGCGATTTAGAAGAGGAGAAATATCTTCATCACGAACGAGTAGTACGAGAGGGTTGGCAGGCAAGTGCTTCACGGGAAACTCTTCAATTAAATGTGGGCGGAATAAAGGTGAGTCTTCTTGAAGACGGAATGGGACACGAAATCATTACTCGTTACCCCGGGGGAGGAAAGCTTGAACTCACTCTTCATCCGACAAAGCCATTAGTATCCTTCGGAGATCGTGGGTTGAGTCGAAAAGGGTCTGATCCAGCCTCGGTCAGTTGGTACTGGTCCTACACCCGTCTCCAGGCAACGGGCACACTTCATCAGAATGGCGTCGAGATTCCAGTCGAAGGAACTGCTTGGATGGATCACGAAATTTCATCCAGTCAACTGGGGGAAGATTTAGCCGGGTGGGATTGGACTTGTATGCAGTTGGACGATGGGACCGAGCTAAAAGCCTATCGTTTACGGAAAAAAGACGGGGGCAGTGATCCGTGGTCAGCAGTTTACTGGATTGATCAGGAGGGAAAGACGGAAAGGGTGTATGAGAAAAACTTTTCCTGGGAAACCCTTGATACATGGACCAGTCCAAAAACGGGACTCCAATATCCCACCACAGTCGAGGTCTCAGTAATTCATCCCACCAAGGGGCAGGAAGTGTATCGCTTACGCCCCTTACTCGATCAGCAGGAATTTACGGGCAACCGATCGGATAATGCATATTGGGAAGGTGCCTGTGAGGTCCTGAATGAAAAAGGGAAACGGATTGGCAGCGCTTACCTCGAGCTCGCTGGTTATGGAGGAGGACTGGGTGCCCGCCTCAATTAAATTGTAAAGGCTATATGCTCCACACAATATAACGAATTAATAACGAGCATACTTGACAGTACACTTACCCCGTGGTCAGAATTCTCTGATGTTCAATTTTTTATGGTATATGTTCACCCTCTATTAAAAAGAGGTTCATGGTAGTTTCAGTTTATGGAATACATTCTTAGTCCTCGCCTTCGGTATTGGAACAAAAGATATTCTTCGAGTATTTAATTATGCCACAACATCAAGACAGCTTTGAGGAGGGAGTATTTAATTATGCCACAACATCAAGACAGCTTTGAGGAGGCCCGAGCAAGTTCAGGCATACAATTCACTGAGTTTAATGGTGAAAGAATCCCCTTCATTCTACGCTTAAAAGAACTGCGGAAAACGGCGAAGAATTGGAAGGAGTTCAGCAGCGATAACCCATTTCAGGTGGTTCCTCATTCAGAGGAGGGACTTCGTTCGATGCGGCAAATTCCGATCGAGATGGATCCACCCCAGCATACCGATTTTCGTGCGCTGGTGGAGCCGTTCTTTATTCGTCCGACTCATGCAGACTATATCGAGGATATGGCAAAGATGGTCACATCAATGGTCGCGAATATAATCGATGTGGGGGAAGTGGAAGCCGTTAACCAATTTGCCCTGCCCCTGCAATGCCGTGCATTAGCCAGATTATTAAAGGTTCCTGATTCAGAAGCAGACAAATGGATGGAGTGGGGGATGCATGCACTGACGGAAGGAAGCAGACTTGAGGACTACACTGCAGAACAATTTGCCCGAGCCGAACGGGAGCCGGGAGATGATTTTTTTAGTATGCTTAACCACGCGGAGATGAATGGAGAAAAGTTAAGTTTTACAGAAAAACAGGGGATCGCCAATGTCACTTTTGCCGGTGGCAAAGATACCGTAATTAATGTGGTCAGTAGCATCATTGTCTACCTTGCCGAACATCCGGAAGCCCTTGGTTTTCTTGGAGAAGATGAGCGCTACATCATGACCGCCTGCGAGGAATTTGTTCGTTATGTAAGTCCGCTCACTGCGATTGCCCGAACCTGTCCGCATGCCGCCAGTGTGGCGGATCATGAGGTTCCGGCGGGGGGGCGGGTCGGACTGTGCTGGCCATCTGCAAATCGGGATGAGTCTGTATTTAAAGAACCCAATAAAGTGGTATTGGATCGTATGCCAAACCCGCACATTGGCTTCGGCTTTGGGATTCATAACTGCCTCGGTGCTCCGCAGGCCCGATTAATTATTCGTTGCCTGCTCAAGTCTTTGTGCAAACAGGTAAAAAGTATAAAGCTAATCTCTTTTGAACCCCGAATTGAAAAAGAAGAATCCTACACCCGTCAGGTTGGATATGATCGGGTTGTCGTGAAAATAAGTTAATTCTTAGATTCGGTTCGAGCGAAAAGGACCTTCTTTTAATTCACCCGCAGGATTCCCTGCATCGCCATCCAATGACCGGGAAAGGTGCAGATAAATGGATAATCCCCCGGTTTTTTCGGAGCCCGGAAATGAAGGGTATGTATTTTACCCGGTTCAATGACCGGGATGATATGTAACACTTCATTCAAATCCGGGGCATAGTTTTTCTCCCCGGCTTTAGGATCGCTGATCATTTTAAAAGAGGCCTCTCCCACTTTTTGGGTCGAGCCCGGTTCGATTATCACCAGGTTATGGGGCATGGCATCGACATTTTTTAATTTTAAAGCCAGTGCTTCATTGGGTTTTGCTTCAAGTAAAGTATTGGAATATTTCAGACCGCTTATGGTCTCGATACGAATCTCCCGTTCCCCTTCAATCGTATCACCGGTATAGTCTGGTTTCTTTTTCGAGTCCTGGTTTGCGACTCGAAGGGATACAAAGGACAGCTTATCTTTTCTTGGTTTTGCCAGTCCTTTTAATGAGTACGGTTTGTCCGGGAACATTGGTGAGCAAAACAGATCAGTTTTAAATTCCGTACCGTCGGCATCCTGTAAATGCATACGAATATGCAATTGCATAATTGGTTCAAGGTCGGGCATTTCCACGAAAATAGATGTTCCATTCTCCAGTAATTTTACGGATCGAATATCTACTCGGTCATGTCCAAGACTTTCCGGAACCTTAGCGGAAAATTCAGGGGAACCGTATCGCTTCGCATATTCATAATTCCAGGCATGAGAAAAGTAATTCTTTACCAAGGATGTTGAACGGGGATCGAGCTTGGTGGTGAAATCAATTCTCACACCGTTGCTATGAATCTTAAACCCCTTTGGTTTTCGAACTTTTCCCCCGGTGTATCGTACTCGGTGGAAACAACCGTCCTCAATGGAATAGTCTCCCCAACCATCCAGTCCGGCTACATAGAGTTGGCCATCCTTGGGATGAAAATCGCCACGCATCACTCCGGCCAAAAATTCTCCTTCCATTGGAACCACTGCTCCCTGTGGGCGAGAACCGGTAGCGTCCCGAAGGATTAAGTAGTAGGTTCCCGATCCGTAGCTCAGTCCAACATGAGAACCCTTAAAGGGTCCCCATTTCTCACTGGTTATCTCCTTCATTCCTCCGGTTGAATTATCAATCCCACGGGGAACATAGCAAAGGGGAGGGGATATACCCTTTCCACCTAATCCATACTCCTCTCCCTGATTGACCTCGATGATTGCCGAGGTCGGTGTCCAGGTTCCTTCCTGTGGTCCTGCCCAGAAGTAATCATCCGATCCTCCAACTGCCATGCAGTTACGAACTCCGGTGGCTACTTTTTTTGTCACCCGGTCCGGGCCCGTACGGAATACACTTGTCAATTGGATGAAGTGAAACGATTTGTCCTTCGTCCGGTGCAGTCCAAAGGTGTGAGTATGACTACGGTCAAACCCACCAAAGTCGTTGGCATATTTTTCGTAGTGGTCGACTTCTTCATCCCCATTGGTGTCGTGAAGAACAGAAATTTGCAGACGGTCCAGAACGAAGATTCCGTCCTCATCGACATGAATGCCAATGGGTTGGTTAAACCCAGTGGCATAGCGTTGCCAGGTAATATTTGTTAGATCATCTGAAATTCCTTTGACCAACCAAATATCCCCGGGGAGAGTCGCAACTAAGGCATTACCGTTGGGTAAAAAAGCCATACTGGTCAATTGCATCACAGTTTTATATGGATTGTTGTAGGGAACATTCAGAGTATCGACTACATAATTGGACCCGTTCGAATTACCCAGTTTCCCCGGTACTTTAAGGGTCTTATTCCATCGCTTTACGATTTTTCTTTCTGATTTTAGATGAGCGAGAACGGAATTTTCTTCCACCGGTTTTTTTTCCTTGGATATTCGAATGATTAACGAAGCACCTGAGGAGGCATTTTGGAAAATGAGTTCACCTTGTTTCCATTCTGCTTTTTCAATGCCATTTGATTCGACTACTTCCACCTTAATGGCCCCATCCATTACCTTGCAGGGAAGCGATAATTTTGTAACCGGGTTCAGGAGATCGATTCTTCGATAGAAAGAATTTTCTCCAGCCCATGGTTCGTCCTGGATTTTTGTATCTCCAATTTGATATTCGAATACCACCCGTTTTCCAAACCGGTGTAAGCCGAGATATTCTCCTCCTTTGGGCATTTCAGCTTTGGGAATAGTAAACCAGCTCTTTCCATCAATATTTGCACCGCGTGATGAACCCCAACGAAATGGTTGAAAATTTACCCATCCATCCTGCCAAACCGCACGGTAAGAAAGGGACTTTGTGTCAAAACAAGCGGACAGCATATGACCTGCACCTAGTTTTACACAGATTCCTTTTTCCACATTCAAGCCTTTGCCCTTTACCACATGAGAAAAATGTTCTCCCGTGTCCCCTTCATTCCAACGGCCATCATTATGATTATTTTGATTATATTTCCCCCAGTGGCCATGCAGACCGGCATCCAGTCCAGGGTAGGAGGGCAGGATATCAGGGGTCTTATTCGGGTTCGCCATATAGTAATCCGCCTGCCTTTGGTAAAAATCGTAGACCCGGGCTTCATTTACCTTTTCTCCAGATAACTTATAATTCTCACGCCCACCCGCAGGATCGACATAAGGATGCTTGTTAGGTTTTGCTATATTGAGTTCACCTTTACAAATAATCTGTGTGGCGAAAAAAACGAGGAGAGCAGTAATGATTTTAGGTTTCACAATGACATTCTGTGTGGACTCAATGCTATCGCAACTTGATTCGGCACTTTGCCATGGTTGTTGACTATATATTCTTCAAGTTTAATGGTAGTAAGTATCATGAAGTACATTCCCGCCCTCCTTGTTATCCTCCTCATCCCATGCCTTGTTCATTCCAAATCCTGGTACAAAGGCAATACCCATGTCCACACTACACTTTGTGGACATGCAGACACCACACCTGATGCGGTTGCCCAATGGTACCATGACCGGGGGTACAATTTCCTGATACTCAGTGAGCATAATAAATTTATCGATCCATCCACGGTTAAACTGAAGGGTGAAGTACGGGATGATTTCCTTCTCGTTCCTGGAGAGGAAGTAACCGGACCGGTTCACAGCACGGCGATGAATGTCTCCCGTTTGGTTCCCTGGGGATTTAAAGATAAGAACCGTTCGAAGGTAATTCAGAACCATGTCGATGAGACACGAAAAGCGGGTGGTGCGGTCATTCTTAATCACCCAAACTGGGGCAGGCCAATTCATACTCACGAAATTTCTCCGGTAAAAAATCTCTTTATGTTTGAACTCTACAATGCTCATCCAGGAGTTCACAGCTTTGGAAATGCTCATCGACCCAGTCTGGAAGTGTTGTGGGACGCCCTTCTCGAAAAGGGTATGACCATATATGGAGTGTCCTCTGATGATGCCCATAAACTAAAGAAATGGGGAGAGAAAGAAAACAATCCGGGTCGCGGTTGGGTCATGGTGCGTTCGAAAAAACTGAGTTCTGATTCTCTTACTGCAGCAATGCTTAAGGGAGACTTTTATTCCTCTTCGGGAGTAATGTTGGAAAAGTTAGAGCGTGGAGCCAATCATATCGAGTTATCTGTTAATGAAAAAGAAACTGCTTGTGAATTGGCTTCTGAATTTCTCTTTGGTCGTCCGGTCAGCAAAGGAGAACTGGGTACTTTTATCGAATTTATCGGTCCGGGAGGAAAAGTACATAAGACAGTTACTGGTTTGTCCGCATCTTATAAAACTAAAGAAGCTTATCTGCGGGCAAAAGTCACTCGCCGAGTAAAAAATAAGGACGGTTCCCTCCGCGAATACTACGCCTGGACTCAACCCGTTTTTACTGACGGTCGATAGTTCTTCACGTTCGCTCAAATTACCCTTCGGATTTTTTATCTGGAGGGTTTCATCTCTTAGTTGCAACCTAATCTAAGCAAAAGTAGGCTAAGTGTTATGAAATCATTTACTGTTGCCTGCTGCCTACTTCCTTTAGTTCATTTTTCTTTTGCGGAAAAGTGGTACAAAGGAAATACCCATGTTCACACAAAACTTTGTGGGCATGCCGATTCCACTCCCGAAGTGGTGGCTCAATGGTACCACGATCATGGCTATAATTTTCTCATTCTCAGTGAACATAATAAGTACATTGATCCTTCCACCGTAAAACTGGACGGGGAAATACGGGATGATTTTCTTCTTGTACCTGGGGAGGAAGTAACCGGTCCAGTTCATAGTACGGCGATGAATGTGTCTCGTCTGGTTCCCTGGGAATTTAAGGACAAAAACCGATCGAAGGTCGTCCAATGGCAGGTTAATGAAACGAAGAAAGCTGGAGGGATTACCATATTAAATCATCCCAATGCCCCCATTATTCGCCCCGCTGAGTTATATCCCGTGAAAGACCTTTATCTATTCGAGCTCTATAACGCTCACCCCATGACCAAAAATTTTGGCGATGCCCACCGTCCCTCCACTTCATCTCTTTGGAATGCGTTACTCGATAAAGGGATGACTATTTATGGAGTAGCGTCTGATGATAGCCATAAGTTTGCCAAGTGGGATGAAAAATATGATAACCCCGGTCGCGGTTGGGTTATGGTTCGCTCCAACGATCTCAGTTCGGATGCTATTACCCTGGCAATGAACCGGGGCGATTTCTACTCCTCCTCCGGCGTGATTCTGAAAAAAGTGATGGTTGCCAATAGTCGGATTGAGGTGGAAATCGATGAAGAGGAAACCGCACGGGAGCTTACTTCTCAATTCCTGTTTGGCCGGCCAGTGAAGAAAGGTAAGCCCGGTACTTTTATTGAATTTATTGGACCGGGCGGGGAAGTGGAAGAAACCGTTTCCGGAAACCAGGCTTCATACGAAGCCAAAAAGGACTACCTCCGCTGCATGATCACCCACCGGGTGAAAAAGGCCGACGGTTCCCTGCGGGAGTATTATGCCTGGACCCAACCTGTTTTTACCGACGGACGTTAAATTATTTTATAACCTGGTGTGTAGTTAGCATATAAAATAAGTGTATTGAAATTAATAAACCGTCGTGCTCTTCCAAGTTACAAGGGAGATGAGGAGGATCTTCGATTTCTGATCAGAAAAATGGAGATTCGTAAATTTAAAGAAATTCAGGACTGGATTGAGTGCCCGGTATGGGTTCAACGATCCGCGTTACCGAACAAAAATTCGCGAAAAATTAAAAAAACTCAGCCAACTGGAGCAAGTCGGATTGCTCTGATTTTTGCCGCCATTACCTCAGTACTCAGTTGACATATTTTTGAAATATGGGACATAATTGATATTTCAAATTAACCCTCATTCCCTTACTTCAATGCATACTCGAATTATTGGTCTTTTTGTCTTTCTTTTAACAGCAACTTTTTTACATGCCGATCGGCTGGTTCTGGTCAGTGCCTCGTACGGTAAAAACATTCTCGCAATTACCGAGGCCAATGGCGATGTCATCTGGTCACATAAAACAGCGGGTCAAGCGAAAGGCCATGCCGGACATCACGATGTGCATATGTTATCCAATGGAAATATACTTTTTCATGAGACCTGGCAGGATGTGAAAGAAATCACCCTTGGTAAGAAAATAGTGATGGATTACGACTGTGCCACCGCCAACGGCAATACAGGTAAGGGGGTGAATGTACATGCTTTTTCCCGACTCGCTAATGGAGATACCCAGATTGTGGAGAGTGGAGTAGGGCGCGTGATCAATGTGGATCGTTCCGGAAAATTAAAACACTCTTTTAATCTTAAGCCAGGTGGCACTCAGAATTCCCGTTGGGCCCGAGCCACTCCTCAGGGTACTTTGCTCGTCTGTTCCGAGCTCAGGGTACTTTGCTCGTCTGTTCCGAGCAACCGGGTGTGGTTACGGAGTACGATAAAAATGGTAAAGTGGTCTGGGATTATTTAATCAAGACACGGGTGTATGGGGCCATGCGTTTAAAGAATGGAAATACCCTGATTGCATCGGGAAGTGGAAACAGTGTGGTTGAAGTGACTCCCGAAAAGAAAGTGGTCTGGGAAATCAAGGGCAAGGTACCGGGTACGAATATCGAGTTGAAATGGATGACCTGCCTCCAGGAAAGAGCGAATGGAAATTTTATTGTGGGTAACTGCCATGCCGGTCCAAACAATCCACAAATCCGGTCCAAACAATCCACAAATATTTGAAATCACCCGCGATAAAAAAGTAGTCTGGGAATTCAATGAATTTGAATTGGTAGGGAACGGCTTAGCCTGTTGGCAAGTGCTGGATGGCAAAAAAGCCAAGGCCCTTCGCAGCCAATTGGCTGCTCTCAGGTAACCTGATTTACATCATTATGTCACGCATGTGCGTGGAGTAAGTGCTGCTACTTTCAAATGATTTGAGGATTCCCTGTTTCGAATACTTTTTTCCGTTTAGGGTAAATTCAATCCAGAATTTGATCTGACTTTTGGGCACGTACGGGATCGGGGGTACAATTGGGCCGTCCTTGTTGTATCGACTGTTTCCCTGCATCCAGAAATTATAGTCGTAGTCCCATAGAATCTCAGTTTTATTCCCATCGTTCATTTGATATGAAAAGGAATGAATCGTAACCGATTCAACATGTGGGTTTTTCCCGTAGCCATCCTTATCCATAATAAAAACTTGGAAATTGAGTTTGCTGTAAGTTTCGCGTTCTTCCATCCAGCTTGTACTTCCCTGCTTTTTCTGTGGGTTAGAGGCAGGGTTCATGGATACTTGCAATTGATTGTCCAGATCAATCTCTTCGGTAAATGTCTCGTATCCACGAGTATGCATAGTGCCACAACCTGATATCAAAAACAGGGTGCTAAGGCTTAAAATGTGTAACTCAGTTTTCACCCCTCAAGAACTTTTAATTTGAGGAATTAAAAAATAATAATCAGTTATACATTGCCTTAAGGGGCGGTGCAAATTTGGTCAGGTTTATTCCTTTCACGGCCGCTTCATATTCTTCCATGGTGGGGATCCG
>Ga0206126_10004820_pt1 | contig 12745 bp, 8 predicted proteins | sample Helgoland_Spring_5_FD_148621 | JGI IMG/M metagenome (GOLD analysis project Ga0206126, IMG submission 148621) | Pelagic subsurface seawater microbial communities from Kabeltonne, Helgoland, North Sea - Helgoland_Spring_Bloom_20160412_1 | ecosystem: Environmental > Aquatic > Marine > Epipelagic ...
TATATTCAGTTATACCAGCAGGTAATACAGCGTATTTTAGACGGCAACATTAAAGAGGGTGAAGCTTTACCCTCAGTTAGAAAAGTTGCTGCGGAATATCAACTCAACCCCGTCACTGTTTCTAAGGCTTATCAGATGTTACAAGATGGACAATATGTAGAGAAACAACGAGGCAAAGGTTTGTTTGTTAAGTCTGGTGCACCTCATAGCATATTGGAAAAAGAGCGAGCATCTTTTCTGTGCACCGAGTGGCCATTGATTTTGCAGAAAATTTCACGGTTAAAGCTTTCTGTTGAAGAGTTGACGCGTACTTCCAAGGAGAATCAGTGATGTCAGCCATGGTCTCGATTTCAGGATTGCAAAAGTCTTATAAAAATAAGCAGGTATTGAATGACGTTAATTTAACCTTAAGTGCTGGACAAATTTTAGGTTTAGTAGGACCAAATGGTGCGGGAAAGACCACTTGCTTACAGGCGCTGTTAGGGTTAATCAGCTATGACGGTAATATTGATGTATTAGGGTATAACCCCAGAAAAAACAGAGAGAAAATGCTTGCAGATGTCGCTTATATCGCCGACGTGGCTGTGTTGCCAAAGTGGATAAAAGTCAGCCAAGCACTGACGTATATGCAAGGGGTTCACCCCAACTTTAATCGACAAAAGGCCGAAGCGTTTTTAGCTAAAACCAATATACCTGCAACTGCTAAAGTAAACACTTTGTCCAAAGGTATGGTGACGCAATTGCACCTCGCTTTGATTTTAGCCGTTGATGCAAAAATACTGATCTTGGATGAGCCCACACTTGGCTTAGATATTTTGACCCGTCGTCAATTCTATACACATTTATTGGAAGATTTTTATGACAAAGATAAATGCATCATCGTCACCACTCACCAAATTGAAGAAATAGAGCATATTCTTACAGACGTTGCATTTATACGTGAAGGTAAGATAGTTTTAAACCAGAGCGTGGACGCTATTCGCATTCGATTTAAATTAGTAGCAGTTGACAACGAACACTTCGAGCTAGCCAAAACTTATAACCCACTTTTCACTACTCGTATGATGGGTATCACTAGCATGTTATTTGACAATGCTGCCCCAGAAGTTTTGGCAACGTTAGGTAAGGTGAGTTCTCCCACATTGGCTGATATTTTTGTTGGAGTGATGACCCAGGAGACTCACCTATGAACAGATCACAAGTCATCACCAGCTTTAGAAAAGAAATATGGGAATTCAAAAAAACGTTATTTTGGGTGCCTCTCATCATCGCGATTTTTATCATAGCTGCGCCTTTGCTAAAGTGGATACTGATGGAAGATGAGCAATCTTCTGAGTGGTTGGGTATTATTACCAATGTTGATAATTTAGCAAATGTTGAGGGTTTTACGCGCATATTCCTGACGGCCATTATGGGGATGTTTGTTCCTTTTATTATGGTGTCACTCATCATACAGCTCTATTATTTCACGACGTGTTTGTTTGACGAAAGACGGGATCTATCGGTCTATTTTTGGCGTTCACTGCCTGTATCAGATGTCTTGAGTGTTGGCGTTAAGCTGATCACTGGGGCATTAGTTGTACCAACAATATTTATGCTGGCAGCCACCTGTGTAGTGTTTATTTTTCTACTCTTTGCACTCATTGCTTGTTTGGTGTTGTCGCTAGGATATGACGTTTCTTTGTGGGGATTATGGGGCAGTGCTGATATTTTTAGTAACTTAACTTCTATATGGTTAACCTTGCTACCCTATGCACTGTGGATGTTTCCTGTTTTTGCGTGGTTAATGTTAGCCTCAATGTTTGCCAGCAAGGCTCCTTTTTTATGGGCTATATTGCCCATAGTCGCCATATTGGTTATTGAATCTTATGTGGTGGAATATTTGCATCTTGATGAGGGATTTTTGTTACATACATTACGTGAATATTTTGCATTCGGCCAAGGGGTATTTTCGAATGACGTTGCCAATATTCAGCAACCAAGGTTCATGCTATTTTTGGCCTTGTCCTCGAAAATAAGTGGAGTGGCCACACTGATAGGCGTCGGTTTGATGTACATCACCTATTGGTTAAGAGTCAACAAAAGCCACGTTTAACTAAAGCAATTTCAATGTTTCTGTCACGATCAGCCCAATCTGTTTAGGAGCTGATCGTGATGAAATATTATCGACTTTGACTGTATGTTTTAACTACTAACACCCTAATAAATTGTCTGCAGTGATGGATCCAGTCTGAATATGATAAGTCAATCTAGTTAGGCTCATTTCCCGCTTTCCATTTGATATTGCAGCCCATAGAGGGTGTCTGAGTTGTGTCAATATGATGACCATCAAGTAGTGCATTCATAGCCTGAATTAAATCGCGACCTGTCGCTTGATGTTCAGATGAGTCGTAGACACCAGAAGATATTCGGGTCGGTCGCGAAGCATCGAATTGACCGCGATAAACCAGCTTTTGTTCACCATTAAATAGATATAAATCAGGGGTGCATGCGGCAGAATATGCTTTAGCGACCTCCTGTTTTTCATCAAGCAGGTATGCAAAAGGGTATTGCCTGGCCCGTTTTTCTTGGATCATATGTGCCATATCGTCATCGGGATATTGTTCGATGTCGTTGCTATTGATGGCGACAAAAGCGATCCCCTTTTTTTGATACTGCTGCCCAATTTTGGCCAGCTGTGGCGCAATATGGATAACGTAAGGACAATGGTTACATATAAAAGCCACCACCAAACCTTTACTGCCTTCGTAGTCTTTCAAACTTACAGTATTGCCACTTGTATCAGGTAAACAGAAACTCGCTGCTTTGTGGCCTAGTGGCAACATATTAGAGGGGGTCATTGCCATGTTTGTTTCCTTAAATTAGGCTGAATTGATTTCACTGACAGTTTACCTGCTCTATTCATTACAAGGTATACTTTCAACCTCATTTGGTTTTAAAAATTAATATGCAACAAGAATTAGAAATTGAAGATTTAGTCAAGGGCACAGGTAAAACAGCCGAACGCGGTGCCTTAATCACAGCTCACTACATCGGTTGGCTTGAAGACGGTACAGAGTTCGACTCGTCCTATAAAAAGAATATCCCTTTTCAAACTGTATTGAGTAACAAACGCGTTATCCAAGGTTGGATACTAGGCTTAAAAGAGATGAAAGTGGGTGGTAAACGTCGATTGCGCGTGCCCGCACATTTAGCGTATGCAGAGCGTCAAATTGGTACGATGATCCCACCTCACTCCAACCTAATATTTGAAATTCAATTACTAGAAGTACTGACTAGAGATTAAAAAATAAGGATGCCAATTAAACTGAACGGGGTTCTACATGGCTGGTGCATAACAAATCATTCGTGGTTATTTGAGCCCTTTAACTAAGTTTTGAACAGGACATCTCAGCTAATCACCCCATTAACAAACTGTTCAAATGCAGTCAGACTGTCTATAAATAACGCACTATTTAAAACACTTTTTTGTAGGTATACACTAGCAAATTTGCCTTGTTCAACGCGAAGCCATGTAATGTAAAATCACAGTTTTTACTAACAAGTTAACGTTGTTCGCGGCGGGTGTGGCAGCTGTTTCTCATGATGCGTCGCTTTGCATATAACCCATTAGTTGATATTGAAACTCCTAAGCTTATTGCGGTGCTACAACCACGCTTACAACAGATAAAATTCTGTGGCAATAATTTACCTTTTATCAATCACCAATTGTTTAAGTCTAGTGATTGTATCTCATCTACAACCTGCGTAGAATTCGCGCCGGAGTTGGCCAGACAATCGCCGTTCAGTTTTCATGCGTGAATTTCTGAAGGGAGGAAAGTCCGGGCTCCATAGGGCAGGGTGCCAGGTAACGCCTGGGCGGCGCGAGCCGACGACAAGTGCAGCAGAGAGAAGACCGCCTGTTTGTTATTCGTAACAAATCGGTAAGGGTGAAAGGGTGCGGTAAGAGCGCACCGCGTTGCTGGCAACAGTATACGGCAAGGTAAACTCCACCCGGAGCAAGACCAAATAGGATCTCGTATGGCGTGGCCCACGTTGAGATCGGGTGTGTTGCTGGAGCCAGTGAGCGATTGCTGGCCTAGATGAATGATTGTCGCTGTTTGTTTTCGAACAAACTTCACAGAACCCGGCTTATCGGCCAACTCCAACTAATTTTAAGCCTATGATTTTAAAGTTTTATGTAAAACTTTATTCGATGCAAGGATAAAGGTGCCACATAAGTTGCTACAGGTAAAAAAGAAAAGTTATGTTTGCTTAGCCAATTTTCCTACTTTATTGTTCAAGTGAACACTACTATCAAGGGCTAAGATTAAACCAACAGTAGGTTTGGTTCAGTCTTATCTCTGCCTCTTTGAACATATCAGCCCACCTTAGGTTACAGGTCAACTTCTTCTATAAAGTGTTCAAGTTGTTTTTTAAATTTGCTGCTAATTAATTTTTCAACACAGTTTGACGAAAAGTAATAAGTTTCAAGCTCAGAGCATGCACTCACTGCCATTTACCAACAGAGTATCGAGAAAGAACGTTTTTCAATGAAAAACAACTATAGACGCGGCCCCTCTGCCGCAAGGGTGCAATCTAGTGTTATCGATAATCAAAAGTACAGACCACTTATTTAAAACGGCGCTGGTCTTTTTTATTTTCCAGGTGAAAAGTCAACTAAAACATTGGCGCCGGATACACTCCGGCATCAACAAGGTATTAAGAAATTTGGCGTTCTTGTCCTTCCCAGTAAGGTTTGCGTAATTCGGTCTTAAGCACTTTATTGGCACCCGACAATGGAAATGGCTCAGTTGTGAATTCAATGCTATGAGGACATTTATATCCGGCAATCAGCGTATGACAGTGTGCTTGCAAAGCTTTTGATGTCACTTCGACACCAGGGTGTAAAATTACCAGAGCATGCACACTTTCGCCCCACTGTTCGCTTGGAATACCAATCACAGCACTCGTGGCTACCGCTGGGTGCTGGCCTATCGCATTTTCAACCTCGGCCGAATAGACATTCTCACCCCCAGAGACGATCATATCTTTGACTCGGTCCATCAGAAAGATAAAGCCGTCTTCATCCATATACCCCGCATCACCTGTCAGTACCCAACCGTCGCGGATTGTTTCTGCGGTGATTTCGGGTTTATTCCAATAGCCAAGCATAGTTGTGGGTCCTTTAACCGAGATTTGTCCTACATCGCCGCGGGGTACTTCAACCATGTTCGCATCTACTACGCGGATTTCACAGACGCGTGTTGGGCGTCCCGCTGAGCGAAGCTTTCCGGCCTTTGGTCCTTCTAAAACGTGATAGTCTTCAGACAATACTGAGGCGATAGGGCTAAGCTCTGTTTGACCAAAAGCTTGTATGAAAGCGGTATTGGGAAACTTCTGAAACGCGTCTACCAGGACTGACTGAGTGATAGGCGAAGCGCCATAGGCAATCTGGCGCAAAGACGTTACATCAGTCTGTGCCAGTTTTTCGCTTTGCATGATCATTTGTAACATGACGGGCACCAGCAACACCTGACTGGGTTTATGTTTCTCGATGGCAGCTAATGTTCCATCAGGTGTAAACATAGGGATCACCACATGGGTTCCCGCCATAAAAGTCACTGCACTAAACCAAATCAAATCAGCGATATGAAACATCGGCGCTGCGTGCAGATAAACCGTGCCTTCTTGCATGTTTAGCTCATGGGCATTGGCAACACCGCCCACATAAAAATTGGTGTGGGACAACATCACACCCTTAGGAAAGCCAGTGGTACCGCCGGTATAAAATATACCCGCCAGGTCATCGCCGCTTCGCCCTGCATCCTCTGCGGGCGCATTGGATGCCACGATATCTTCGTAGTTCACCATGCCTTTAGGTGTTTCGGCATCACCGCAGTAGATAATAGTTTTAAGACCTTGCACTTGGGATTTAAGCTCGGCTGCGACCCCCTTAAATGCCTCATCCACAATAAGGATCTCAGCACTCGCATCATTTAATGCATAGGCACATTCAGCCGCTGCCCAGCGGATATTCATTGGCATCATCGCTCCGCCACCCCAGACAGTGGCAAAGTAGTATTCAATAAATCGGTCAGAGTTGAGCGATAATAATGCCACTCTATCTCCTAATTTCATGCCTAATTTCTGCAAACCTCCAGCCAGCCGCGCGACGCGATCTTGCATCTGGGGCCAGGTTTGCTGCCTGTCCTCATATATAGTGGCAATACCTTGGGGGTTGATTTGCGCTGCGCGTCTAATGATGGATGTGATTTGCATGAGATAATGTCCTTGGCGTGTTATTTATATTTATTTTTATCGAGATTAATCCCTTTTCACTCAATATGGTAGATACCAGTTTGAAAAATCAGCTGATTTTTAATCATTGTGGTGATATTGCAGACCCCTAGGAAATAATATTATTGATAAAATCATAAATAATAGGATTAATATAAGGGGCAAACAAGCTGACTTTGGGACAGGTATCTACAAACGCTGCCAACTATATTGTTCTAAATTTCTGCAATGTGGCATCTTCTGGATAATTGATCTTAACTTGTGAAAGTCATATTCAGAGCTCGTTTACATAACAGTGGGGGGGGCGTTTATTTTGCATTTCGAATTCTGTCAAAACAGAACAGTAATAGACGAGACATCGCATATTTTCTCTTACTCAAGGATATACAAAAGAGGTCAATATGGAAATATGCTACCTATAATCTGCTCTGAGTGTGATAAACGTTAGCTTAGGCACCCAGCCCATATGATCACCAAAAAACCATGTGTTTACATTTTTATACAGAGTCACTCCGTGATTTAACTAGTGGTGATGTTCAGCCTCAAACTCTTCGATATTTAATAACTCTGGGTAAAGTTGTTCAACGCTGCTGGCTTTCTCTGCTGTAACGGTTAATGCATAACCTTGGTCTGAGGGCAAATGCTCTGTACTCCATCCCAGAGAAGCGACTTTACTATCGATCATGGTATCAATTTGATCGTCGGTATACGCAACTGTCTTAAGAATGGCTCGGGTTGAATGACCATGACGCTCGGTGGCAGTCACCGCCCGTATTGAAGCTCTCTGAGGTCTAATTGCGTAGTGATCAATTTGGGTCAGGCAATGACCACTGGGATGATCGGGGTAAATTGAAAAGGCGAAGCTGCCTAATTCCGTACCCACTTTGCCATCAGTTTGGCGACTATATTGTGTGCGCAGATCTTCAATTGAAAGTGGTTGGGCAGCGGCTATGTCGGCTTCAATAAAGCGCTTTACCCACTCCTGTGTAGAAGCTTGCTGAAAAGCGACGGTTAAAAATGTTTGAATATCCCCTGTGACCGTTATTCCTTGAAGACCAGGTACCTTTTTCTCTAAGATTTCAAGTTCAGATTTACCGGCATCAATAAAAATCCATGCGTCCCAGGTTTTATAAAACTGTGACAGCGCATGTGCGCCCATGGCCGCTCTGCCACTTGGCTCATTAAAGGGGGGAAGGCCCACATAATCAAAACAGAATGGCAGTTGCGCTAAGTTTGTAACTGCTGATAAAGATGTACGCGCTCTGGACGTCATACCCGTTTTTAGTCGGTGATAAAGCGCCACTGCCATGGACAGTCCGCCGGCAAAACCGCAATTAACATCCAGTGTACCCAGATGGGCATGCTCCTCGGGAGTTTCCTGTCCGCCAAAGCGCGACATAATGCCGCTATTGGCCTGAATAATATCATCATAGCCAATATAATTCGTTTTTGGGCCAACGCTTGGGCCACCAAAACAATCTAAGCGACAAAATAAAACACCGGGATGAATCGCCTGCAAAGTATCGTGATCAAGGCCCAGTGGGATCATCTGGCGCTCGGGTGCATTAATAATCACTAAGTCGACGCTGCGCACCAAGCGCTCGAAAGCCTCTCTTCCTTCAGGTTTGTTGATATCTAAAAGGCCACTGCGCTTTCCCATATCAGATTGAAAGGCAAACAAGGTACCGATTAGGGGATCGTAGCTAGGCACAACCGACTGTAATTTGATAATTTGTGCACCAAAACGCGCTAGAAATGCCGATGAGTGAGGGCCCGCAATCACATTGCTTAAATCTAAGATGCGAATTCCGTCCAACCAGCCGGACTTTTCTTCACTCGCTGAGCCTGTTACCGCTGGGCGAGTGATTTTTTCAGCTAATTTAACCTTTTGCAGTTGTTGCAAGGCCTCCTCAAAGTTAACATCTTTGCGTGGTGATGGAGACAGCATTAAGTGTGCTGATTCTTCTAACCAAGCAACTGGACCAGGCTGCTTCATCAATCCGTACTCAGGATCATTGACTGCGACGATAAGACCTGCACTTTTACAATGTTCACTGTTAACCCATTCCTGAGTGGTTCTATGCGGGGCCCCTGGGATATGCCCCTCGCCAAAAATCAGCCCCCACTGATCTGAGGTTTTGCTGAGAAAAACCCACTTCATTTTTTTGGCAATAATATCTGCCCATTTTTTTGGCAAGGGATAGACACCAATAGAGGTTTCCCCATCCCACTGACTAGTGGGTAAATGCAGGTCGCTAATCTCAGGAAGGCCTTGTGCAACCAGTTCTTCATAGAGACCCAACACCTGCAAGCAACGTTTCGCATGGGTGCGATGCGAGGGACAGACACAGTAAAATTTTCGGCCATCGGCACAGTCGTAAGAGCGGTAAAAAGGATCCAAATACTCTTGTAAATCATCATAACTAAGATCAAAGGGAATATTGTTTTCACGGCGACGTGTTATCTCATGCTCACGCATGGTCTTATAACGTTGGGGCAAACCATCGACAACATAGGAGTTGTAAGATAATCCTTCCATCATGGCTGCAATCACGGGCACTTCAATAATATCTCCATGTCCTTTTTTCTCTCGAGCAAACAGGGCTAGCACCAAAGCACTAGCAGCCAGGCAAACAGCATAGGAAGAGCCAAGTGGCAATGGTGAGTAGCATGGATTGAGGCCCATCAAAGTGCGATTAAAGCCCATGTCGGTAAAAGCGCCTGAGGTGCCTGCAACCACAGCTTCCGTGGCTTTCCAATCACGTCGCAATTGGTCATTACTGGCAAACCCCGGCATCGACAAACAAATAAGTTCGGGGCGTTGTGAACACAAAAGCTGGAAGTCTATACCCAGCTTTTGTATCACCCCTGGGCGAAATGACTCTATAAGAATATCGGCACTGTCAATCAGATTGTGTGCTTGGGTTAAACCCTCTGCAGATTTTAAGTCGAGGCGCAAACAACTTTTATTGCGATTTAAAATGGCATTGGCAGGACTCTTCCACTGTGGGCCTTGGGGTGGGTCTATATGGATCACCGTAGCACCAAGATCCGCCAACACCATGGCCACTGCTGGTCCAGCAATCTGCTGACCAAAATCGATAACGCGCACTCCAGCGAGTGGCAGATGTGTATGCTTTTGCATAATAAACCCGTTCCTATTGATACTGTCAGGGCGCTTTGTGACCCTAATTTTTGCGAAGTGTAAGAACGAAATGTCAGTCACGCCATCAATTAAACATTGGCCTAAGGCATCGTTTTTTTAATTGTTAATTTTATTTACAAAAACAATACAATTTGTATCATTATTGATGGTTTTAATTGATTTATTGGCGTAGGCTCAGCAATAAGAATAAAGATAAAAATAGGCTCTGGTCTCAATGCAAAGCACAGATAAACAGTCATGCAAACTAGGCTTCTGGGGTGATATTCGTTCAGTTATGGTTACGGGCTCTGCATTGTTGGTGGTCACGTTTGTTTTATTTACGGTGATTAACCCAGATTATGCTGGCACAGTATTTAATTCAGCCCGAGACTTTATCGCCAGTAATCTGAGTTGGTACTACATAGCCCTAATGAACTTCTACCTAATATTTGCCCTGCTGTTGCCGCAGTATTGCTCTATAGTGGAGGTTTGCAAGCCTTAAAAACCGCATCGATAGTCGTGGCTCTGCCCTTTTCTGTGGTACTTATTTTGGCTACCTACGGCCTGTGTAAATCACTGTATGCTGAAGGTAAAAAATCGACAACAAAGAACCGTTTTTAATTAACCCCTCAACAACCAAGTCTGTGGAGTAATCATGTCAAACCAAATCATTCTTCCGCGCATTCTTCAAGTGGGTGCCGGTGCTAGCGATGAAGCTGGCAATATAATCACCGCACTTGGCTGTAAGCGTCCCCTTATTGTGACTGATAAAATGATGGTGCAGTTAGGTTATGTCGCTAAGCTGCAAGATAGCCTCAATGCACTTAATATCAGCTCTGATGTGTTCGACGACACTGTTCCTGAGCCAACCGTTAGCTCTATTCAAGCCGGTGTTGATCAGGTTAGGCAGGGTAACTATGACTCGATAATTGCTATAGGCGGTGGTAGCCCTATCGATAGTGCCAAAGCTATCAGTATTCTTGGTAAATATGGGGGGGTTATGCGCGACTATAAATTCCCTCGCATTGTATCAGAGCCAGGGCTACCGATTATTGCTATCCCCACTACTGCGGGAACGGGCTCTGAAGCCACACGTGTTACCATTATTACCGATGAAACCAATGATGAGAAAATGCTCTGTGTGGGTATTGGCTTTATGCCCACAGCAGCGCTGGTTGATTACACGCTAACGCTCAGCCTTCCACCTCGCACCACTGCAGACACAGGTATTGATGCCTTGACCCATGCCATGGAAGCTTATGTGAGTAAAAAGGCTAGCCCCTACAGTGATACTCAAGCCATCGCCGCAATGAAACTATTGGCGCCTAATCTACGCCGGGTGTTTCACGATGCCAGCGATAAAGAGGCACGGGAAGCGATGATGCTTGGCTCTACATTAGCAGGTATCGCCTTCTCTAATGCCTCGGTGGCCTTAGTGCATGGAATGAGCCGCCCGATTGGCGCGTTTTACCATGTCCCCCATGGGTTATCTAACGCCATGTTGTTGCCAATGGTAACTGAATACTCAATTCCCGCAGCTGTGAAGCGCTATGCCGATTGTGCTAGGGCCATGGGTGTTGCAAACATGGCGGATAGCGATGCAAGTGCCAATGTGAAACTGATGTCCGAGCTTTATGCTATCAATGAAGAGCTGCAGGTGCCTTCGCCGCTGCAATTTGGCATCCCCCGAGAACACTTTTTCGGCAACCTTGAAATTATGGCTGAACAGGCCTTAGCTTCTGGCTCACCGGGTAATAACCCACGGGTACCCAGTGCTGAGGACATTATTGAAATTTATAAAACACTGTGGTGATACACAATTTTATTTTGAGGAAATACCCATGACAACAGTAGGACATTTTATCAACGGTCAAATGACCACGGCAAGCGAACGCACCCAGGATGTATATAACCCTTCAACAGGTGCCGTTAGCAAACAGGTGGCTTTAGCTTCTAAAGCCACTGTGGAAGAGGCGATTACAGCGGCGCAAGCAGCCTATCCAGCCTGGCGCAATACTCCAGCGATTAAGCGCGCTAGGGTGATGTTTAAATTTAAAAATCTACTCGAGCAACACGCTGACAAAATCTGCCATATGATCGGCGAAGAGCTTGGTAAGATTGCTCATGATGCCGCAGGTGAATTGCAACGTGGCATTGAAAATGTCGAATTTGCTTGTGGTGCACCTGAGCTGTTAAAAGGTGAGCACAGTAAAAATGTTGCACCCAATATCGATTCTTGGAGTGAGTTTCAGCCACTGGGCGTGGTAGCGGGAATTACCCCCTTTAATTTTCCAGCCATGGTGCCGCTGTGGATGTATCCCATGGCGATTGTCTGTGGCAACTGCTTTATACTTAAGCCCTCTGAGCGCGACCCCAGTTCAACCCTGTTTATTGCTTCCTTACTAAAAGAGGCGGGTCTACCAGACGGTGTGATGAACGTTGTAAATGGTGATAAAGAAGCGGTTGATACTCTTTTGCATAATGAACATATCAAGGCGGTAAGCTTTGTTGGCTCTACCCCGATTGCCGAATATATTTACACCACGGCCAGTGCCAATGGGAAACGCTGTCAGGCATTGGGCGGGGCTAAGAACCATGCGATCGTAATGCCCGATGCCGACATGGACAACGCAGTTAACCAGTTGTTGGGGGCCGCTTTTGGCTCTTCTGGTGAGCGTTGTATGGCGCTTTCTGTCGCTATTGCCGTGGGTGATGCAGCGGGTGACGCTTTGGTTAGCAAAATGCAAAAAGCCATGGTGGCCTTAAAAGTGGGGCCTTTTGATGACAGTAATAATGACTTTGGCCCGGTGATCACCCAGCAACATAAGCACAAGGTAATGGGCTATATCGATAGTGCCGAGCAGCAAGGAGCGAACATCGTTGTGGACGGTCGCCATCCGGATGTCGCAGGCCATGCAGATGGTTTCTATATTGGCGGCACACTAATCGATGGCGTGACACCTAATATGGAGAGTTATCAGGCAGAAATTTTTGGTCCGGTACTGCAAGTGATCCGTGTGGATACTATGCAGGCAGCCATGGATCTTATTGATGCCCACGAATACGGCAATGGCACCTGTATTTTCACCCGGGATGGTGAAGCGGCGCGGTATTTCTCTGACAATATTCAGGTAGGCATGGTGGGCATCAATATACCTCTACCCGTACCTGTGGCCTATCACAGTTTTGGTGGTTGGAAACGCTCATTGTTTGGCGACTTGCACGCTTACGGTCCAGATGCGGTTCGTTTCTATACCAAACGTAAAACCATTACTCAGCGCTGGCCTTCAGCAGGGGTGCGTGAAGGGGCAATTTTCTCTA
>Ga0206126_10004825_pt1 | contig 12736 bp, 19 predicted proteins | sample Helgoland_Spring_5_FD_148621 | JGI IMG/M metagenome (GOLD analysis project Ga0206126, IMG submission 148621) | Pelagic subsurface seawater microbial communities from Kabeltonne, Helgoland, North Sea - Helgoland_Spring_Bloom_20160412_1 | ecosystem: Environmental > Aquatic > Marine > Epipelagic ...
CCCCTGCAATGGCCATCCAAGTTGCTCCAATCAACTCCAACGAATTCACTGCAAACAATGACACGAAGGACAGCATCATTCCTGCAGCTATCCAGGGTATTCCCCATGGTTGCGCTGAATTCAGACGCACTCCTGACAATTCCATCATGCTTTGCGCGTCTTCGTCCACGTTTTCGAACCCAGCCAAATAAGCGCCAACGATAACGTGAAGGACAAACCTGGGAAAACCCGCATGAAACGGTTGTACCAACTTCTCAGTGAGAAGGATTCCAAATCCGCAACAAACACGCTCAGCACACCTTTTATTGGCGCTTCAAGTGATCCAAATCGTCTCCAATTCGTGAATTGCACACCGTATTCGTACGAATATTCGCTCAGTCGATTTCCGTCTGGTAAAGAAGGTTGTACTTCGGGCCAATTCCTTTTCAGCTCTTCCGCAGATAATCCATGGCCATAATCGTCCAAAAAAATGTGCCCAAAAATCGGATCGACAACACATGGCCCGAAATCACCCTTCCGCACATCAAAAACGACATGATGCGTTTGCCCTATTTGATTTTGAACTTGCACGAAACGGGTCTCATAGCCAGACTTTTCAAAAACACGCGCCCCAACCTCTGATGAAAATCCACAAGCACCACCGCCGTATGCGATGAACGTAATGATTGGAGACCGTGCGATGGTTTGTTGAAACTTCGCATCAAACCCTGTGCTGTCAGAAAAAGCCCTACGCGGTTCGGTGAACAAACTAATAGCCCGTGTCAATTCCTCCGCATCCTTCATGGCATCCCCATTGAATTCCGCTTGAGCGATGATAAAGTCCACCAGCTCATCCTCGATTTGATGGGTGGAATGAATCCGGAAGGCATTCAAGAAAACGCCGATACCAACGACCACAAACAATAAGCCGAGTGGAGGATTATTAGATTTCATCAAGGTGCATTGAGCAATTTCCAAAATTAACGCAAATACACTTCAAGAATCGGTAAAAACGGTTTTATACCATTATCAGAATGTTAGCCAAACGTCAACCTCCAATGCTCTTCGGACTTTCTTACAACCCGAATCGAACGAACCCACGGGATGTAATGAATTACCGAAAGAAGATTCTTTCAAAGCAATGCGATTTATATAAAGACTTTGACTCTCTTCGAAATCATTTGTCGTCAGAATCTTTTCTGCCGACTCACAACTGTTCATTCTCACTTTGCTCGAAATAACTCCGGGCTCAAAGTTGTCACTGAACACTTTAATCCGAGATTATTCTGGCAGCTGATGACTTTGACCGTTCACGGAAGTATGCGATGATCGCTGTTTCCAAAAAATAACATGCAACGACCAGTCCCATCCATCCGAATAGCATCATTACGAATGGCACATGAAGGTGCGAGGCCAAAATGAGCAAAGGCATGTGCAGGGCGTATAGGGCATAGCTTCCTTCACCGATGTATTTGAGGCTCCGCAAAAAACGAGGAAGCTGAAAAAACCACTTCACGTTGCGTGAAATTCCAAAGGACACGAACATGCTAAATGCAATCGCAAGGACATTGCCTTGAAGCAATGCGTTCAACGTATCTGACTCGAGCCAATGACTCATGATCAATAAACTACACATTGTAGCGATCAAAGAAAACAGAAACAACTTGAAATTTCGATTTGACTCCTCGTTTACTGCTCGATGCAACAAAAAACCCGTTAACCAAACGAAGTAGTAAGATTGGAACAACAAGAATGGCACAAAAACTACAGAATTCAATCCGATGCATACAACAGAGACGAAAAGTGATCCAAAAAGTATCAAAGGAGCATTGTTGACTCGCGTGCTCATCAACCAGCGCAACAAGAACGGCGTAATTACGTAAAACCAAGCCTCAAAACTCAAAGACCAAAGCGGCCCATTCCCAGCAAATGGTGCAACCCAATGGCTTCCACTCTCCGGAGATTGCAAGAAAAAAACATTCCCAATTAGATCAGCAATGTCGACTTCAACACCAGGGACAAACAAACCAATAAATCCGGCTAGAGCCAAGGCCAGGAAGTAAATCGGCAAAATCCTTTTGCCCTTCGCGCTCCATATTTCTTCCAATCAAAAGTACTCTTTGTATTCAAGCTCAACGCGATGGAGAATCCTGACAAAATGAAAAAGAACAAGACCGCTAAAAAATTCAATTCCGAAAGAAAACAGCCAGGGAGAAAATCCAATCTGAACATGCCTCTTGAATTTCAGTGGAGTAGAACGCAAAAACATGATGAAAGACGACAAGCATTGCTGCAATCCCTCTTAATGCATCCAAGGTTTCTATTCTTTTCTTCATCATATTTGATTCTGATATGGCAAATCGACTTGGATATCTGACTACCGGAGCGCTTTTCTTGTTCGCACTGGCGCATTTCTATCCTAGCGCAAAGATGTTTTACCGAATTACCAAGATAAATCAACAGCGTGTTCAACACACGAGCGCTCGTGCTATTTTTGAGCTCAACTCCGATTCGTTGCGCATTGGTTCGTTCTTATGTTATGGTCAATCCAACGCCGGAAATTTTGGCGAATTGAATCAAGAGCCGTGGGAAGATGTTTTACAAGTTTGCAATGGTGAATTATACGCCTATGAAGTTCCTTCATGCGGAACGGGAGATCGAGGAGGAAACCATTGGGGAAACGTAGGACAGAATCTCATAGAAGCTGGTTACTTCGATCAAGTCGTTTTTGCCAACGCCTCGGTTGGAGGCTCCACATTGAGCGAACTCTCAACTGTGACCTATTTAGATTACTTGCTCTTGCAACATACCCGGCTCAAATCGCTCACGGGCCGTGTGGATGCCATCCTATTCATGCAAGGCGAATCCGATTACGGAGAGGGCGAAGCGTATCGAAAAACCTTTGATTTTTTCATTTCGCAATTGCAGCAACGCGGAATCGAAACGCCGATGCTCATTTCGCAAACTTCAATTTGTCAATCTCACATTTCTGACTCTCTTTTATTGAGCGTTCAAAGGGCATTGAGTAGAGAAATTGAGCAAGTGAAAGCTGGGCCAAATACCGACCTCATTAATTTCCCAGGATCCCGTTATGATGATTGCCATTTTTCGAAAGGAGGACTAGACAGCTTATCCACAATATGGTCAAACTCCATCGCTGAAGTGTTGAAATTAAGTTCTCTCTGATGCGCATCACCTGGCTCTTCCGTAAAAAACGTGCCCTCGGCAACTTCAGCATCGAGCAGTCGTTTCAGGAGGTGGCCGAAGCATGGCCAGAATCTCCAAAGCCAACTTGGACTGAGGCAACGCGCTTCAGTGAAGGTTGGTTGAACCGATGGAACATCATCCGGCAAACCCGCGCGCTCGAAACGGACATCCTGCACATTACGGGCGACATTCACTTTGCGGCACTCGCATGGCCCAAATGGCGCCGAAACCGACCCCAAGTCGTGCTGACCATTCATGACATTGGGTTCATTCATGATCACACCGGCTGGAAGCGCTGGCTGATGAAGAAGATTTGGATTACATGGCCGCTCCGATGCGTTGATCAGCTGGTCACCGTTTCGGAAGCGACCAAAGAGCATGTTTTGAAAGAGGCTACGTGGTTCGACACCACGCAGATTGCAGTCATCCCCACGGTCGTGCCGCAGCATTTCCAACCGCGAAAAGCTGAACCCAACAACCCCAAGCCCATCGCCCTGCACATCGGAGTTGCCGAGAACAAAAACCTCCGACGGCATGCCGAGGCGCTTCGAGGGCTGGATGTTCATCTTCGCATCATTGGGGAGCCCTCGGACGCATATTATCGCATGTTGAAGCAATTTGGAGTAGAATACTCCACGCAATCCAAACTGACCGACGCTGAAATGCAAGAAGCCTGCGCAACGAGTGACTTTTTGCTCTTCGCCTCCACCCTGGAAGGCTTTGGCATGCCCATTTTGGAAGCGCAAATGGTGGGACTTCCGGTCATCACAAGCAATATCGAACCCATGAACGAGGTCGCGGGCGATGGAGCCGAGTTGTGTGACCCCTTGGATTCCAATGCGATTCGAGGTTGCATTGAGCGTGTAACATCTGACGCGCAGTTGCGTAAAACACTGATTCAAAAAGGAGCTACCAACTGCAAGCGATTCTCACCCGAAGAATCCGCTCGCATGATGCAACAGCTTTACATAAAAATGAAAAACGAGAACACCCATGCCCAACTCTAAAAAATCCCGAGTCCGCCATTTGCTCAAAGCATTCACCTGGAGGTTCATTGCCTCCGGCACAACGTTCTTGCTCGCCTGATTTTTCTTCCAAGACGATGCGCAGGCAGTCCAAAAAGCTACGAACATTGCTGTTTTTTGAGTTTTTCAATATGGTTTTAGGGTTTTCACTAATGAGCTCGTTTTTACTTTGCAGGTTAAATAATTAACAAATACATGTATAACACAAACTTTGGCACAATTTTCTGGGAACTCACGGACGTGTTAAAAGCAAGGTTAAACAGCGACAGGCAGGGTCGCAAGGTCCTAATTTTCGGCAATGGTCGCAGCGGTTCAACTGTTCTACAACAGATGCTCTCAACGGATGATACTTGCATCGATTTGGGTGAACTTCTGAGGCGCAGAAGAAAGCGTTTCAAAGCATGTCCTCAATTGAAAATATCCAAATCACTTTGTAGTGATTTCAAATTTGTAAATGGGCTAGCTAATTATCACTTGAAGAAAAATGGAATAAAACAAGTTTGCGCTCATATCAAGCCAATGCAGGTCGGCATGAATCAGATTACCGACTTTCTATCAAAAGCTCGAAGCCAGGGGTGGACAATCATACTACTCTACAGAAGTGTCTCTGAAGTCGTGGTTTCAGCGGAAAAAGCAGGAAATACGAAGCTATGGCATACGCCAATTGATCAACAGGACAAAACAGCCTTGTCAAAAGACTTAGAGTTCATAAAAGTTAAGTCGCGCCTGCTCGGAGGTATGCAAAAACGATGGCTTTATAATCAATGCATGAAAGAATGGGGGAAGAATGAAGCACACGTATTATGTGATTTCCACAAAAACCTCTCTAGCGATGAAAGGAAGAAGGAATTCACGCAGTTATTAACAACAACGTATCCTAAGATCTCCATTGGACTAAATAACATTAAGATAAAACGGAGTAAACCCCTTCATTACCGACAAACAGATTTGGAAGTAATTGAATTTCTGAGAAAAGAAGAAGCTATATTAGATAATAGTTCGATCTGAAACGATAATACTTCCGCGCAAGAAATAAGTAAGAGTCGATTAACGAAACAACTCTTGGTGAAATCAGATTAGCCATAAAGCGATGAAGAGTCACTGCGAATTAAGAGTTCATGGTCGAGTCAATGGCCAAAACAATCTTCTTCGGCGCGAAGTGGTCGCGCCAAACGATTGACTTTAGACCCTAAATTCTTCTTGTCCACAGTTAACATCCGAACAAATAGAACTTCAAAAATGATAACACCCATGCCCAACTCTAAAAAATCCCGAGTCCGCCATTTGCTCAAAGCATTCACCTGGCGGTTCATTGCCTCGAGTACTACATTTTTGCTCGCCTGGTTTTTTTTCCAGGACGATGCACAAGCCGTGCAAAAAGCCACCAGCATTGCCATTGCCGAGAGTATTTTGAAAATGGGGCTCTATTATTTCCACGAGCGCGCTTGGTACCGCTATGGAAAATTCGGAAGAGAGTAAGAAACAAGCGAACTTTGTAAGATAATGAGTAACCCATACCAATTGAGCCACCTGGACGAGCTCGAGGCCGAATCCATGTTTGTGCTGCGCGAAGTGGCCGCGCAATTTGAACGACCGGCCATTTTATTCAGCGGAGGAAAAGACAGCATCGTAGTGACCCACTTGGCGGCAAAGGCCTTTGCGCCGGCGCGCATCCCCATGCCATTGGTACACATCGACACCGGACATAATTTTCCCGAGACCATCCAGTTTCGAGATACTCTGGCCGATCGATTGGGCGTACAGCTCATCGTGGGCAGTGTACAAGACGCCATCGACGGAGGGCGTGTTCAGGAAGAATCCGGGGCGCAAGCCAGCCGGAACAGACTTCAAATCGCGACGTTGCTGGAGACCATCGAAAACGGCAAGTACGACGCGTGCATTGGTGGCGCGCGGCGCGATGAGGAGAAGGCCCGCGCCAAGGAACGGTTCTTCAGCCACCGCGATGATTTTGGCCAATGGGATCCGAAAAATCAGCGGCCTGAACTTTGGAATCTATTCAACGGCAAGCACATGCCCGGAGAAAATTTCCGCGTGTTTCCGCTGAACAATTGGACCGAACTCGACATTTGGAATTACATCACACGGGAGAAAATTGACCTTCCCAGCCTGTATTACGCGCACGAGCGCATGTGCGTCATTCGGGATGGCGTGATTTTGGCCCACAGCGAACACCTGCCGCCAAGGGAAGGCGAAACACCGCGAAACATGCAGATCCGATTCCGCACTTTGGGTGACTTGACGATCACCGGCGCCATTGAAAGCGACGCCGATACGTTGGAGAAAATCACCGCCGAAGTCGCCGCGACACGCGTCACGGAACGCGGGGGAAGGGTCGATGACAAACGCAGCGAAACTTCCATGGAGGACCGCAAAAAAGAAGGGTATTTCTGAAATGCACTCTTTTGTAAAAAAAATAATTGGGACCTTCGCTAATCAAATTATCGACGGAAAACCAAAGTTGTATTTTCTACATATCGGAAAAACCGGAGGCACGTCAATACGAGAAAGTGGCATCGGAAGAGCTGTTCTCGGCGGACAAAACACTTTCCGATTGAGAGACAAATTGACCTGGAAATACAAAACACATGTTGTAGGACATGAAAAATGCCCTGACTCTATTAAAAGTAAATCAAACCTCGCATTTTTTATTCGTGAGCCGGCACTCAGGTTGAAATCCGCATTCAACAATGGTAAAAACTTTGGTATTCAATCCGAGTACAGAAAGTCTATTTCGCAATCAGATGCTATCGCGGAATTGTACGAGCAGTTCAATGATTTCAACTGTTGGATTCACGCGCTGAATGATTCAGAGTCCACTCTCCACTCCAATGCTCAAGACTTAATGAAACTGGATTATCACCTTTCCCGTGGCTACACGTTCTACTTTGGAAACGTAGAACTCGTCGAAAGTCGAAAAGATGAGATTTTGTTCATTGGCGAACAGGAGTATTTCGATCAAGATTCAAGGCGACTTCTGGAGATCATAGGGGTTAAGAATAGGTCTATTGAGTTTCATCATCGAAATAGATCGGTAACACGAGATAAAAAGCAAATTGACGATGAATTACAAGCCATTGTACAGAATCTGTTCCCCGATGATTATCGTATTTACGGAGCGCTACTTAATTTAAAGAAAAATCTATCATGAACTCTCTCCTCCGCTTCACCACCGCTGGTAGCGTGGACGACGGCAAGAGCACGCTCATCGGGCGGCTATTGTACGACAGCAAAAGCATTTTTGAAGATCAACTCCAAGCGGTTGAGACTTCCAGCAAAAAGAAGGGCCTCGAAACAGCTGACCTCAGTTTGTTGACCGACGGATTGCGCGCCGAACGCGAACAAGGCATCACCATCGATGTGGCGTACCGCTATTTCGCGACGCCCAAGCGCAAGTTCATCATCGCCGATACACCGGGCCACGTGCAATACACGCGCAATATGGTCACGGGCGCTTCCACTGCCGACCTCGCCATCATCCTCATCGACGCCCGTCACGGCATGATGGAGCAAACGCATCGGCACAGCTTCATTGCTTCCTTGTTGGGAATCAAGCACCTCGTGGTGTGTGTAAACAAGATGGATCTGGCCGATTTCTCGGAAGAGCGCTACAACGAGATCACCCAAGCGTTTCGCAATTTCTCTTCGCGGCTCGAAGTGCCCGACATCAAGTTCATTCCCATCAGCGCGTTGTTGGGGGATAATGTGGTCGATGCATCGACAAACATGCCCTGGTACAATGGCAGCACCTTACTCCAACACCTCGAAGAAGTGCACGTGGGCAGCGACCGCAACCTGCAAGATTGCCGATTCCCGGTCCAATACGTCATCCGACCGCAATTGGATGAATCGCGGGATTTCCGTGGCTACGCCGGGCGCATTGCTTCCGGAGTATTCAAAGTGGGGGACGAAATCGTTGCACTTCCGAGTGGCATGAAATCGCAGATTGCTGAAATTTTCGTAGGTGAACGATCCATTGAGATGGGGTACCCACCTCAAAGCGTAACGATGACCCTGACCGACAACATTGATCTGTCCCGCGGGGACATGATTGTCCGAGAAAACAACCAACCTGAAAGCGTGCAAGAACTCGACGCGCAGATATGCTGGATGGGAGATCAACCGCTCAATCCGGCCACGCGCTACATTGTCCGGCACGGAACGTCCGAAGTCAAATCCATGATCCGCGAAGTGCTGTACAAAATGGACATCAACACGTTGCACCGTGAAGAAACCGACACGAACATCGGGATGAATGACATTGCGCGCATTCGTTTGCGCACAGCCTCTCCCCTGCTCGTCGACGACTATCGCCGCAATCGTACCACTGGATCCTTTGTCCTCATCGACCCCAACAGCAACCTCACGGTGGCTGCGGGATTCATCTCAATGCACCAGTGAAGAAAGTAGATTTCTTCGTTGTAGGGGCAATGAAAGCGGCTACGACAGCTCTTGCCATGACTCTTAATGAAGTTGAGGAGGTTTCTACAGGTCGGAAAAAAGAATTTAATTTTTTTACTAAAAAAAAAACCCCACCTCGCTTGAGCGATATCACGAAAACTTTGACCCTGAATGTAGAATCTGGGGTGAAGTGGCTCCAAAATATGGAAAACGGCAGAGATTCCATCGAGTCGCTCAAAGGATCTATAACTACAACCCAGAAGCCAAGATTCTTTTTATTCGCCGAGATCCCATTGCTCGAGCATTATCAGAACTAAAAATGTATTACGAAGAAGGTGAAATAACTCACCAGAGCAAAATACATTGGTTCAAGAATCGAAGATCATGGCTTTGGAAAAGCCAAAACCAATCTTCATTTCACTTTTATTCCTTTGGAGATTTCGATTCAAATCCAATTGTACAAAACTCAAGATTTGATTTTCAACTACAGCCTTATAGGAAGTTGTTTCCAAACCCGCTTATGATTTTGGATTTTGAGGAGTTAACTGGCCACGATAGCTCCACTTCTTTAGCGAAGATTCAGGAATTTATCGAAGTAATCGCGCCGCAAGACATGAAATTGAAAAAGGTTCACCTCTCCAAAAACAGAGTAATACCGTCGCAAGCAGCACTTTTCCTAGCAGAAAAAAGTAAATACCTTAACTACAGGCATCTCATATATGCGATGCCTTTTCTTAGAAAAATGTTTTTAAACCTAGGATTCTTGAGAGTCCAAAAAAACACATGGTTTTCGCCATCTTTGGAAGCTGACCTTCAGCGATTTTTCAATAAAGATGAGAATCAATAAAAAACCACGCCATCATGATTTACTGGTTCACAGGACAACCCGGCCATGGCAAAACCACATTGGCTAAGGCACTCATCACGCATTTGCAAGGCCAAGGCATTGAGCCGTTTCACGTCGATGGCGATGACCTGCGGGCGTTGACGGCGAATGCCGACTACAGCCGAGCCGGCCGCGAGGCCAACATTCGCCGGGCCCAAACCATCGCGCATTACTTGCATAATCAAAACCGTGTCGTTGTGGTCTCCCTGGTTGCTCCTTACCGGGAGTTGCGTGAAGAATTCAAAGCCGCGACGGGTTTAACTGAAGTATACGTTCACACCACGGAGGCACGCGGACGGGAAGCCAAGCATGCCAGCGACTACGAGGAACCGCTGGAACGCTTCATCGACATCGATACGACGAGAACTTCAGAAGCAGCAAGCTTGGCTGCGCTTCTCAGCAAGCTATAGCATCCCAAGCTCCATCAATTTCACATTGGAGAGCAAATTGATAAACATGATCGTTACAAAAAAATTTGTTTTCATCCTCAATTCTAAAACTGGCACAACTTCCGTTGAAACCAGCTTTAAAAGGCTAAATGAACAAATCCATTTAGCAAGACCAATACCGAAACGGCTTGCGAATAAATTACTTCTTAACGCAGGCATAATAAATCCTATTTCTAAGACTTACCTAATTCGATCTCCAGAAGGGAGGATTACCAAGCATGGCGAAGTGCAGGACATACCGGTTCAATACAGAGGACTCCCAATTATTTCTTGCCTGCGAAGCTTACCAGAATACATCTTAAGTCATATGAACCACGGAGATAGTGAAAAGTGGCAAAAAAAACTGTCCGGAATAGACTCAAAGAAGAATCTTCCGCTGGTGCAAAGCTTAGAAACTTATAAAAAGGCAAGCATCTTTTTACAAGCGAAATATCGAATACAAAAGCCCATCGGCTTTTTCTCCTTTTGGCTTGTCAAAAACTTTGCGAAAGACTTTAATCAAGTCGTTCTTGATTTAAACCAAGGTAAACCGATACTGAAATCGACCCACTTCCGACATGTTCATTTCATTCCTTTCACAGATCAATTGGACCATTTGAAGAAAACCCTGCTCGACCTCAGATTCCATGAAGATCACCTCTATGTTTTTGATGTACCAACCCATGTAAATAAGAGTGAAAAAAGACCGATATCGGACGATGACTTAGGAGCTCTTCATGCTTACATCAATCAGAACGAACAGCTATACTCAGAAATTTTTCAATCAAGTTTTGACGTTTAACTACCAGCTGGTGTATAGGACAACCTAACCGCTGCAAAACCACCTTGACCATGGAGCTCATCTGTCCTTTGCAGAGTAAAGGAATCGAACCGTTTATGTCGATAGCGATGACCTGCGGGTGCGGACGGGAAGCCAAGCATGCGAGCGACTACGAAGCCCCGCTGGAACGCTTCATTGACATCGACACGACGGACTCCCCTGTCGAATCCAGTTTGGCATCCCTGCTCACGCAATTGCCTGCATAATTCCGAATCTTCAGCACACGGAGTATCTTAGCCCATACCATGAGCAAGTCCGATACCCCCGCAGCAGGAAAACAGAGCAGCAACGCACTCAAAGCGGCTGCTACGAATCCAATCGACCAGCAGGTCCGGGACTTGTTCGAAGCCTACCTCGAACAAAACGGTCACCGCAAAACGCCCGAGCGGTTTGCCATTCTCAGTGAGATTTATGCGTACGAAGGGCACTTCGACATTGAGGCGTTGTTCGCCCACATGTCTGCCAACGAATACCGTGTAAGTCGGGCCACGTTGTACAATACCGTCGATTTGCTCATTGATTGCAACCTCGTCCGCAAACACCAATTTGGCGACAAAGTGGCGCAATACGAGAAGTGCTATCGGGTCAAGCAACACGACCACGTCATCCTCGCCGACACCGGCGAAGTGCTGGAGTTTTGTGACCCGCGTATCCAGCAGATCAAGGCCACATTGGAAGAGCTGTTTGACATCGAGGTGTTGCACCACAATTTGAACATTTACGCGCGGAAGCGGACGAAAAGAGAACTAAAATGACAGAAAGGATTCTGAACGAAGCATTGAACCAATTGAGGGGATACACATCCATCCGTAGAATAACACGCCGAGCTCATTCTGATACTAGCAAGCCTAATAATATTCACCTATTCACACATCCAAGGGGTGGTTCAACTTTATTAGCTGAGGCCATTAGCTCCGTTCATCAATGCCCAATTGTCTGGGAACCTTTTTTCAAGGGACGCAAACCCTTCACAAAATATCCTCACGAGAAGCTTTGGGGCTGGAAAGAGTATGTGCCTATCGATGCAACTAAATCGAGCATTGATGACTATTTCAATCATCTAACATCCCGAACATTTCTGCACCCGAGGTTCTTCACCGGACAATCCATCAAGGGACTTCATCACAAAACCCCCCTGGTTTACAAATATTGCCATGCGAATAATTTAGCTCCTTACCTCATCCGCAAGTTCAAGCTCAAATGTATCATTCTGGATCGGCACCCTGCGCAAATTATCGCAAGTCGCAAACAATATGGCGGTTTTATAAAATCCGACCCTACATACAGTGTTGACTCTGCTCAGACGAAAAACTCAGACCAGTTGTTCTCCCTCTATGAGGACAAGAGACCACAGTATATCAAGTCAAGTATTGGAGTCAATGCATGGAATTATTGCCTGACTCGACATAACTTTAGACTTCTCGAGCATAACCCGGACATTCTTAGACTCAATTATGATGAATTAGTCTTGAATCCCGAAGCAGTATCGAATCAGCTTTCGGACTTTTTTAGTTTGCCCTTCTCTCCGGAACTGTTCTCGAAACCAAGTCGAGTCACAACATCACCTATTGAGGCAGGCAAAGCACAATTGGTGAAGTGGAGAAAAATCTTGAGTAAAGCTGAAATAACCGAAATCAAAGAAATTGTGCACGATGTTTTTGGCTTCTATGAAATCAACTTTGACTGATTAGCGAAGGCCAACATTTAACTTTTAAACATCAAAGCAGATAAGCTGTGAAAGTCCAATTGAATTGAGCATTTTTGCATCTTTCGAATTCATTCAGAACGCATGAAGGTTGACGTGCTCTTGGGCTTGCAATGGGGAGATGAAGGCAAAGGCAAAATTGTCGATGTCCTGACCCCGAAATATGATATCATCGCGCGTTTTCAGGGCGGGCCCAATGCCGGCCACACCTTGATTTTTGACGGCAAGAAGCACGTGTTGCATACC
>Ga0206126_10004826_pt1 | contig 12733 bp, 10 predicted proteins | sample Helgoland_Spring_5_FD_148621 | JGI IMG/M metagenome (GOLD analysis project Ga0206126, IMG submission 148621) | Pelagic subsurface seawater microbial communities from Kabeltonne, Helgoland, North Sea - Helgoland_Spring_Bloom_20160412_1 | ecosystem: Environmental > Aquatic > Marine > Epipelagic ...
TTTGTTTTCTAATGATATTATTACCTATAGAAATTATCATGGGGATATCTGGCAAAATTTCTTTAGAGGACAAAACAGGTACTCCTATGATAGAAGCCAGTTTAGGTGTATCGTCAACTACTTGTATGGGTGAATATTCTTTTAATGATCTTACTAATTCAATGATTGAATAGGCATGACCCCCTGCACCATATAATTGTATCTTTTTCATTGATTGCCTTTAAAGGGTTGTGTTGTAGCTTGTCCTTTTCTTGTGATATCTTCTTTTAATAGCACTTTCTTTAGGGTCAGTAAAAGTATTCTAAGGTCCAACAAAAAGGATTGATTATTTACATACCAAGTATCTAATTCAAATTTTCGATCCCAACTAATTGCATTCCTTCCCTTTATTTGAGCCCATCCAGATATACCTGGTTTAACATCATGTCGCGTTCTCTGGAAATCATTATACAAACTTAAATACTCAGGAAGCAAAGGTCTTGGACCCACAAAACTCATTTTACCAGCTATAACATTTAATAATTGAGGTATTTCATCCAGTGAACTAGCCCTTATATAACGTCCTATTGTTGTTAACCTTTCTTTATCTGGCAATAACGTTCCTGATAAATTTTTTTTATCATTCATCGTTTTAAACTTAATGATTGTAAATATCTTTTCATTCTTTCCGGGTCTTTTTTGAAAGAAAAAAGGGTTGCCTTGATTAGCCACTGCAATAAAAATAGCAATTAAAACAAAAAAAGGGCTAATAAGTATAAAAAGAGAGGTTGCAATTAAAAAGTCAAGGAAATATTTTATCAGTTTGTAATTCACTAAACAAATATATTAAAGATTTGTTTCCAAATTTCTATATTCTTCTAATAAAAGTTGCCACATATTATTTCTTTCATAATTTGTGGTAACTGAGGTTCTTGAGTTTTTTTGTAATAATTCATAAAGAGATTTGTTCTCAATAACTTTAAGCATTGCTTTGTATAAGCTTTGCTGGTTTTTTACAGGAATAACAATTCCGTTGTAACCGTCCTCAATAATTTCATTACAACCATTAATATCAGAAACTATAGAAGGTAAGCCCATGGCTGCTGCTTGTAATACAACATTAGGGAATCCCTCTCTATAGCTAGGAAACACCAATACATTACTCATTGCTAAAAAAGGCCTAACATCTTCTTGATACCCTGTGTGTATAATGTTAGAGTGTTTGTCAATAGTGTTTTTTGTATGATCTTCTAGAGGATCCAAATCATTCTCAAAAGGTCCTACCATTAATAAATTACAATTTGGTATTACTTTTTGTAATGCTAAAAAAGATGCAACCATTTCATTAACACCTTTATCCTTAACCAATCTACCAACAAAAACAAACACAAAATTATTTTTTGCAATACCAATAGAATCCCTTTTTTCTTCCACAATTTGTTTTGTAAAAAAAGAAGGGTCAAAATAAGTTGTATCTATTCCGTTAGAGCTACCATTACCTAATATTTTGAGTTTTTTAGAATCAATAAAATTTTCTGAAATTATAAAATCATACAAACCTCTTGAATTTGGATACACTCTACTAGCACACCTGTAGGTTAGTATTTCAACAAAATTTAATAGTAATCTTTTAAAGCCTTTGACTTCCATTAAAGGTAATCCTGCTACGGTATGCAACCGGAGTGGAACTTTTGCAAAATAAGCTGCCAACATTCCTATAATTCCAGCTTTTGGAGTATGGGAATGAACAATAAGAGGTTTTTCTTTTTTCAAAAAACGATACAAATGGTATACCGCTTTAATATCATGATGAGGCGTTATTTTTCTTGTCAATACAAGTGAATGCGTTTTAACACCGTTATTGTCTCCAAAACGCTGTAATCTTTTTTTATCTGAGGAAATAGCAATTACATCGTAATGAGACTGCATGAAAGTTAATTGGCCCTCTAGAAGTTTTTCTAATGACAATGGTACGGTTGTAATACGAATTAGTTTTTGCAAATTAGCTTTTTAATAAGTGTTTAATATTATTTTTTACAATACGAAATTTTCCGCTTTTTTCAACAGGAATATTTTTCACATAAACATACTCTAAAATCATTTCCTTACCTACTCGATCAACCCAATTTTTATGAAATATCTTCTGACTTTGCTCAGTAAATATAGCTTCATCTATAATCACATAAAGTACAATGCGATTTAACTCGTCTTGTACTGCTTGAAACTTCACAATTCCATGAGTATCTTTTAAAGTATTTGACACATTGCCAAGATTAATTTTACCCGTTTGTGGAGAATACACATAGTCATTAATTCTTCCAAAAATTTCTTTTACAAGTGGATTTTTATTTCCACAAGTACATGTTTCCGGGGAAAGTTCAATAGAATCACCTATGTCATATCTAATGAGCGGGGTTCCGTGCGTAGCAAATGCAGTCACTAAAAGTTTCCCTTTGGATGTTGGGGTATTGTTTTTATTTAAAACTTCAAAAACACCACTTTGTAATTCTAAATGTAATTTTTTATTAGAACATTCTATGATAAAAGGAGCTCCTTCAGAAGATGCATATTGGTCATATACACTACAGTGAAAATACGATTCAATGATTTCTCTACTCAATGGAGTTACAGTTTCTGCTGTTGGAAAAATAGCCTTCACAACTCCCTTGGGAAACAGCATATTATTTGAAAGGCCAAATTTTGAAATTTCTAGAATATTTGAAGGAAAGCCCACTAAATATTCAGGCTGAAATTTAATGAGATCTATGATATAATATTTTAAGTAATCTTTTTTTATATGAAATGTTGAATAATATTTTACATTGTATAAATAATCTTTTTTCCAAAATCGTTTCTTCTTAACATCTCTTTGACTCAGTATACTTTTCCCAGAAAACCAGGCGGTTTTTTTTCCTAATTCATATCCAAAATTAGATCTGAAGTTATCCAGCATAGCGATACGTTCTTGAAAGTCATCTTTTGTAAAGTATACTTCCAAAGATTTCCCTGTAGTGCCTCCGGTTTTGGATATTACAGCTCCCTTTTTAGCAATGGTATGAATTTGATCTAAATTAGTTCTTATAATTTCTTTAGACAAAATAGGGAGTTTAGAGATGTTTTCTATGCTATCAAAATCAGCAATACCCCCTATTGTTTCTTTAAAAAAAGAGGATTTCTCTACTGCATATTTTAAAAAAGAAGAATATTTTTCTTTCTGGATTCGCTCTAAATCACTTAGACTTAAGGTACTATTTGTTTTGAATAAATCTCTAAAAAAATTATATTTACCACTATACCTTACCCTATTACTCTTATAATTATATAACGTAATAAGTACGTTTTGCAAAACATTAGGCAATGATTGGTATAAGGCTTCTTTCATTTGTAAAAAAAATTTATTCTTTAATTTCTTTTTTTAAAACTTCAATCATAATTTCCTTGTGTGTTTCACATCTAAATATATTTAACAATAGTGCTTTACGTTTTTTAGACACAAAATTATAAAACGGAACTAGTTTTCTTATCATCGCTGCCCTTAAATATTTGTTTCTAAGAAATAGTATCCCATTATAAGATCGAATTTGTGATTGAATATAATTATCCCAAGATTCAAAAAATATTTTATCGTTAATTATTATTTGGCTTAATGCTTTTATTTTAGTGTTAAATAATTTTTTATCTTCTCCTTGCATTATCTGCAGGGAGGGATTATCTACTCTCCCCTGAAAAAATGGGGTTAATTCAAAATCAATTCCGGATTCTGAAAAGGTTAATACAACATACATCCCTTCTGTCCAGGAACCCTTTTGATACTTTGGTTTATAATCAAATATAAAATTACCTAAACTGTAAAAAATGTTTTTGTTATTATATGTTTCATAACCACTATAACAATGTGTATGATGTGCTACAACTACATCAGCACCACTATCAATATAAAAACGATATCTCTCTCTCACCTCTGGTGAGGGCAACTGATAGTGCTCTCTCCCCCCATGGGCAATTACTAATAAATAATCAACTTCTTTTTTAGCTTTTACGATATCATAATAATTGGCAATGGGATTTACGATGTTTGCACCGTAAGATTTTTCTGTTGCTGCACAATATTCATTTTCGGCAAGATTTATAAACCCAAAACTTTTTCCTTTAATTTTTTTTACAAAAAAATTTCTTGCCTCTGAGATAGAGCTTCCTGCTCCAACAACATCAATTTTTTCTTTAAAGCAAGTTTCTATAGTATCCTCAACGCCCTTTTCTCCGTAATCCAGTATATGGTTATTAGCTAATGTAGCTAGATTAAACCCTACTTTTTTTAATGGTTTGATAGCATCAAGGGGGCCTTTAATATTGGGGCCAGGTTTTAATATGGGAGCATTGTTATTAGTTACAGGGCACTCAAGGTTAGTGACAGCGTAATCAACTTTTTTTATATCCTCAACAAAAGTTCCAAAGAAAGAAGTATAATCTCCATCCTCTATTTTTTTTTGATTACGACCAATAGGACAGTAATCTCCAGTTATTAATATTTTAACACTCATAATAAACGCATTAATAATTTTAGTCTAAAAAAATAACTGTAAACTAGATACCAAAATTTTACAATAAGATTATACAATCACTTAACAACATTGTTTTATTTCTATAATCGAAACTATAAATCAATTACTAAGCTCTGTTGGGGTTTGCAACACAGTAGTAATTCTTATTTGACATTCTAATTTAATACACCTTATATTAATTTGTAAATATAGCTATTTAGTAACATGAATCACTACAAGCACATTATCAAGTAAAAGAGTTGCTTAATAATAAATTAATAGTAGTCAATTTAAAATGTATACATTATCTAGTAGTTTTATAAATAGTTAGAGATGATTCACGAGTTGAAACTAATATTATTTATCATTCAATTTTTATTCATGGTGATTTAAAAACACAACAAAATTTAAAAACTTGAAATTATTAGGATTAATAGATTTTATGTCTCTTAAAATCAATAAACATTTGCAGTAGTAAATATTTAAACTTCAACACGGGTGGTTACTGGTTTTTCATCTTCACTATTTATGATATAATAATAAAATAATAGCAACATGATCCAGGTAGGTAATTTTCTCAATATATCCCCTCCAAGCAAATACATAAAAGTAGGTATAAACGCTGCTAAAATAGTAGGATTCTTAAAGAAAACCAAGAGCATCCTTTTTACTAGCTTAAAAAAGAAAAATAATCCAAACACTCCAGCTTGTATTATAACTGTAAATATAGTTTGATGAGCGTCTAAGTATTTAGTTCCGTCCCAAATATGGGAACCTGTTCCGTTCCCTAAAAAGGGAGAATTTTTCATTACTTCAATAGCCTGTGTGTAAATAAATAACCTACCATCTTCATAATCATTATCAAGAAATAGTTGTATCATTTTAGAAATTAAAAAATCAAAAAAATAGGTAAAAATCAAAGAAAACACAAAAATAAAAAAAACAATAAAAATGACTTTAAAGTTCTTTTTAATGAGTTTAAAAAAAGACACTGTAACAAATATAGGAAATGAAATAAGTAGTCCTGAAATTGCCTTAAATGACCCTGTAGCAACTATAAGAATAAGGATGGAGAAGATGAGTGAAATAATTATCGTTTTTCCAAGTCTCGATTCTTGTTTTTTTAAAATTAATACTCCTAAAAAGGGTAAAGAAACAAGAAACATAGCCGTTTGATGAAGGTTTTTTGCGAAAGGAACAAAACGACCATTAAATCTTAATGATATCCCTAAAAACGAATCAGAAAAAAGACTTAAAATAAAAAGTGGAATAAATATAGTGCAGGAGTAATAAAAAACTCTTTGTAAAATAAAAAATACATCTACATCATATAATTTTATATAATTCTCTAAAAAATAAAGAGTACTAAATACAATTACATATGATGCAAAATCAAAAAAAGCACCTTCAAAGGTTCCAGTAGGATGTCCTAAAAAAATAACATTATAAGTGAAACCAATTAAAGAAAGAGGAAGAAAAAATAACCAGAATTTTGAAAAAATAAAATCATTTCTCAAAATGTTATGTTTCTTTTTGAATACGAAATAGAGTGAAAAAAAAAGAAAGAAAATTTCACCAAAACCAACAAAGCCAATTCTGATTAACGTGAACGGCATCATTAGCAATGCAATTACAATAAGAATATTTGTTGTTTTTAAATCAGGAGAAGCTGTATTTGAAATTTCAGAATTCAAATTTTATTAATTTTTCTATGTTTAAAATAATAATAAAGAGTTGAAAAACACATTATAGCAGTTGTACCTACCATTATAAAGACACCTCCTTGTAAATTAAATTTTGGCACAATAAGAATACTTAGCACAAAAAACACCAGACAGGTATACAACACTATATTTTTATATGTTCTTTCTTTATCGATAAGCATCAAAAAATTTGGTCCATACGTATTTCTTATAAAAATAAATAAAACCATTGGTACAAGTGCCCTAAACCATGTGGAAACTATTAAATTTTCATTTCCATAGAAAAATAATATTATAGTATCAGAAAAAATAAAAGCAAGTAAAGTAACTGTTACTCCAATAAACCACATTATGTATGAAAACATCTTGTGTTTGCTTAAATTAACAGATAAATAAGGTAAAAATGTAGTAGATATTATAATAGAGGCAGAATTTAAGGCATAAATCAATTTTATTGCAGAGGCGTATATACCTACTATAGTATTTGAACTTGTGTAACCAAGAATAAAGGTTGTTGTAGAATTATAAAGTGTAGGTGCTAATTGAATAATAAAAGAATGTTTACCACTTTTTAACACCCCTTTTAATTCTTTTATGGAAGGTCTTTCATATTTAATTTTTAAATAAAAATGAATGATAATAAAAGATGCTAAAACACTAATAGTCATAAAAAAACCATGAAGAAAAGGTACCAGAATAAAATCTTCAGGACCTGTTACCAGCACGAATAGTGAAAGAATATATAGTATTTTAGTGGATAGATTAATGTATGCAATAAATTTCATTTTTTCAATACCCTGAAAAAACCATGCTGGAAATAAAGAAAACATAGCTACATGAAAAAAAGAGCAGATATGCAATAACCAATATTCTTTTAAACTGGGTATAAAAATTAATAACAGCATTATTAAAATTACACAAACAAATACCAAAACAAATGATAAAGAAATAAGTGAACTATATAACTTCCCTAAGGCTTTTTCATCGCTTTTAACTCTAGAGATGTCTCTTACTGCAGATATAGAGTAACCGTAGTGTATTATTGCCCCAAAATACACACAAAATGCAGTTGAAAAAGCAAGTAGGCCAAATACATCAATACCTAATGTTCTTACTAAATAAGGAAAAATTAAAAGAGGAATAAGAAAATCTACTCCCTTGATTGAAAATAATGATATGAAATTCGTAAACAGTCTACGATTATCCTTGTTTTTTATTAGTAAAAAAAACTTATTGATCATTTATTGGGTATTATATCTTTCTTCATTTGGAAATAAGGTTGAAGAGAATTTTGCGAGCTTAATTACTTTAATATTGATTTAAAATTGATTTCTTTGTTTTTAAATGCAACATAAAGGATGTTAAAAATTCCAAACAAAAATCCTACTATTAAAAAACCAAAGATCGTTCTAAAGCTATCAGGAGAAGAAGGCTCAATTGGAACTATTGCAGGTTTAATATTTGTAAATATAGGGGTGTCTTTATAAACTTGTAACCTAGCAGATTCCATTTGTGTGGCTAATTGCGAATATAATTTAAAAGAAAGATCATACTCTGCTTGAAGTTGCTCTTTAATATTATTATTGTAAGAGGTAGAAACAAATTTATTTTCATCTTTAAAAGTACCAAGCATGGCTCTTTTTAAACTATAATCCTCTTTAGCAGCTTTAAATCTTTTCTCTAAATAAAGAAGTTCATCCTTAGATTTTTGAATTTTAAAATTTATAATATACTCTTGTAAAATAGACTCACATATAAAAACTAATTGTGCAGATACTAAAGGATCTTTTGTTTCTGCTTTTATCTCTATATATCCATCAACTTCATTAAAAACAACATCAATCTGATTATTTAAAGAACTAATTAATGAAATTTCTTGAGTAGTAAGGTTGTTTAGATTTTCAACTAAAATAACTTTATTTTCGTGCCTGAGTGGTTTTGTAAAAAACCCTTTAATTTTTGAAGGTAAACCAATGGTATAAGATTGTACTGTTTTAAGGAATCCTGTACTTTTATTTTTTAATAAAAAACTTTTATAAGTAATTAACGTATCGCTATTAAATTCTTGTAATGTAGATTGTAAAACAGATTTTTGGAAATTAACATTATCGAGTAATAAGGGATAAAGTGTTGGAACTATACTATTCCCTTTAGATTGATTAAAATCTATTCCAACTAACGACGCTATATCAGTATATTTTTTGCTAAAGCCCTTATCAGATGATACTTGTGGTAATATTATAGAATTCGAAGTATACTTTTTGTCTGAAAAAAGCAGGACAATAATACTTAAAACAAAAAATACGAGAATTATATTCACTATTTTTTTTTTCTGTTTTAATATTATTTTTACAATATCAAAGATAGAGATGTCTTTTTCTACTTCACCTCTACTCGCATCATCTTCGGAGATTAAAGTATTGTCTTTTTTCATATCTTATTGTAATATAGTGTAAATTAATAAGGCTGTGGTAGCCAATCCTGATGATATCCCAACGACTTCATTAACAGATGTTTGATTTTTTTTAACCGGCTTTTTAGGCACAATTACTAATGCGCCAGGCTCTAGTTTGGGATATGATTTAAAAAACAAAAAACGCTTTGTTGCTTTAATTTGTCCATTTAAATACACCACATAGATCTTACTTTTAAGAGCATTTTCAGCAAAACCACCTGAATTATTAATATAATCCCTCAAATCATAGGAACTATCAAAACGCATTAACGATGGGACTAAAACTTCTCCATCTACCTTGACTATTTCTTTTAAAGAGGGTATTGTTAGGACATCTCCACTCTTTAATATCATATTATATTTACTGTCTGGATTCTTTAAAATTTCATTTAAGTCTATCCCGATACTCTGCGATTTTTTGTTTTTCAAGTCAATATTTTTATCAACATCACTTATGTTTTCTACTACATCACGTCCCACTTTTGCTTGTACATTTTCTTTAAAATAAGGGTTTATTCTGGTTAAAGAAGCACCACCAGAATAAGCGAATTTTGTTAACCCTCCTGCTTTTTCAATTATATCTGAAATTCTTTCAACTCTAGTTTCTAGACTATAAGCGCCAGGATAATTTACCTGTCCATTTATCGAAACTGAAATCTGAGAAGAAAACCCTTTCAAATATCTAACCGATATACGATCATCAGGCATCAACAAAAAAGAGCTTTTTTTACTGCTATCTAAACCAAGGCTTCCAATTCTGATTGTTTCAATTAGACTATCTTGTTTTTCACCATAAATTTTTCTGTAGATATCAATTTTAGAAATATCAGCACTTTCTGTAAATCCTCCAGAAAGTAAAACTACGTCCTCAATAGTTAAATTATCAACAAAACGTATTCTTTTTGGTTTGTTAACTGCACCAGTTATTGTTATGTACGATTTTTTCTTTAATTCATATTTACTAAATATTTTTACTAGATCATTGTTTTTTAATAAAACATCAGGGATTTTATTGTTTAACAACTCGCTTATTGAGAAAGAAATGATTTCGGTATTAACACCATCAGTAGTTCTTAAAATTGTCGCTCTTTCCAAAAAAGCTTGACCTAAAACACCGTCAGCCTTATCTATCAATTGTGAGACAGTTAAACCTTTGGTTAATTCAAATACTCCAGGTCTAGAAACCGCTCCTTCTATTTCAACTTTATTTTCAAAATTACCCGAAATTGACTGTACTGATATAATATCTCCGTCGTTTAAGACTTCAGAGGCTGCATTACTTAAATTAACCTCAACCACTCTTCTTGCATCTCCAGATATACGCTCAACAATCACCATATCTTTATGTGCATTCGAAGTAAAACCACTGGTGTATTGTAGAAGGTTGTTTAGCGTTTCTGTTGGTTTTAACTCAAATAAACCAGGTCTTTTAACAGATCCACTAATGCTAACTCTTGAGAGGTAAGAAGGTACAATTATAACATCTTGATCTCGTAGCACGATATTCCCTTCTTGAGATCCTTGTGTTAAATATTTGTAGATGTCAAAACTTACCGTTTCTTGACCATTACGCACTAATTTAACATCTCTAAAAGTACCTTTATTTGATGGCCCTCCTGCTGCATACAAAGCATTTAAAACTGTTGACAAAGAACTTAAAGAATAGGTTCCTGGTGTATTTACTTCTCCAATGATGTTAACTTGAACTGTTCTAACACTCGCTAAAGAGACGCCTAAATTTACTCGATAAGGACTATTCTCTGGAGCCTCCAACCCCTTATATAAACGCTTTAAAACGCCCTTGATTTTTGAGGTTGCGGCTTCAATAGTTAATCCATTCACTAATACAGGGCCTATATTTGGTATGCGAAGCACTCCTTCTCTATTTATAGATGAAGTATAGGTCTTTTGTGATGCCCCCCATATAGAAATAACCAATTTGTCTCCAGGTCCTAATTTGTAGTTTATAGGAGTTGATAAATTCAGATTTGGAGTAAAAGAAATGTTTTTATTTGAGAAAAAATCCATTCCAAATATGGTACTCTTAAATCTAACACCATTTACCACTCCCTTTTTGGTTAATTGACTATCGTCTATTTCTAAGGAATCATCAACTGTTTCTTCAGAATCGATATCTGGACTTTCAAGAGAAATAATTCTACTTTCAAATTCAGATATTTTAGAATCTGAAACTCCTCTTGTTTTAGCAAGTGCTTTTATTTGTTCATCTGAAAATCCTTGAGATTTAATTTTTTGATAATAATTAAACAACTTTTGGTCAGACATATTATCCATCTTTTCGGAAGTAACATTGTCTGAATCAACTTGAGCTTCAATTTTATTAATTGAGAAATTAAACAAAATTAAAACTATTATTAAACTTCTTAAATTTACACTCATTAAAAAATATTATTATCAATATTAAACTCCATCATACTAAAACAAATATACGTTTTAAAATAGTATCAGTAAAAGTAACTAGATTAAAATACATGAAACTAAAAAACAAACATACCACTAGATATGAGTAATAAAAATTCATTCTCACTATTAAAAACCTGATGAATTACAATTTCACAATAGAAAAAATACTATAAATGCTATTCTTAGGTAATACATATTCAGAAACATAAACACCTTCAAGTGTGTATTTTTCAATTCGAGTTGGCGAAGGTTTTTCAAATATTTTCCTCTCTCCTACCATTAATTTAACCCAATCTAAATTTTCAGTAACCTTAGTAGTTCTTAGTTGCGTGAACCCTACGTATAAAAAACAAGAATCAACATAAAGACCTCTACACCAACCTAATGGTATATTTGTGTTAGCATTTGACCCTGTAAGTTTGATAGTGCGTACTTTTTTTAAAGTTTTCGTATTAAAAATGACAATATATCCATTAACTGTTGTAAAGTAAAGTTCATCGTCTTTTACAAAACCGTCGTGTGGCATCCCCTCATCTATAGTGATTTTCTTTTTTGGATTGTGTAAACAGACAACATCCTTTTGCTTCAAACGGGTAACCCATATTTCATCATTAAGACAAAATATATTATTAGGATGAGACTCATTTGGCTTTAGAGAAGAAATCTTGTTTAAGTTTAAATTTTCACTAAACCGATGAAAAGGATCTTTTTGTAAAACGTTTTTGATTGTCTTTTCATGGGTCTCTAAATTAATAATAAAAACAGCATCCATTCCTGTAACTGCAACATACAAGAAACCATCATGAATTAAGACATCATGTATATCATTGAATAATGGATCGTTAATTACTTTTAAAATTGAATAATCGTGAGAAGACAAAACTAGTACTTCTGTTCTCGTAGCGATAAAAATAGTATCATTATAAATACAAAACCCCGTAAATCCTATAGATGGTTTTTTATCTGAACAGTGAGAAACAGGTGTTGTGTATGTGCATTTTGGAACATACTTTTTTCTTTGAAAATCAATTTCTGCCAGCTCAGCTTTTTTAAAAGCATGCCCTTCCATTAACTCTCCAAGTGTTCGTGGGATACCTCCAGATATTAAGAACTTTTCATCCATATATTAAATGATCATTCTAGCAGTAAGAGTTTCATGAGTAGAGTCATCGATTAAAATAAAGCTTCCTAGAATTCTATCATCTCTAAAATCAACTACCATAAAAGACTTTATTATTTTTATTGTAACAGGTGCAATATCATTCATATCAAGTTGAGTTTTATTCTCTATCTTGCTTTAGATATTTATAGCTACACAATTAAATATTAATAAAGTAAGCGAATATACAATAAATACCTTTTTTTTAAAACATCTAGCCCTTTAATTGAAACTAGCTTATTGGTTATTTATTATTGCTTTAATTTTTACAAGAAAGGGAGTTAAACAAAATAAAACAGACAAGTTAAATGATATTATGCTTTTGCTATATTTAAAAAAACTTTTTACAAAAAGAAATCCCACACCAAGCCAAAACGAATTAAGGAATCTCTGTAAGGGTACCCCGGGGCAGAAAAATACTGTTTTGTGTTGGAAAACAAGGCATTAAAATGTTCCCAGGTTACAAAAATTC
>Ga0206126_10004834_pt1 | contig 12720 bp, 12 predicted proteins | sample Helgoland_Spring_5_FD_148621 | JGI IMG/M metagenome (GOLD analysis project Ga0206126, IMG submission 148621) | Pelagic subsurface seawater microbial communities from Kabeltonne, Helgoland, North Sea - Helgoland_Spring_Bloom_20160412_1 | ecosystem: Environmental > Aquatic > Marine > Epipelagic ...
TTTTATCCCTCTCAGTTTTTACAATGTTCACTCTTTAAGACAGTTTACTATCAATATCTCTGTAACTGGACTTGCTGTATTGATGGCTCAGACTTCAAAAGCCATAATAAATTCATGATTTATTGAATCTGAATGCGCCACCAACTCAATATAATATAAAAAAACAATAGCGTTATTAATAAGGGCGAATTTTCTGTGTCGAAAATGGTCTTAATTGCCGATGCATTTTCGGGTTTTGGTGAGTTCTGTGCTCAGCGCTATGTTAAGTTTAGGCGATTCGTGACCTGTATTACAGTGGCCTGTCAGCCATGGCGTTTATTTGCGATCAATTGTACGATGCAGAACGCGTAGAATGCATTATTAATTATTAATGGTTAAAACCAATTAAATAGGGAATAGATGATGTTAAAAAAATGTTTGTCGAACGTAAAAGCCAACATCATTGGCGCTCTGCTAATGCCGTTTATGTTATTGGCTTGCGCTGATGAAATAAAAGTAAAAACGCCTTCTGATGCTATTTTTGACTCGGTTAGCGAGGCTGCAAACGGTGGCCATCGCAGTGAGGGGCATATTGCTCGTAATGCCTTTCGCCACCCAGTAGAGACACTTGCCTTTTTTGGACTGCAGCCGGATATGACTGTGGTTGAAATTAGCCCTGGCGCTTTGTGGTATACAGAAATTTTAGCGCCGGTTTTAAAGCATCAAGGTCGTCTAATTGCTGCCGCCTATGATGCCGAACTGCCCAGTGCTCGACCTTTTCATAAACGTTTGATGAATGAGATGTTAGAGCAATTTGAAAAGCAACCCTCGGTGTTTGCTAATGTCGAAATAGCGAAGTTTACTCCACCTAATGTTATCGATTTGGGCGCTGATGACTCTGCCGATATGGTATTAACCTTTCGCAATAGTCATGGCTGGGTGCATGCGGGCAGTGCGGTGAAGGCTTATCAAAGCTTTTTTAACGTTTTAAAGCCTGGCGGTGTACTCGGTGTTGTTCAGCATCGCGGTGATAATCGTTTACTGTCTACTAACAGTGAAAAAATGAGTGGCTATTTATCAGAGGCAGAAATTATTGCTTTGGCTTCTAATGCGGGTTTTGTGCTTGAGGCAAAGTCAGAGATAAATGCTAACCTCAACGATACTAAAGATTATGAGAAGGGCGTTTGGGCCTTGCCACCAGGGTTAGCCACAAGTTGGTTTAAGCGTAAGGAGCATATGGCGATTGGTGAAAGCGATAGAATGACTTTGAAATTCCGTAAGCCTTTGTTGTAAATAAGACTTACTTAATCACTTAATAAAACAAAAACCCCTTCGAAATAAGCGGCGATTTCATCGCCGTTCATTATTTTACTGGTTAGTGATAATGACGTTTTGCCGGTTTTTTCATAGTGCGCGAAAAAACCATCCCATTGTCTTGCTTCTGGCTTTCTGCAGGTGGCTCGAATCGTTTCTTCTACGCAAGGTTGTCGGTAGCGTATTTGTCCATCGCGCGTCACGATATTGGGTTTATCCATATGCTTGCGACACTCAAGATACAATGCACCCCAGCAGGCCATTAATGCAATATTGAATATACTGCCGCCAAAAGCATTGCCTCTGTCGTTATGATTCAAGCTTAAGGGCGCGCTGAGAATTAATTGCTCATTATTCTGCGATTCAACGGTGACACCTGCCGCATTAATGGAGGGTAGGTGCTGTGTGATAAACTCATTTAAACCGTCATTTAAGCCATCATTTAAAAAATCGTCAGTCATCATTTTATCATCAGTGGGTTTATGCCATGCAGATTAACGAGCATTGTATCGCTTAATCAAACTAATTTATTAAGGCGCGATTATTGCCGACTGAGGCTCACTGTCAACCTAGATTGACGTATTTTCACAATTCCTTTGTTACTCGCGAGCTTTCCCGCGTTGTTAGGGCGTTCTTTTGAAGTCTTATTCACGATAGTGTCATGTACTTGAGCGTTGTAAGCTTTATTACCGTTATACTGTGCCGATGTTAAATGCCCTGTATATAAAAAAGTCTGGTTTAGATCATTATTAATGTCAAAACTATCCACTGAGCTCAAATCCCTTTCTCGTCTGGCTTTGCCTGTTGCCTTGTCGCAGCTGGCTATTATGGGCATGGGTATTACTGATGTTTTGTTGGCTGGACATGCCGGTACAGATGAGCTGGCGGGGCTGAGTCTTGGCGCGAATATTTGGTGCGTAACGATATTGTTCTTTTTTGGTATAGGGCTTATTACGCAGGCATTAGTCGGTCGATATTTTGGCGCTGATGATATGCAATCCTTGCGCAATCAGATTCATCAGTCACTCTGGTTAACGCTAGCTTGTGGCTTGTTAGGCGTGCTGACTATTTTATTAGCCGCTGAAATTTTATTGATGAGTGGCTTCGAGCCAACCATGGCCGCTCGTGCGCATGACTATTTACAAGCGATTGCATGGGGCGCTGTGCCCATGACTATGCTTGCTGCTTTAAGGGGAAGCCTTGAAGCGATGAATTTAACGCAGTCTGTTTTTTGGATAAACTTCCTTATATTCTTGATTAACATTCCCCTCGATTATGCGCTGGTCTATGGCGTTTGGGGCTTGCCTAAATTGGGTGCCGAGGGTTGTGCTTGGGCCACAGCTATTCTGTTATGGGCTGGTTTTTTTGCTAGCGCGGCTATGTTGCAATGGCATAAAAAAATACGCCATTTGCAAGTGTTTAAAGATTTCTCCGCTCCAGATATGACGGTAATTTTATCGACCTTTAAGCTCGGTTTTCCTATCGGCTTATCGGTGCTAATTGAAATGAGCATGTTTGCCGGCGCGGGTATGCTCATCGCTTATTTTGGTCCTCTTGCTGCGGCCGCAAACTCCATTGCGATTAGTATCGCCTCTGCATCGTTTATGATTTATCTGGGGTTTTCTGCTGGGGTAACAATAAGGGCGTCTCAGCAATTAGGCGCTAAAAGCTTTGAGGGCGCGCATTACAGTGTCAAAGTGGGTACCAGTTTTAATATTTTATTGGCGTTTGTTCTGTCCGTTATATTTTGGGTGTTTAGGGAGCCGCTGGTTAGCTTGTACACTAATGATGCCGCCGTTATTCAATTGGCTGCGCAGTTATTATTATTGGGTGCGGCCTTTCAGGTGGTTGATTGTTTGCAGGCGGCAACTATTGCAGCATTGCGGGCTTATCATGACACTGCGAGTGCGCCAAAAATTCAGATGTTTGCTTATTGGTTAATTGGTTTGCCAGTAGCGGTTGGGCTAGGTTTTTATAGTGATCTACCGGGCATTAGTGGGCCGCATGGCTTCTGGGTGGCCATGTTGGTGAGCTTAACAATTTCGAGTTTATTGTTGTTGCGACGCTTATTGAAAGTGTTAGCGCATCCAACTTAAATAAAGTGTTTTATAAGTCGAATGATTCTAAATGAAGTGACAAAGGTTGCTCGGTTGATTGATGATCTTTTGATGCTGTTATACACCAACCTTGACTATCCCAATCACCTAGCACATAACGTTTTGCTTTAGTTTGTTGTTCATTGTCGCTTATTAGCGAGTGCACAGCCGGTCTATGCGTATGGCCATGAATCATAATATCGACATTATGATCGTTTAACGCTTTAACTACTTCGCTAGGCGTCACATCCATAATATCCGCAGCCTTAGTTGCATTAGCACTTTGACTTTTTTCGCGTAACATTTTAGCTATGCCGCGACGCTCATCTAATGATTTAGACAGCAGCATTTGTTGCATGTCAGGATTACGAATTTGCGCTCGAAAGGCCATATATTCAGCGTCGCTAGTGCACAAGCTATCGCCGTGCATTAGCAGAACAGGTTTACCGTAAAGCTGAATGACGCTTGGGTCGGGTAAAATTTTGCACTGGCAATCATTTGCAAACTGCTGACCCATTAAGAAATCACGATTGCCGACCATAATAAATACGTTAACACCGGCATCACCTAGCTTTTTTATTTCTGTGCGCAGTACATCGGCAATATCACTGTTATCATCATCGCCGAGCCAAGCATCGCTTAAGTCGCCAAGAATATACAGTGAGCTCGCATGTATTGCGCGCTCTGCACAAAAGCGTACAAAGGCGGCGGTAATATCCGGTCTTTGTACGCTAAGGTGTAAATCAGAAATAAATAGGCTGTGATCGGCCATAGTGATTCCGTGTTTAAGTGTTGATTTATATGTCGACTTAAATGTCGGATTAAGCTTCGACAACAGCGGATTCAATAATAATCGCTTCTCTAGGCACATCTGAATGATGACCATGTGAGCCAGTAGCAACTGCTTTCATGGCATTCACAACGTCCATACCGTCAACGATTTTAGCGAATACGGCATAGCCCCAGCCTTGTGGGTTTTTGCCTGAATGGTTAAGAAAGCCATTATCGGTAACATTAATAAAAAACTGTGAGCTGGCTGAGTGAGGATCCCCCGTTCTAGCCATGGCAAGCGTGCCGTTTTCATTCTTTAGGCCGTTATCCGCTTCATTTTCGATAGAAGGGCGTGTTTCGCCTTCATTCATGTCGATATCAAAGCCGCCGCCTTGAACCATAAAGTTGTCAATAACGCGATGAAAAATCTTACCGTCATAAAAGCCATCTTCGACGTATTGCTGAAAATTAGCGGCGGTATTAGGCGCATTATCAAAATCAAGTTCAATGGTGATGGTGCCCATATTTGTGTTCAATTTAATCATTTTCGGAATACTCGTCGAATTGCCTTAATTTTCCCACCTTTATGCTGCTGTGGGTGGGTAGTGAAGGCGCTATAATACTTGTTTTACACCAGCGATAGAAGATGCGAAAAGCGTCATCTTTTGGTGTTTGTATATTAATAAGCAGTTTAATTCTGGAACCAAAGATGGTCGATTCTAGCAAGACAGTTAATAACGACAGTGTAGTGGGTGAGAATGCTACTACTGACGATCTCGAGAACAAAAAACCATCAAATTTCCTGCGTCAGATTATTGATAAGGATTTAGCAGCGAGCACCGTTAAGTCTATAGTGACGCGCTTTCCGCCCGAGCCTAATGGCCATTTGCATATTGGCCATGCTAAAGCGATTTGCCTTAATTTCGGTTTAGCGCAAGATTACAACGGCGAATGCCATTTACGTTTTGATGACACTAATCCCGAAAAAGAGAGCGCTGAGTTTATAAAAGCCATTACTGATGATATTAGCTGGCTTGGATTTAAGTGGCATGGCGATATACGCTTTGCCTCTAACTATTTTGATCAGCTTCATGGCTTTGCTAATGAGCTTATTGCCAAAGGCTTGGCTTATGTCTGTGATTTGTCGGCTGAAGAGGCTCGCACTTACAGAGGTACATTAACTGAGCCAGGCACTAACAGCCCGCATCGTGAGCGTACAGTAGAAGAAAACACAGCATTGTTTGCGAAGATGACGGCCGGTGATTTTGATGAAGGCGCCTGTGTGCTTAGGGCCAAAATTGATATGGCGGCGCCTAATGTCAATTTACGTGATCCTATTATTTACCGTATCCGCAAAGTGACGCATCATCAAACCGGTGATAAATGGTGTGTTTATCCGACCTATGATTTTACCCATGGTCAGTCTGACGCGATTGAAGGTATTACTCATTCTATCTGTACTTTAGAGTTTGAAGATCATAAGCCATTGTATAACTGGTTTTTAGAGCAGTTATCCGTGCCCTCAACGCCGCGTCAGTTTGAGTTTTCACGCTTAAATGTTAACTACACGGTCACCAGTAAGCGAAAACTGAAACGTCTGGTTGATGATGCGGTTGTGAATGGTTGGGATGACCCACGTATGCCGACGATTTCGGGCATGCGTCGCCGAGGTTATGCGCCAGAGTCCATTCGTAATTTTTGTGCGGCTACTGGTGTTACGCGCGTTAACGGTATTGTTGATATGGCAATGTTAGAGTTTGCTGTACGTGAGCATCATAATGTTAATGCGCCGCGTGCCATGGTGGTTATTAATCCATTAAAAGTGGTTATTACTAATTACCCAGATGATAAAACTGAACAATTAATTGCGCCGAATCATCCTCAAAACGAGGCAATGGGAAGTCGCATAGTGCCTTTTGCTAAAACTTTTTATATTGATAAAGAAGATTTTCGCGAAGAAGCTAATAAGAAATTTAAGCGCTTAGTGATTGGTAAAAAAGTACGTCTTCGTAATGCCTATGTTGTTATGGCCGACTCTGTAGTTAAAGATGCGCAGGGCGAAATTACCGAAGTGCATGTGACTTATGATCCTGCTACTTTAGGCCAAGACCCAACCGATGGAATTAAAGCGAAAGGGGTTATTCAGTGGGTGAGTGCTGATACCGCTAAGCCGATTACGGTTCGCCTTTACGACCGTTTGTTTGATCAAGAGTCACCAGAAAAAGCCTCTGATACTGAGACGGGCGAAAATGATTTTATGTCTTGTGTTAATCCTGATTCCTACACGGAATTGTCGCACTGCGTTGCTGAGCCTTCATTGTTAGAAGCAAAGCCTGAACAGGTTTTACAGTTTGAACGCGAAGGGTATTTTGTTGCTGATCGCTATGATCATAGCAGTGAGCAGCCTGTATTTAATAAAACCATTGGCCTGCGCGATAGCTGGCCTAAGCAAGAGCAAAGTTAATTATTATGGCATTGCATTTATACAATACTCGTCATCGAGAGAAAGAATTATTTGAGCCTCAAGATCCGCAGCGCATTAGCATGTATGTTTGCGGGCCAACGGTTTACAACCGCGTGCATATTGGTAATGCGCGTCCGGCTGTTGTATTCGATACGTTATTTCGCGTGCTTAAGTCGCTGTATCCTGAAGTGATTTACGCTCGAAATATCACCGACATTGACGATAAAATTATTACTGCGGCTAAAGCGTCTGACGAATCGATTGAGGCTATAAGCGCGCGTTTTGCGCAGGCATACTTTGATGATATGGCCGATTTGCATAATCAAACGCCGACCATTCAGCCTTATGCCACCGAGCATATTGAGCAGATGGTAGCGATGGTGCAGCGGTTGATTGATAAAGGGCATGCTTATGCGGTAGATGCCGATCATGATGCAGCGGGTCATGTTTTATTTGCCGTGCAAAGTATGTCGGATTACGGCAAGCTCTCGAATCGCTCCTTAGATGATATGTTAGCCGGTGCGCGCGTTGAAGTGGCCGACTATAAACGATATGCCGGTGACTTTGTTTTATGGAAACCCTCGGCAGAGGATGAGCCCGGCTGGGATAGCCCATGGGGTCGTGGTCGTCCGGGCTGGCATCTTGAATGCTCGGCAATGATTGAGACGCATTTAGGTGAGACGATTGATATTCATGGCGGTGGTCGTGATTTAGTTTTTCCGCATCATGAAAATGAAGTCGCCCAAAGTCAGTGTGCGCATGATGGTAAGTTATTTGTGCGTTATTGGATGCACAATGGCTATATCAATATTGATGGCGAGAAAATGTCTAAGTCCTTAGGCAATTTTAAAATGGTACGTGATTTACTCGACCATTATGCTGGCGAGACATTACGTTTTGCTTTATTAAGTGCGCAGTATCGTTCTGAGTTAAGTTTTAGTGTTGATTTGTTAGATCAAGCTAAAGCTGCCTTAGATACCTTATACGGTGCTTTAAAACAGGTAGAGAGTGTTGATGCCATTGCACCGTCTGAGTTGAGTGAGCAGCCCGCCTATAAAGCGTTACTTGATGATTTGAATACGCCTATAGCGATTCGTGAGTTGCATACTTTATCCAAAGCCATGACGCATGCCAGTGGTTCAGAGCAGGCGCAGTTAAAAGGGCAGTTACTGGCCTGTGCTGAGTTGTTAGGCTTGTTGCAGCAATCATCCGCTGATTGGTTCCAGCAGGCTGTGAGTGCCGATGCTATGAGCGTTGAGCAAATAGAATCGCTAATGGCGGCTCGTCAGCAAGCGAAGTTAGATAAAAACTATGCCGGTGCTGATGAGATACGGGCAGAATTACTGGCTGCGGGTGTTGTATTAGAAGATAGCCGTGAAGGCACAACTTGGCGTCGTGAATAGTGGGTCGAGTGGCTAAGGTAATGGTTAAGGTAATGGCTAAGGTAGAGCCTATATGAGGGCTTAATGGACTCATAAAGTGTGAGTTTTAAAACAACTGAGAAAATTGTCGTTTTTCGGGCGGTTTCGTTTGACGATAGGCGAGTAGGTGAGTAGAATCGCGCCTCTTGAATTTAGGCAATAGTTTAAATCAAGTATGTCGGGGATTAGCGCAGTCTGGTAGCGCGCCTGCTTTGGGAGCAGGATGTCGGGGGTTCGAATCCCTCATCCCCGACCATTTTAAATCGGTCGGATTAGAGTTGTTGAGCATCTTCTGCTTAGCCACTCCATATAACACCGCTAACGAGTGCCTAGCACTGGTTTAAACGTTTCGAGTAATGGTGGGCGTAGCTCAGTTGGTAGAGCGCTGGATTGTGATTCCGGTGGTCGTGGGTTCAATCCCCATCGTCCACCCCATTTTCGAATTTTAACCGTTTAACATTCTGTTTTAACGGTTCTCTTATTTTTATACTTCCATCTTCTCTATTTTTATATTGCTCTGGCTAATTTTCACTGCCTGTGTGTTTTTAAGCCTATCTAGTTTTTGATTAATGATTTAGCAAGATTCGGGTCGATCTATAAAAAATAAGTCGCTATGACCTTTGATATTTATTTTAAGGGACGTGAAGTATGGTGACATTAACGCCTAAGCAAAGGGCACGCGTTAGAGCGTCCAGTCGAAGGCGGACTTTGATTGATTTGTTATGCTTTCTGGTCCCAGCCCACCACTGAATCATTGTCTAGAGTGATACGAAGACCGTACCTGTTGGCACCTTGATGATTATACTTCCAGACCTCTTTCTTCTTCGTTTTTAGTATCTTTTGGTCAATGTCTTCTGGACTACCTAATGAGTCGATTAGCTGATCAGCTGTTTGGCCTTGCCAAAATGACTGATTCATTAAGGATTCGACTATCTCTTTATCTTTGTATTTAACCATAAGGGCTGCACGGCGTTTCTTGGTCTTCTCAACTTGATACCAAACAAAAAAAACGATGATGACGACGATAATTAATATCAGTGGAACCCAGCCTACAGATTCCCCAAGCTGTGAAATCCAATAGATAGGGAGCCCGATTACAACCAGCCAAAATATCCCTTGTATTTCGGCCTTACTCATTTTCTTAGCCATCTACTTTCCTTGTGGTCTGCGCAGTTCCAGCCGAAGGCGAGCATTGATTGACTTACCTATGCTTAGTTGTCAAAACTGCCATATACATAATCGCCATTGGTAAACGTCATAACCCTAGCCCTAAACAACCATGTCTTTAATAAGACGCTTTAGATGCTAATAACCCCACCTTAAGATCATAATTAGTTTGGTTCTAGTACCGGTGAGTTTTTCTTGTGGGCAAGTTTTCTTAGGGCTGATTGTTTCGATCTTTGAAGAGGATAGGGGGTTAAGGTTTTAAGCGATACGAAACAGGGTTGATGTCCTACAAAACTGTTATTGTTTGCGTACTATTAATGCCTCTTGTCTCCGATTAATTATTTAGCAAGATTCGGGTCGATCTATAAATTATTAGCTTCTATAGTCCTTTATTATTCATTTTAAGGGACGTAAAGTATGATGACATTAACCGGTAAAGTTGCAATTGTTACAGGCGCTAGCTCAGGAATAGGTCGTGCAACAGCTAAACTTTTTGCTCAACAAGGAGCGAAAGTCATTGTTTCTGCCAGACGCCAACATGAGCTTGATAGTTTGGTGGCGGAAATCACTGCTGCAGGTGGAGAAGCGACTGCATTATCTGGCGATGTTACAAACGAGAGTTATGCTAAAGCATTGGTCGAGCTTGCAGAACGCGAGTATGGCGGCCTTGACGTTGCATTCAACAATGCAGGCATACTAGGTGCTTCTGGTTCGACAACTGATATAACACTTGAAGCATGGAATAATACGATAAACACTAACTTAAGCAGTGCTTTTTTAGGTGCCAAGTATCAGATTCCTGCCATGTTAAAAACGGGTGGTTCGCTTATTTTTACTTCATCATTTGTTGGTCACACCGTCGGCTTCCCCCAAAAAGCTGCATATGCTGCAAGCAAAGCCGGCGTTATTGGCCTTACTAAGGCTCTTGCTGCAGAATATGGAGCCAATGCTATTCGGGTAAACGCCTTAGTGCCTGGAGGCACCATAACTCCAATGGCAGATGAATTTGGAGACTCGCCAGAGGTGATTGAATTCGTTAACTCTATACACGCCTTAAAGCGTAGAGCTACAGCGGAAGAAATCGCTCAATCAGCATTATATCTGGCATCAGACGCATCAAGTTTCACCACAGGATCTGCCATGTTAGTGGATGGTGGCGTATCCATTAATAAGACCTAGGAAGGATTTGTGATGGTTGATCGAAAGGGTACCAATTTCAATCGCATTGCACAGGCGATTGATTATATTCATGAGAATTTTAAAGATCAGCCATCATTGGATGATATAGCCACTGCTATCTCTATGAGTCCATTTCACTTTCAGCGTTTGTTTACTGAATGGGCTGGCGTTAGCCCGAAAAAATTTATGCAGTTCTTAAGCATTAATTACGCGAAGCAATTACTTAAAAATGAACATGCATCATTACAGGATGCGGCCTATGAAACAGGTTTATCTGGCACTAGTCGTCTTCATGATTTGTTTGTCAATATTGAAGGGATGACGCCAGGTGAATACAAAAATGGTGGTGAAAACCTTGCTATCAATTATTGTTTTGCTGAAAGTCCTTTCGGTAAGATTATCGTCGCGTCAACGGAAAAAGGTGTTTGTCATATCACTTTCGAGGATGATGAGGCTTTAGCATTATCTGGCCTTATGACGCGCTTTCCTAAGGCTCAATATCATCAAAGATCCGAAAGATTCCAGCAAGATGCTTTGCATATTTTTCAAAATGATTGGCAACAGCTAGATCAAATAAAATTGCACTTAAAAGGTACTGAGTTTCAATTGAAAGTTTGGGAGGCATTGCTAACTATTCCTCTCGGAGGGTTAACGAGCTATGGCAATGTCGCCCAGAGAATTAACAAACCAAAAGCAGCAAGAGCGGTCGGTACCGCTATTGGTAGCAATCCTGTCGCTTTTCTTATACCTTGCCACAGAGTGATACAAGCCAGCGGTAAGTCTGGCGGTTACATGTGGGGAAGCTCGCGAAAATCAGCCATTATTGGCTGGGAAGCTTCAGAATTAGAAAGGTAACGTAATACAAGATATTATAAATAGGATAGAGCAAATAGATTGGCAGCCGGTCTCCACCGGTTTACATATAAATGCTTGTATCAGCGAGATGAAAAGTACATTGGACATGCGGTAGGTATTATATTTTACTATAGGCAAAATTAAAAAATGAAGCGACATGCCGACTTAGATGACAAAACAGTGCGTAAGTTGATTCGACAAGGAAGTATTTTATTGGGCGGAAATTTGAGGCTGAAAATATATGGAACCCTTAAATGTCGATCGGGAAAAAGAATGAAACGCATAAACCGAGTCTTTTTCGAATCTTTGATTGAGGCTAAAGCCAAAGGGTATAGGCCTTGCGGCCATTGCATGAAAGGTGATTATCAAGAATGGATTTATTCCACCAGTTTATAGATCAGCCGGACAACCTTCTACCGCAAGATGGAGTCGTTAACTACTACGGGATATTAATTCCATTGGCATCGGCTGACGACTATTTCAATCGTTTGCTAAACGCTATTGAATGGAAGAACGATGAGGCCTTAATCTATGGAAAGCGCATCATTACAAAAAGACAGGTAGCTTGGTATGGCGACAAAGATTTTAAATATACTTATTCAAAAACAACTAAGCATGCACTCCCTTGGACAAGCGATTTATTACAGCTTAAGACACTCGTAGAAAAAAGGACTGGCCAAAGCTTTAACTCCTGCCTCCTAAATTTGTATCATGATGGCTCTGAAGCAATGGCATGGCACAGCGATAGTGAAAAGGATTTGAAAAAAGATGGTGCTATCGGGTCATTAAGTTTTGGGGCTGAAAGGAAGTTCTCTTTGAAGCATAAGGCAACTAAAGAGACTGTCTCAAAAGTATTGGAGCATGGAAGTCTTCTGATTATGGGAGGGGTCACGCAAACATATTGGCAGCACTGTTTACGGCCCACAAAGAAAGTGACAAGCCCTAGAATCAACTTAACGTTCCGAACTATAGACAGTGATGAGAGCTAGAGGTTTTTGAATTGAAGAGTGATTGCGATTCTTACTTAGGAGCTGTATTGCGCTCTGGCTGTAATAATCGTTGTTATAAATGAACAGGGGGTAATAAATGGTGCGCCCGGCAGGATTCGAACCTGCGACCACCCGCTTAGAAGGCGGGTGCTCTATCCAGCTGAGCTACGGGCGCATAAAAAGTAAATCTTGGTCTGTTGGTATTTGGCGACTAATGCCATGCTAACTAAACCGGCGCTGATTATAGGCGCTTTCAAATCATTAAGCACCTGATTATTTAACCGCTAATAATCAGGTGCTTGTTTTCTTGGTTAGCCATTAACCGCTTTAGCTGATAATTCCTGCGTGGCTAGATACTCTTCATAAGTACCTTGAAAGTCGATTAGTTGCTGATCTTTAATTTCAATAACACGTGTGGCCAGTGACGAGACAAACTCACGATCGTGACTAACAAAAATTAAGGTGCCTTCGTAATGCTCTAACGC
>Ga0206126_10004838_pt1 | contig 12708 bp, 17 predicted proteins | sample Helgoland_Spring_5_FD_148621 | JGI IMG/M metagenome (GOLD analysis project Ga0206126, IMG submission 148621) | Pelagic subsurface seawater microbial communities from Kabeltonne, Helgoland, North Sea - Helgoland_Spring_Bloom_20160412_1 | ecosystem: Environmental > Aquatic > Marine > Epipelagic ...
AGTCGTGCTGCCTGATGAGAAGAAGCCTCGAAAGATTAAAATCAATAATCAAAACGAGGTAACAACAAATGCTGAACTTCTTACGGAAAATGGGTAAAGCCCTATACGAATCCCGACTTGACGCTGCCTGTCACGGTGTGGCAGGTTATATTAAGACTGAATATCGTACAAACTATAATCAGTCTGAAATTGCTTACATGGTTAGAAAGGATGGTTTTGATGCAACTGTTTTTAAAATCACTCACTAAATCATTTAGCAATGCAATCAAGAGAGCTAGAATGTCAGATGAAGAAAGATATCTTTCTGACTCAATTGACCTTGTAGACCTTGAAGGTCGTCAAAAACGGATCATGTATGGTCAAGCCCCACATCAAATCAATGGTCGTCATTGGTTAGATGCACGCCAGTATCAGTAAAATAAGAGGGAGCTTCGGCTCCCTTTTTTCATTTGACAGCAACCGTTTTTTATATTATAATGAGTCCTCATACTGAAAAGAGGAATATATGCAATTCTATACTTCTGTGAATCGCCTAGGAGATAGTATTCTTTTTCGAGGCTATAAGAACGGCACAAAGACACAAGAAAGAATTAAATACAAGCCGACTTACTATGCCCAAACAAAAGAACCAACAGAATGGCAGTCACTTGCCGGCACACCAATCGCACCAATCACCTTCAACTCAAGTAGAGAAGCAAAAAGCTTTCTTGAACGATATAAAGATGTGGATAATTTTGAGGTGGTGGGGAATACAAATCATATTGCTCAGTGGGTTTATGATGTATATCCTGGCAAAATTAACTTTGAGCGTGAACTTGTCAATATTACCACAATTGATATTGAGGTTGCATCTGACGATGGCTTCCCTGAGCCAGAGTATGCCGATCATCCTGTCATCACTATTACTACTAAAAATAACATTGATAACACTTATCACGTCTGGGGCATGTATGATTATACACCGCAGGCTGACAATGTTGAATACTACCAATGTCAAGATGAGCATGAGCTACTTCTTTCTTTCGTTGCTTTCTGGCATAATCCTTCTACCTGCCCTGATGTTGTAACAGGCTGGAACACTACGTTCTTTGATATTCCATATCTTGTTCGTAGAATTACAAAAGTGCTGGGCGAAGATAAAGCAAAGATGCTATCGCCTTGGAAACATATTCGTGAGCGTAAAGTACAAAAGATGGCCCGTGAGCTTCTTGCATATGAGGTCACAGGCATTCAGCAACTTGACTACTTCGAATTGTTTCAAAAGTTTGGCTACACTTACGGCGCACAAGAGTCTTACAAGCTAGATCATATTGCTCATGTAGTACTAGGCGAAAAGAAACTTTCATATGAAGAGTATGGTTCTCTACATTCTTTGTACAAACATGACTTTCAAAAGTTTGTTGACTATAACATCAAAGATGTAGAACTGGTTGATCGTTTAGAAGATAAGCTTGGTCTAATTACACTTGCCATGACGATGGCGTACAAAGCAGGCTGTAACTATGTTGACACTTTTGGCACAACAGGTATCTGGGAGACAATCATCTATCGTGATCTTATGGCACGAAAGATTGTACCACCTCTAAAACAAAACAAAAACAAACAACCATATCCTGGCGCATATGTCAAAGAACCAACACCCGGCATGTATGATTGGGTAGTTTCATTTGACCTTGCATCACTGTATCCTAATATTCTTGTACAGTGGAATATGTCTACAGAAACTATTGTTGACACTTTCAAGTCAGATGTATCAGTAAAGTCATGTTTGAATAAAGAAAATTTGACACATGAAACTGATCGCACTGTTGCAGCTAACGGTGTTGTCTTCCGCACAGACAAGACTGGAGTACTGCCTCGCATTGTTAAAGATTACTATGCAGAACGTAAAGTCATTAAAGGTAATATGATCGAAGTGAAGCAGCGGCAGCAAGAGCAGGGCACTTCATATGAGATTGAAAAAGAGATTGAGCATCTTGAGAACTCACAAATGTCTATTAAGATTTTGATGAACTCTCTTTATGGTGCGCTAGGCAATCAATACTTCAACTACTTTGATCAGCGCATTGCAGAAGCAATTACATATAGCGGACAACTCTGTATTCTGTGGGCAGAGAAGGCAATGAATGCTGCTATGTCTAAGGTGTGCGAAAAAGAAGATGACTATGTAATTGCGATTGATACTGACTCACTCTATGTCAATATGAAGCCTTTGATTGATAAGTTTCAAGCTAAAGACCCTGTTAAGCTATTGTCAAAGTCAGGTGAAGAATACTTTCAGCCTGTACTCAAGAAAGCATATGCAGAACTATTTGATTATATGAACTGCAAAGAAAATCGCATGGACATGGATCGAGAAGTGATTGCTGATCGTGGCGTATGGACTGCAAAGAAGCGTTACATTCTAAACGTGCTTGATAATGAAGGCATTCGCTATGCTGAACCTAAGATGAAAATCATGGGCATTGAAGCAATTAAGTCGTCTACACCACAAGTAGTTCGTGCTAAGTTTAAAGAAGCTTTCAAGATCATCATGGAAGGTGACGAGGACCGCACACAGGCGTTCATCCAGACGTTTAAAAAAGAATTCTTTAGTTTGCCACCAGAAGATATTTCTTTCCCTAGGGGCGTCTCTAATTTGACTGACTGGATAGATAAGAAAACAGTCTACAAGAAAGGTTGTCCTATTCATTCTCGTGGTTCTATTCTATACAATAATGAGTTGAGTAGATTAGGACTTGACAAACAGTATGAAAAGATTCAGAATGGTGAGAAAATTAAATTTGTATATCTAAACTTGCCTAATCCTATCAAAGAGAATGTAATTTCATTCCCTATGGGCTTGCCAAAAGAGTTTAATCTACACAAGTATGTTGATTATGAAAAGCAGTTCAGCAAGACGTTTGTTGATCCGCTGAAGCTTATTCTTGATGCGGTAGGATGGGAAGTTGAGAAGACTGTAACACTAGAGGACTTTTTTGCATGAAACTGATGCTTGGTAATTGCCTTGATAAACTCAAGGAACTTGATAACAATTCAGTAGACTCTGTTGTGACTGACCCGCCATATGGTCTGTCATTCATGGGTAAGAAGTGGGACTATGATGTTCCTGCTGTAAATATTTGGAAAGAATGTTTTCGTGTTCTGAAACCCGGTGGCCATTTGCTTGCCTTTGCTGGCACTCGCACACAGCATAGAATGGCAGTGAATATCGAAGATGCTGGCTTTGAAATCCGAGATATGATTGCATGGGTATATGGCTCTGGCTTTCCGAAGTCGCACAATATCAGCAAGGCGATTGATAAGATGGCTGGTGCTGAACGTGAAGTTGTTGGGATCGGAGCGGCTTCTCGCCCCAACGCAAAAAACCATAATGTCAGAACAAGAGGCGATTTTTCGGGCGATGTATTTGAAACAGTCCCCGCCACACCTGAAGCACAACAATGGGACGGTTGGGGAACTGCCCTAAAACCTGCCCTTGAGCCTATCACTGTTGCTCGTAAACCTGTTGCAGAAAAATCTATTGCAGCTAATGTTCTGAAGTATGGCACTGGTGCTATTAATATTGATGCAAGTCGGGTTGAGACTAATCCAGAAGTTGATGACCCGAGACTTGGCGGCAATGGTTCTTGGTCAACATGGCGAAAAATGCTTATGGAGATTATGAAGGGGGTCAACACTCTAGTCACAGTTCTGGTCGCTTCCCCGCCAACCTAATCCATGACGGTTCTGATGAAGTGGTTGAGTTGTTTCCGAATGTTAAAAGTGAGGGAAAAGGTTCACACTCCGGGGGAGATAATAAGATATATTCGCCGGGTCTTGGCGCTGACGTTAAGCCATATGGTGACCAAGGTTCAGCCGCCCGTTTCTTCTACTGCGCCAAGGCGTCTAAGAAGGACCGTAATGAAGGCTTAGATACTTTCAAGTCTAAGGTTCCTGCCGCTGCTGAATTCCGTCCAAATCACACAGAAAAAGCTGCAAATGGTGAGGATGGTAATCCCTATGGCCGTTGGTCTGAAACTAAAAACATTCATCCAACTGTCAAACCAACTGACTTAATGAAATACCTAATTAGGTTAGTGACACCAAAAGATGGTGTAGTGCTTGATCCTTTTATGGGGTCTGGCTCAACAGGCAAAGCTGCCAAGATCGAAGGCTTTGACTTTATTGGTATTGAATTAGACGAAGAGTATTTTCAAATTGCACAGGCTCGTATTGATGCTGTCGAGAAACCTATAACCTTAGAGGAATTTTTTTAATGATCCCTGTAACTAACTTTGAAAAAGTAATTCAGTTTATGAACACCTATGGTCAAGAGGTGAAGCGCAAAGCAGAATTTCCTGATGCTACAACTACTCACTTGCGAGTTGACTTAATTGAAGAAGAGTTGAATGAACTGAAAGAAGCAATCGCTGATGAAGACTTGGTAGAAGTTGCTGATGCACTGACTGATATTCTCTATGTTGTTTATGGTGCAGGTGCGGCATTTGGTATCAATCTTGATGTTTGTTTCAATGAAGTTCACCGCAGTAACATGTCAAAGCTTGACAAAGACGGCAAACCAATCTATCGTGAAGATGGTAAGATTATGAAAGGCCCTAACTACAGTGAGCCTGATTTGAAAATTATTGTGAGCGGTACCTAATGACTGAAGTAAAAGAATCGACTGAATACGATAACTTTATTGATAAGAGTGTCGAAACAGAAGAAGAACATAATCCTCTTTCTGATTTTATCGAAGAGAATGCTTCTTTTGGCACAGATAAAGTTAATGACTGGCGTATGCACTGGAAAGATATGCCAGAATATGAGCATAGCGACACAAAGCCTTATAAGACTGTCTATGTCCATTTTCGCAATCAAGAAGACTATGATGAGTTTGCAAATAAGATTGAACAAATTCTTACACCAAAAACAAAGTCTACTTGGTATCCTAAATTGGGTAAAGATGACAATATGTTAAAGAGGTATCAAGAAGTCAATGAAGATTAATTACACTAATCCTCAGTATCCAGTTTACATTGTATCGAAAGGTAGACATGAATCTATGTTTACCTCTCGGTCTCTTGCTCGAATAAAAGTGCCCCACTATATTGTTATTGAGCCACAAGATTTAGAGAACTATGAGAGCGCTCTGGACAACTTTAATATTCGTGAGTATGTCACACTTCTAGTTGCCCCGTTTAGCAATCATGGAGACGGCCCAGGCCGTGCGAGGAACTGGTCCTGGGATCATTCAATAACTCTGGGTGCAAAACGTCACTGGGTATTAGATGATAATATCACCGACTTCTACCGTTACCATCTGAATGAGCGTATTCGTGTAGATTCTGGCGTCGGCTTCAAAGTCATGGAAGATTTTGTAGATCGCTATGAGAATGTTCCTATTGCTGGTCCTCAGTATCGCTTTTTCATTGCACCTCGCAGTGACAAATATCCACCGTTTGTGGCGAACACTCGCATTTATTCTTGTCTGTTGATTGAGAATACTTGTAAGCACCGCTGGCGTGGACGATACAATGAGGACACTGATATCTGCTTGCGTGTATTGAAAGACGGTGATTGCACTGTACAATTCAATGCATTCTTGCAAGGCAAAGCTGCTACACAAACTTTGAAAGGAGGTAACACTGAAGAGTTTTATCATGCTGAAGGCGTTCAAGACAAAGAGCAATGGCGTGAAGGCACAATGAACCATACAGGCACTATCAACAAATCACAAATGCTGGTTGACATGCATCCAGATGTTGCTAGAGTTGTATGGAAGTATGGGCGCTGGCATCACTATGTTGATTATAGTCCATTCAAGAAGAATAAATTAAAGATGAGAGGTGATGTTACTATTTCATCTGGTGTCAATAACTATGGCATGAAACTTGTTAAACTGAAAAAGGAATATGTATAATGAATGCTAATGATAAAAGAGATAGTCTTGGTATGCTAGGTGAACGTCTTGTTCTGCGTTATCTTGAAGCACAAGGTCACAAAGTAGAAATGTCATATGATAAATATGATCCAAAAAAAGACCTTGTTGTTGATGGTAAATTCTGTGAAGTGAAAACACAGATGCCTTGGCATAAAGAAAACTCCTTTTCGATTAACCCAAGTCAGTATAAAAAATGTTCAAACGCTGATATGCTTTTCTTTGTTGAATCGCCAAGCAGTGTCAATGGTGGCGTAATTCATATCTGGGACTTCTCAAAGTCAAAAGATAAGGTCACCACAAAAGATGCTCGGGACGGTCGAACAATGTACTTGTACAATAAGCTGAATGGTGATATTGTAGATACTATTAGCAATGATGAATACATTCGAATTGCTGAGAAGTACGGTACTAGTAACAGCAAAAACACCTATGAAAAACACTTGGAGAAGTGACATGACTCTCAAAATTATGAGTAAGACAGAAGCGATTAATTATCACAAAGAGACGTACAAGTGTTCTGTGCCTAATTGTCGCAAGTCTGCACAGTTGCAGCTTTACAGCCCATTGACGCCTCGCAAGATGGCAAAAGACCTTGTAGAGTTTTACGGTCTTGATAAGCGGCGCAGACACTACATTTGTGCTGATCATCATTATGAAAACATTACTCGCAAACGCCACAAAGAAACTTTGTCTGATGTTCTTGTTGAAAACAAGCAGCGTAGGCAAACAAATGATCACTCTTTAAGTGAGTTTATGTAATGAAAATTATTGCAGGTCCGTGTCAGCTAGAAGAAGACTCTTTTGAAGTCGCAAGATACTGTCAGCGCATTGCTGAAGATCACGGTATGGAGTTTTATTTTAAAGCGAGTTTTGATAAGGCTAATCGGACCTCTCTAAATAGTCAAAGAGGCATTGGTGTTGAACGTGCTATGCCTATCTTTGATGATATTAGGCGTAAGCTTCGTTGTAAGGTTGTTACAGATGTTCATACTACTGGACAGGTAGCAATCATGAAAGAAGTTGTTGATGTTCTACAAATACCTGCTTTTCTTTGTCGTCAGACAGACTTATTACTGGCGGCAAAGAACACAGGTAAGATTGTAAATGTTAAGAAAGGTCAGTTCCTTGCGCCATGGGACGTAGCTGGCATTATTAGTAAAGTGGGAGATGACAATGTTTGGATTACTGAAAGGGGCACTTCTTTTGGCTATAATACCCTTGTCAATGACTTTACTGGTCTTCAGTATATGCATGAGAATTATCGTACTCCCATTATTTTTGATGCCACTCATTCTGTACAGAAACCCGGTGGTTCTGGCAGTGTTTCTGGTGGCAATCGGGATTATGTACCCGCTCTTGTTCGTGCCGCTGTTGCTACCGGGCATGTAGATGGCATCTTTATGGAAGTGCATCCTGATCCTGACAATGCACCTTCAGATGGACCTAACAGTCTCACCTATGCAATGTATGAAAAAGTGATTAAGCAAATCCAAGTTATGCATGACATTGGTGTTATTATGGGAGTACGATAATGAGACTTAAACCAATTATTATTATTCCAGCACGGTATAACTCTAGTCGATTTCCTGGAAAGATGTTAGAGAAGCTGGGTGATAAGACAGTACTCGAACAGACTATCGAGACAGGTAAGCGCACTGGAATTCCTGTTTATGTAGCTACAGATAATCGGGACATTGCTAATCTGTGTATTAAGATTGGTCAAGAATATGTTATGACTGATCCAGACTGTAAGAACGGAACAGAGCGCTGTGCTGAGGCTATGGTTAAGTTGATTGACAAGCATGGTGAAGAGTTTAGCCAAGAGTTTGATTATGTTATTAATCTACAAGGTGATTCACCACTCATTCCTGATTATGTTTTTAAACTGATGATGGAAGAGTATGAGCAACTAGCAGCACATGATAAGCCGTTTGATATTATTACTCCTGCATTTCGTATGCCAATGGAGACAGCAGAGAGATTTCTTGATTGTCGAGCAGAGGGTAAAGCAGGTGGCACAACAGTAGTCACAGATTCAAATGATCGTGCAATCTACTTCTCTAAAGAGATGATTCCATACGGTGCTGACTTGACAAACATCAGATCATCATCTGAAAAGATTCCAATGTACTATCATATTGGAATGTATGCTTATAAGCCTACTGCATTGTTTGACTATGCTCATATGGAAGAATCTGCATTAGAGCGCACCGAAGGACTTGAGCAGTTGCGATTTGTAGAGAACGGATATCATGTTCATTGTATGAAACTTCTACCTCTGCACTTTGACTTCTGGGAAGTGAACAATCCAGAAGATATTGAGATTGTAGAAAAATCTTTACACCATGTTAGATAGAGGGCTTGACTGCCCTCTTTTTTTGTGATATATATTTTGCTATGAATTATTCTCTATCTATATTCAAAAACGTATTCGATAACAAGACACACCGTCGCATGGACTTTAGCTCTTTTGCGGAGCTAGAGTCTTTGCTCTTTACTTTGTCTAAAAAGAAAGGTCAGAAAGGTGGACGTGATTCTTCTCCTCTTATTAGTCCTGCTGTGTTTAAATCCTCTACAACACGCTCTAACGACAATGTACTTGGCTGGGGCAGTTGGTGTTGCATTGATGTTGATGATTTCACTGGGACTATTGACGCAGTTCTAGAACCTCTGAAGCAATACTACTATGTCTGCTACTCTACAGCATCATCTCGCAAAGATAAGCCAAAGTTTCGTGTAGTCTTTCCTTTGACTGATATGGTGCCAGCCTCTCGCATTAAAGAGTTTTGGCATTCGATTAACAATCTTGCTCTGGGTGTAGTAGACGCACAGACTAAAGATTTATGTCGAATGTACTATGTGCCTGCACAGTATCCTGATGCAGACAACTTTATTTTCAAGAATGACGGTGAGTTTATCAATCCGTTTAGTTTGATGCAGCAGTTTCCTTCTCATGCAAACTCTCGTAAGAAAAAGTTTATTGAGACACTGCCTAAGCCACTTCAGAAAGAAGTGATTAACTATCGTAAGAATCAGCTTGATAATGTTGTGACATGGAAGTCATACCGTGATTGTAAGTTTTTTCCACAGACATTAGGTAAAGAGTATATTACAAATGCTGGTGTTGAGAACGGTGGCAACTTCTTTAGACTATATAGAATAATGGTGGCGATTGCTGCAAGTGCTATCAAAGATAGCTACCCTATAACTTCTATGGAAATAGTAGAGTTGTGTAGAGAAATTGATGCTGATTGTGGCAGTATTTACAAAGCCAGAAATATGGAGTCAGAAGCGGAACATGCTTTGAACTTTGCTCTAAAGGGATAATATATGATTGCTGGTATTGTTAATATGGCACATGATGCCAGTTTAGCATTGATAGACGATGATGGTAATATTGATTTTGCATCATCATCTGAGCGTTACTGTAAAATCAAGCATCATACACATCTATCAAAAACACTCTTAGATAAATTCATGAATGCTGACACCAAAGTCTTTTATGAAGATATTTTTATGGATCACAAAGAAATGTTTTGGCTTGGTGGTAAACATTTAAAAAGTAAAAAAATGTCAAAAGCATTTTGGGCTCAGCTTCCTGATAATGAAAGACCTAATTATGGATTGTTTAGAGATTTATCTTATAGATCAGACTTTTTCTTTAAGGCAATTGATACTTGCTTAGATCATCATAGATCACATGCAGCAGCAGCATTTTATACAAGACCTTGGGAATCTTATGCAGACACTGTGATTATGAGTCTTGATGGTGCAAGCAAAGATACATTTACATCAAACAATATATACACATATGATAAAGACACTAATACATTTGAAAATCATTTAACTAGCAATCATTCTATTGGACAATTTTACAGCGAAGTCACTGAAAGGGTTGGATATCATAATTTTGAAGAAGGTACAGTCATGGGACTTTCTTGCTATGGTGAACCTGAATATTATGATTTTTTGAAGAAATTACATACTGATCTATTCAGTCAAGATGTTCATATAAAAACTTCTGTGCTTATGCTAGGTGAACGTAATATAAGAAATTTTTGTGATCCTCATTTTAAAAAGTTAGGCGATTTCAATAAAGTAAATATGGCAGCTTCTCTGCAAAAATGGGCAGAAGAAAAAATCATGCACTATGCAAAGATAGCAAGACAGTATGGATCAAAGCTTTGCTACTCTGGTGGAGTCGCACAGAATATTCTAGCAAATTCAAAGATACGGGATTTGTTTGATGATATGTGGATTACTTCTGATCCAACAGACGGAGGTAACTCATTAGGATGTGCTGCATGGGAATATTGTAATCAATTTGGCGGCACTAAGATCAATTGGATTGATGCATATCTAGGGCATGACATTGATCGTGAAGTTAATCCAAGAGAAGTTGTTGATTATATTCTTGAGCATAAAGTTTGTGGTATTGCAAATGGTAAAGCTGAATGGGGACCAAGAGCGCTAGGTAATAGATCGCTGATTGGTGATGTTCGTTATGACATTAAAGACACTGTAAATGCAATTAAGAAGAGAGAATACTTTAGGCCATTTGGTCCTCTGATTCTAGAAGAAGAGTTTGATAAGTGGTTTGAAGGGCACACAAATGGATACATGCAATATGTCTGTAAACCAAAGCATGACTTACAATCTGTTATTCATGTTGATGGAACTTCAAGAGTGCAGACCGTGCCTGCCAACTCAAGATCAATCATTAGACCTATTCTAGAAGAGTATTTTGAACGCACAGGAGTGCCTATGTTGCTAAATACATCACTAAACATTAAAGGTAGACCGATGGTTAATGATGAAAAAGATGCAAATAGGTTCGAAAAGAAATATAGCGTGAGGGTATTTTAATGAATGTTGAATATTATACTGACCCTTGGCCGCATGTAGTCATAGATGATTTCTTACCTAATTACATCTTTTCTTCTTTAGTTGATATAAAAGAAGAAGTTTTAAATATCTTTGACGATTGCATAAAGCCCAAAGAACAAAAAAGATATTATGTAAACTGTATTTTAGAAGATTCTCTTTTTCTTAGCGATTTGAAAGATGTTGACCAAGCTGAGGAAATTAAAAAACTTTTTAAAGATACCGGCTTATATGATGTCATAGATGAATATAATATTTTTTTGAGAGATAATAACGATCTTTTAGAAGTTTATGGCGCCCTTTCTGATAAGGAAAAATATAATTTTTTTAAATCTGGTGTTCAGATACAAGACCCGGGATTTGAATATGAAATTCATCCTGAAGCTTCTGGTAAATTAATGAGTTTAATTGTATTTATTACTCCAGAAGATAATTATGGAACATGGTTATATGAATCAGAAACTCAGGATTATTATCAGCCGAGTAAAAAGATTGAATGGAAACAAAACAGAGCGTTTATTTTTTGTGGTAAAAAAGATTTGACATGGCATGCTTTCAGTGCTAAGGCTGATGAAGAGCAAAGGTTTACATTAGGAACATTCTTTCACAGAATATAGGAATAAAAAAATGATAGCAAAAGTATTTTGGAGAATCTTTTCTCTTGACACCAGCACTCATAGGAAGTATACTCTTTTATATGATGACTTGTGTGAGTAAGCTCCCTTGGTGGAAACGGTAGACACGACAGACTTAAAATCTGTTAGCCTTTGGCTGTGCCAGTTCAAGTCTGGCAGGGAGTACCAAATTAGTTTTCGACGACGGTCGGAATAGTATAGTGACTGAATAATCCGTGGCAGATGCGGATAAGGTAATACCGAAGGGGTTTAGCGACCCGTCTTAGCGGATGCAGGTAGGTTTGGACCTAGTAGACAGGAGTTTGCCAGTGGTCCATTGTGGGTAATCCTTAATCCCACCTATACATTTTATAAGAAGGAAGATATGTTCTTAACACCCTGTGTATCCTTATGTAAAATAAATGAAGGTAAATGTCAGGGTTGTGGCCGCACTTTAGAAGAGATTGCTAAGTGGCGCAAATATACTGATGAAGAAAGACTTGACGTTATGAAAAGATTAGGATATGGTAATAAACGTAATAGAAAACGGAAATAAGCCATGAATATCTTTTATCTTGATCGTGACCCAATTGTAGCAGCACAGATGCACTGTGATCAGCATGTACATAAGATGCTCCTAGAGACTGCACAAATGTTGTCTACTGCTCACCGAGTGCTAGATGGACAGCTAACAAAACGTCTATCTGTTTCTGGTAAGACTATGGTAAAATACTGGGTGCATCCAGACGAATATAAAGAACAGACTTTGTACAAAGTTGCTCATCTCAAGCATCCATCTAACATCTGGATTCGTGAATCTGTAGAACACTATGGCTGGGCTAAAGATTTGCTGAATGCATTGTCTGATGAGTACACTCATCGGCACGGTAAAGTTCATGCAACGTCTATCAAAGTTGCGCCGCTGCTTCAGTTGCCTCCTAAGTCTATGAAGATGAACGGCGGCTGGACACCGCCGCCTCAGTGTATGGATGATTATCTTAAGCAGCCGAACACTGTGCTTGCTTATCGTGACTTCTATATCAAAGAAAAGTCTAAGTTTGCTCGGTGGAAAAAAACTCGTAAAAGTCCAAATTGGTACTTGACTCCTTCTACTCAGAATACTACATTACATATGTAAGACAGAGAAAGAGAGAAACCAAATGATCAACATCGGCATGGAAGTCTGGTATGTAAACACAAAGCCAGTAGGTGTTACTGGCGTAATCACTGATGTATTTACCTACCCCGGTGATGTTGACACCACTGTTGTTGTTCAGTATGATG
>Ga0206126_10004840_pt1 | contig 12706 bp, 11 predicted proteins | sample Helgoland_Spring_5_FD_148621 | JGI IMG/M metagenome (GOLD analysis project Ga0206126, IMG submission 148621) | Pelagic subsurface seawater microbial communities from Kabeltonne, Helgoland, North Sea - Helgoland_Spring_Bloom_20160412_1 | ecosystem: Environmental > Aquatic > Marine > Epipelagic ...
ATTCATTGCAATCGCTAACAGCAGAGAATGGTAATGCTAGAGCAATGATTCAAAATAAGTTATTGAATTATGCACCAGAGATAAGTGGAAAACTTAAACACAATATTTTTAAGACTTTGATAAGTGGAGAAGAAGTTGAAGCTAGGTTGCTGTATAAGAATACTCAAATGATTAAGGGTTACTCAAGGTTTATGTTTAATTGTAATGAGCTACCAAAAGAAGTAGAAAACACAACTGGGTATTTTCGTAGATTTTTGATTTTACCTTTTAGATTTACTATACCAACTAATAAGGTAGATCCAGATTTAGCTAAAAAAATTATTAATTCTGAATTGTCTGGTGTTTTTAACTGGGTGCTAGTTGGTTTGATTCGTCTACTAGAAAATAAAAAGTTTACAATAAGTGAGATAATAGAAAATCAAACTCTACAATATCAAAAAGAAAGTGATAGTGTTTTGATGTATTTAGAAGATGAAGATTACCAAAAATCAGTTGTAAATGATAGACCATTAAAAGATTTGTATTTAGAATATGATTTGTATTGTAAATCTAGTGGTTACCATCAATGCTCACTTCGTACATTTTCAAATCGTTTGAAAAAAAATGGTTTTATGGTTAAGCGAAAAAGTTATGGGAATGCTATATATATTGAAAAGAAAAGAGAGACTCGTTCTGAAGAAGAAGTATTAGAGTTAATAAATGAAATTGATTTTTAATGTAGATAATGTAGGAAATGTACGTTAAAAACAAAACTTTTTTTTAGCATGAGCAATTATAGATATCAACTAGAAAAGTATAACGGAATGAAAACTCGTTATACTTGTCCTAGTTGCGAAAAATCAAAAAAATTTACTCGCTACATTGACACTCACACAAATGAGTATGTGGGGAATGTTGTTGGATATTGTGAAAGGATCAATAAATGTGGATATCATTATAAACCAAAACAATATTTTCAAGATAATAACATTACTACTATTAAAACTTTTTCAATCCCAACTATAAAAAAACAACCAAAACCTAGTTTCTTTAATGTTGAGGTAATGAATAATAGTGTTGGGAGTAAAAACTCAAATCACTTTATTAATTTTTTATCTAAGATATGGGATAGGAGTAAAGCAGAATTTCTTGCAAATAAATATAATGTAGGAACTTCAATTCATTGGAATGGAGCAACAACTTTTTGGCAACAAGATATTAAGGGCAATGTAAGAACTGGAAAGATAATTCTATACAATGCTAATACTGGTAAACGAATAAAAAAGTATTATCCTAGTTGGGAACACAAAAAAAGACAGTTAAATAATTTTAATTTAAAACAATGTTTTTTTGGTGAACACTTGATAAATACAGATAGGAGCAAACCTATAGCAATTTGTGAAAGCGAAAAATCAGCAATTATATGTAGTGAATTTTTCCCTCAGTTTATATGGTTAGCTACTGGAGGTATTCATAATCTCAGCAGAGATAAATCCAAAGTATTAAAAGGAAGAAATGTTATATTATTTCCTGATGTTGGAGGTTATAATTTATGGAATGATAAAATTCCAAAACTTACAAGTTTAGCTACTTTTAAAACTTCAACTTTATTAGAGAAAAATGCTACTGAAAAAGAAAGAAAAGATGGGTTAGATATTGCTGATTATCTTCTGAGATCACTTAGCTATTAAAATACCCTAAATCTTAAAAAGTGTGAATATAGTGTGAACATTAAAAAACCAGTAATTTCAAAATATGCTTGAAAGTACTGGTTATACTAGTGACCATGACAGGATTCAAACCTGTAACCTCTTGAGCCGTAATCTAGAGGTTGGTTATTTGTCTATTACTTATTTCTTATATGTTTATTGATATTTTCTATTTTTATGAGTAAATATAGGGGATATTTGTTAATATCTTTTTTATGTTTATTAATATATAAAGTGTGAACATAGTGTGAACATTATTACTTTTGTTTAAAATTAAAATTCTATGTCTTATATTATTTCAATTTATTTTGAGAAAAGAAGAAAGAAATCCAATGGTAAATGCTCGATTAAATTAAGAGTTTACAATAAGTCTGACAATGCCAAAAAAGTAAGATATTTTACTACTGGTATTCACTTAACAAAACAAGAATTTGAAACGATTTGGATAAATCCTGATAACAAAAATTTAAGAGGTAATAATAAACAGATTTATTTAAAACTTTTAGAATTTGAAAAAAGAGCTAATGATGTTGCTGATGCAATGACTTTTTTTGATTTTGCTAAGTTTGAGATGAAGCTCTTTAGAAAGTCTACAGATAATAATAGTTTGAAGTATTATTTTGATTTGATTATCAATGATAAATTAAAAAATAACAAAATAGGTACAGCCGAAAGCTATAAATATACTCTTAGCTCTCTTGAAGATTTTTCAAAAACTGATAATCTTACTTTTAATATCATTACTCCACAATGGTTAAAAGAGTATGAAAATTATATGCTATCAAATAACAAAAGCTATTCTACTATTGCTATCTATACAAGAACGTTAAGGGCAGTATATAATAAAGCCATTGAGCAAAATGATATCAGTAATGATATCTATCCTTTTGGGAAAAATAAATATAAGATTCCAAGAACAAAAAAAGTAAAAAAGGCTTTAAACTCTCAGCAATTAAAGGTTTTATTCAATGCAGAGGTTTCAAACAGTAATGAGCAAAAGGCAAAAGATTTCTGGTTTTTCAGTTACTCATGTAATGGTATGAATTTGAAAGATATTGCTTTACTTAAATACTCTGATATCAAAGATGGTAAGTTTACTTACTATAGAGCAAAAACTTTTGACAAGTCAGCAGAGAAAACAGAAATTACTATTTATTTAACTGATTTCACTAATAGTGTTTTAAAGAAGTATGGTAATAAAAAGAAAAATGGTTATGTATTTGATATTATAGACATTAAACAAAATGCTACAATTCAATATAAAAAAATTAAAAACTTCACTCGTTATATTAATGACCATATTAAAAGAATAGCCAAAGAATATGAATTACCATTAGACCTAAGTACTTACTGGGCAAGACATTCATTTGCTACTAATTCATTGAGAAAAGGAGCTAGTATGGAGTTTATATCTGAGGCTTTAAACCATAGTGATCTTAGTGTAACTAAAAACTACTTTGCAGGATTTGAGGACAAAGCAAAGAAAGAGTTTGCTGACTCATTACTTGATTTTTAATTCTTTTTTTTTAACCTACATTTCCTACATTACCTACATTTTTTTCTTAAATTAAGAATTAATAACCATTTTAAAAACGTTTTTAAATGAATGCACTTGAACAAAAGATCCTGGAGCTTCTTCCATTATTATCTGAAGATGCAAAGTTTAAAGCTAGATTAATTCTAGGGGAGAATCCAAGTTTTACCAAGAAAAAAAAGACTAGCAATCACTTAACAAAACAAGAAGCAGTAGTGCTAGTTAGAAAATTTTTAAAAATAGACCAATAAAAAACCCCTACATTTCTGTAAGGGTATTTCTCTTGTGAAGAACATACCTCGATAGTTTAAACTAACAGTTTTCTGCTATTTAATATATTCTATATGTTTCTTTTTTCCATCCATTTAGAAATTTGTTTTTAACTCTTCATCCAAATCAAAATCATTAAGTCTGTATAAATCAACTCCATCATATTTACATGATCTTTCTTGACTAGAGTTATTAAATTTTTCTAAATCTTTTTCACTTAATTGCTTGCCTTCACAATCATAGGCTCCGCCATACATTAAATAATACCCATTTAATGATTCTTTTGTAGATGTGATTTCTCTTTCAGAAACATCAAAACCAATTTCACTTTCGGTGTAAAAAACATCTCTAACAACTGCAACAAATTCACCATCTTGCTCAAAATTTAATGCTAAATTAACAGCATCATAAGACTCTAGTTGCTCTTCTTTATAGTATCCATTTTCATTTAAATCTAATTCGTCAAATTCATCTTCACCATATTTATCAATAAACTCATCTTTAGTTAATTCAAATATTACGGTATTATACTCACTACCGTTCCCGTATCCTGAAAAATGTATACTTACTTTTTCTATTTTATTTTTTGAAAAACCTTTGATTTTTGACCATTCATGAAAAACTTTGATACAATTATCTTTAACGTCATATTCAAACGATTCAAATTTTGAGGGAATATTAAGGTTGAAACCATCTGGAGGAGTAAAACCAAGATTTTCTTCAGTTATTGTATAGGCCGCACTACCTTTTGAAATATTAATAGTATTAAGATAACTTCCATTATTTCCAAGATTATAAGTGTCCAAAATTATTTTGCCATTAACATAATTTATTAAATCAGTATTATCATCAAAGTTTAATTCACAAAAATTTAAAAATTCAGATCCGTCATAAAAAAGAGTTTCTACATTATTTTCATTTAATATTACATCGCTTTCTCTGTAGTCTCTTCCATCTTTAGATTTAAACCTCACATCATAATATTTTTGAACTAAAAATTTTATGGTATTATGATTTTTTCCTACAAAACATTTTAGTTTTATATTTTCTTCAATTCCACGAATTTCAACACATTTATCACTTGGATTAGCCCAATTTGTTTTTGTATTGTTAATAATGGGTATAAGTTTTTCTGCCAAATCAGTAAATTTATTTTCTGTCATAGTTATTGTTTAGTTAACTATACTAAGATATATAATTTAACTTAATAGTTAAATTACAAGTATCATAGAATATTATTATAAATTTTTTAATTTATTCTTTAGGAAAGTGTCGAATCAATCCTTTACCCTCAGAAATCACAAATCCAATCTTACCCTTATAAGATGATTCAGAACAACCATATGAAACATAATCAGTTCCTTCATAGTTAATAATTTTATAGTACTTACACTTTTGTTTAATGTTATTTACGATTAAATCATAGGGGTTTTTAGAATTATCAGTTTTTAGACCAATCAAATCATCTATTTTACTTCCTCTTGAAAACACTAATAAAAACCTATCATCTTTGGAGTTATAACTCATCCATTTAGAGGATTTATTTCCTTCTATTGAATCTTTAACGATGTTAAAACCATAGTTTATCCAATCATCATCAGTACTATCGTATTCATATCCATTTTCAATTACAAACTTTTTAAACATATCTATAGAATTTATGGACATTAACTCTTCATAGGTTTGACTAAAAGAAACAAAAGGAATAAATAAAATTAAAAGAAGCTTTTTCATAACTCAAATATAGGAAACTTAACCATATTACTTTTTTAAGCTATCTTTTTAATTAACCTTATAACTTGAGTTGTAGAAAATTGTTTCCCAGTAGAGGTAACAAAACCATTACTATTTAATGCTTCTGCAATCTCTCTTAATTTCATATTCTTATAATCCATAAGAGATACAAAACCTAATGCTCTTTTGTTATGTGGATTATGATTTGCTTTATGTTTAATCGATTCAATAGCTTTTAACCTTGCTTCTTCTGTCAAGTTTTGAGGGTTACCAAGTTTCTTTTCAGATTGAGCAAGAGCAGATTTTATTCTCTTGGATATTGTCTTTGCTTCATCTTGAGCTACTGCACTTAAAATATGAATTGTTAAGTTACTAGCATTTGGATTATCAACTGCAATGAAATTCACTTTACTATCCATTAAAGAAGATACAAATGAAACGTTTCTAGCTAGTCTATCTAGTTTAGCTATAAGAAGTGTTGCTTTATGTTTTTTACATAGTTCTATTGCTTCATTTAGCTTAGGTCTATATTTCTTATTAGTTCCAGTTTCAACCTCTGTAAATTCTGCATCTATTAAATCTGGTGATATGAATCGTTCAACTGCATCTTTTTGTGCTTTTAATCCAAGTCCACTTTCACCCTGTTTCTTTGTAGATACTCTATAATAAGCTATGTATTTCATCTTCATTTTATATTAACATACACAAATATACATAATTTAAACTAGTGTTTAATATATGTATAAATATAATATAGTCCAATAAAAAAGAGCCTATAAGTTACAACCCAAATAGACTCTTAAAAAAAAATTGCATTGAAAAAGGTTTTGCCCTTAATCACTTTAAAGGTAATTTAATATGTTGGATAATAAAATAGCGAATTGCTATAAGATAGAAAATAAATGAAATAACATTAATCACTACAAATATTTTATAATCCGTTGAGATTTGGTGTTTTTATAGTGGTGTGGGATAAACGTCTTAAATGAATTTTAATAATTATATTTGAAATAAAAAAATATGTTCGGAAAAGTAATATTATCTGCATCTCAAGTTGAAAAAATTAACAGTCTAGTTCCTAAACAGTTTAGAAAGGATAGTTGGATAAAAAAAGATTTTAAAGATACAAATGGTATTTTTCAACACATCAGAGATTACAGAGATAAAAAAACCTCATTTCTAGCTTCAAAAAAAAATGAGCTAGAATTCTTAAATAAAAAAGGTCTAGAAGAAATTAACCTAAAAATACTAGACCTTAAAATAAGTAAAATCATACTTTTTAATATTGAGCCTTTTGAAGCAAAACCAATAGGTATGGTTGATATTGGTATAGTAAAAAAGTTTAGTTCATCGTCTACTGGTAATAGATTTGAAAATGGAATGGTTGGCTATGCAATTGAGCAAGCATTTGATGACGTTTGGGCAAAAAATAATGCTCAAGAAAATGCTTTAAATGAAGTCAAGATTGAATTTTTAAAGAAAACTGCCTCCTTATACCCAGAATGTAATATGATTTTCAAGTTTGAATCAGAATTTAGAGAAATGGGTTCAAGTGGTAATGTTTTTATTTATTTAAAAGGAACAGCTTCAATTGGAGACAATAGTGGGATGGAAGAGATTAAAAGTGAAAAATCTAGGTTATTAAATGAATTTGAAGTTAAAAAGGAGGAACTAACAAAACAAATACAAATCATTCAAGAAGAGTATAATTTTATTCAAGAGAATATTGGTAAAATACCTAAATCAAAATCAGAAATTGAAAAGATGTTAGGGAAATAATTAACGTAAATACAAAATAGATGCTATGAAAAAAATAATTTATTTTACCCTTAGTTTTACTTTTTTAATTTCTTGTAACGTAAAAGAGACCAAAGAATATAAAGCTCTATTAAATAAGAATAATGAGCTTAAGGTAATAATTGATAGCCTTGAAAATACTTCAGAAAACAGGTTTTTAAAAGCTAACAATTTGTTTAAATCTAAAAATTATGAAGAAGCAATAATTGCATTTGAAATTTTTATAAAAAACTATAAGGATAGCTACTACTACCCAAAAGCAAAAAAAAATCTTTCAATTTCTAAAACAAGATTTAAAAATATAGAAATAGAAAAAGAGAGAAAGGAGAGGTTAAAATTCAAAATATTTAAAGAAAGTAATCCTGTAAAAATTGATAGTATTTCAATTAAAGCTTATGGGTTTAATTTTACAAATGAATTTACATTTGATAGGTATGATGATACATATCACTATAGAAAAGCTGAAAGAGGCAATAAGTTTTTATCTTTTGATGTTACTATTACATCAGAAAAAAAAGACCCTAATCTTCCTCTTTTTTATATTTATGTTTTTGAAAAAAATAAGCTAAAAAGACTTTCCAGACTTAAGGGTATGTCATATGAATTTTATAAATGGGAGGACTATGGTACTTATTTAGGGAATTACTCTGATTATAGTAATGATTTTTCAAGAACTAAAAGAATAAGATTTGATGTTGGAGAACAATTGCAAGTTTCGAAATATAGAGGAAAAGAAATCTATTTAGTCGTATCAAAAAAAGAAAAAGCCTCGAGACAATCAACAAGAATAGGAAACCCTGAAATTGAATACAGTCCTTATAGCATAGATATAGATATTCCTGAAATCCTTGATATTGAAACTTTTGAGAAAAACTTTATTCTTGTTAGAAGACTTAAATAAACCATAGGCATATTTTCTTTTTATTTAAATTTAATCTTTCCATGGTAGTGAGGTTGCTAAGGTGTATCAAAAAGATAATCTAATTCAAGCTCTTTAAGCATCTTGTTAAGTTCCTTTTGAGATAAGTCATTGTTTGTATTTAACTAAACACTCTCGCAGTATCCAGATATTCTTGAGTTTCTTTCATTTATAAAAGTCATCACATTTTTCATATAAGTTTTGTATTCAATCACGTTCTTTGGAATTGGATTTAGTTCAAAATTAGTATGTGGTAAATAAAATTTTATTGAATTATAATCTTTTGAAACTAAATCTTGTAATAAAAAATATTGAACATAGCCCTTAAAATCTCCAAATAAATTAAAAAAGGAGTTGTAATTACCCAATGTTTTTGATAAAGGATTTGGTTGGTTAGAGTAATAAAGTCTTATACACTCCAATGTTAAATCCCACCTATCACAGATTTGTTTGTTCACTCCTCTTGATTGATTAATTGTGAAATGATTATTAACCTTTTTTGCAGGAAAAATAATATAGCCACCAATACTAGTACATAAAGTTAAAAATGAATCTATCTCATTAGGGGAAATGTGTTTAATAATATCTTTCATCTCAGGCCATTTTCTATAAGTATGACCTATTGAATCACTTGACAACACAAACTCTTGTGAGCCTAACATATGAATCATCCTTCCTTGTGAGTATTTATCTAAACTAAAAAAATATCCACTTTGAAGATGTTTACTCCACAAGTACATATGGTATTCTCTCAAAGTTTTACTATGCCTGTCAGGGTCTTTATAGTTTCCATTTTTATCCTTTGGAGTATCAGAAAGGGAACTAAATTTAATGTCAATCATACTCAAAGGTAATAATATAACAATTTAGGGTGGGTTAATTTAAGTGATATAGCGAAGTAAATACATTATGAAAATATAGGTAAATAGAAGTATACTCTAAAAATGACTAATGAAAGAAATCCTGCATTTATGTAAAACGTCTTAAAAACACTCTTTTAAATTACTAGTTTATCCGCGTTATTTTTTCCAATTTGGTATATACCTCTTTCTAGTTTGAGCATCTAATCCAATAATTTCTCCTGATTGTTTATTTAGAAGCCAAGCTGTAGCTCCTTCTCTTGTATACACCTCCCAAACGTGAGATTCAGGTGTTCCATTAACCACTTGTTGAGGTTGATTTGATTCGGTACTTGTAAATGCAGTTATAATTGTGTAGAATCCAACTATTGCAAATGCTAATAATGTAATGTCTTTGATGTTTTTCATTTTATTTTAATTTAAGTTATTCTCAAATATAAATAAAAGTTCAAAGTATGATGAAAAAAATTATATTTGTTTAAATACAAATAGATGCTATGAAAACCTCTGTTTTTTTCAATAAAATTAATAATTGGGATGATTTCAATAATGCTCTAATTCTACTCAACAATAAGGAGAAGGGGGATGCATTTGAACTTCTAACTAAACTTTACTTTCTTATTGACCATAAGTATGACAACTATGATAATATCTGGTTGTTGTCTGAAGTGCCTAAAAAAGAGCTAGAAATAATAGGGCTTGAATCTAGAGATTTAGGAATTGATTTAATAGCAAAAAAAGGAAATGAATATCATGCTATACAATGTAAGTATCACACAGATAAAAATCAAAATGTAACTTTCAGAGAGGTTTCAACTTTTATTTCATTACTTGGTGGTTACGATAAATTGACAGAGGGGTATATATGTTCAAGTGCTATATCAACATCCAAGAACTATGATGATGTTAAGAAAAAGCATATTTCAAAATTATTAGGAGATACTTGGAATAACTTAGATAAAGATTTTTTTGATAGAGTAAGAAAATATCTAAATAAAGAAGCATATAACCCTATTCCATACTACCCAAGACCTCATCAAGAGAATGCAACAAACGAGGCATATAATCACTTTATAAAGAATCAAGAATCAAGAGGTAAACTTATTTTTCCATGTGGTGCTGGTAAGAGTTTAACTGGTTTTTGGATGATGGAAAAGTTGGACTCTATGTCTACAGTAATTGCTGTTCCAAGTTTATCATTAATTAAACAAACATTAGATGTTTATCTAAAAGAAATTGTAGCTAGAGGAATTAAAGTTAATTGGTTATGTATTTGTTCCGATGAAGGTATAGGAGATAATAGTGAAATAAGATTTAAAACCGATGACATTGGAGTTCCTTGTAAGACAGACCCAGAATACATTAAAGAATGGCTAGTTGAAAACAAGGATACGCGTAATATAATATTTACAACTTATCAGAGTAGTAGATTAATAGCAACTATCTCAAAAGAGCTAAACCACACTTTTGACTTGGGTATTTTAGATGAAGCACATAAGACTGTTGGAGGTAGTGATAAGTTATTTAGTCACTTACTTTTTGAAGAGAATATTTCTATAAGAAGTAGGATATTTATGACTGCTACAGAGAGGTTTTATAGCGGTAGTAAGGACGATATTGTATCAATGGATGACAATGATGTCTATGGAGATATCTTCGCTCAAATGAGCTTTAAGGAAGCAATAGATTTAGAACTTCTAACCGATTATAAAATCATTACCATAGACATTAAAAAGTCAGAAATTTCAGAGTTTATTAAAGATAATGGTCTTGTAGAATTAAATAGTGTTTGGAAGAAAGAAACAGAGGCACGTTCATTAGCTTCAATGTTAGCATTGAGAAAAGCAATGAAACAATTTCCTATAAAAAATGCAGTATCATTTCACTCTTCTATAGCAAAAGCTCAAAGAAATAAAGAGTTACATACACATATTACAAGTAACTATGGTTATGAACCAATAGACACTTATACTGTTTCTGGTAAGGATAAAACTTCTGTAAGGAATGATATAATTCAAGAGTTCGCTTCATCAAAGAAAGCCTTAATAACCAATGCTAGATGTCTTACGGAAGGTGTGGATGTTCCCAATATTGATTGTATAGTATTTGCAGACCCAAGAAAAAGTAAAGTTGATATAGTTCAAGCATTAGGTAGAGCACTAAGAAAGAAGGATGGAAAAGATTGGGGTTATGTTATACTTCCAGTTATTTATGATGGAGATACCAATGAAATAGATAACGATAACTTTAATGAAATACTATCTATAGTTAGAGGCCTTGCGGCAAATGATGAAAGGATAATTGAATATTTTAAAGATAAAAGTCTAGGTAAAGGAAAAGAACGAAGTGGAGGTGCTGAGGTTTTTACAATGATTTCTGATACATTATCAGAGTCTGATTTCGCAGAACAACTCAATATTAGAATTTGGGAGAAACTATCGAGATTTAATTGGATGCCTTTTGATGAGGCTAGAGAATTTATTCGTTCTTTGAATCTAAAATCCTATGAAGATTATAAAGTCTTACATAAAAATAATAAACTCCCAAAGAATCTTCCGATTGACATAAGAACAACATATAAAAATATGGGGTTTATCACAATGCCAGACTTTTTAGGTTATGAAAGTTTATTTCAAGAATGGTTACCCTTTAAAGAAGCTCGAGAATTTATACACAAATTAAAATTAAAAACACAAAAAGATTGGTATCAATATTGTCAAAGTGGAAATAAACACTTAAAAATACCGTCAGCTCCAAATCAAATATACAAAGATAAGGGCTGGATAAGTTTAGGAGATTGGTTAGGGTCTGGGACAATATCTACTCGTGATATAAAGTATAAATCCTTTAAAGAAGCCCGAGAATTTGCAAGAAAACTCAATTTAAAAACTAGTAAAGATTGGAGAGAATATTGTAAAACAGAGGCCAAACCAAGCGATATTCCAAATTTTCCAAATCAAGTTTATAAAGAAAAAGGATTTATTTCTATGCCTGACTTTTTAGGTTATAAAAATTTATTTCAAGAATGGTTGCCCTTTGAAGAAGCTCGAGAATTTGCACGTAAGCTCAATTTAAAAACGAGGAAAGATTGGAGAGAATATTGTAAAACAGAGGCCAAACCAAGCGATATTCCAAATTTTCCAAATCAAGTTTATAAAGAAAAGGGTTGGAATGGTATGGGTGATTGGTTAGGGTCTAAAACAGTTGCCCATCGAAACAGGAAGTTCTTGCCTTTTGAAGAGGCACGAGCATTTGTTCGTTCACACGGATTCAAAAGTGAAAAAGAGTGGCTTCAGTTTTCTAAGACCAAAGAGATGCCTGATAACATTCCTATTTATGCAAAACAAACTTACAAGGAGAAAGGGTATTTATCAATGGCTGATTGGTTGGGTAATAATAAACCACCATATGGTGATAGAGAATTTATGCCCTTCACAAAAGCCAAAGAATTTGTTCACAATCTTAATCTAAAAAATAACCTTGAATGGAGATTGTATTCTAAATCTGGCAAGCGACCTTATTATATTCCAGGAGCACCCGAACAAAAATATAAGAATAAAGGTTGGAAAGGTTGGGCTGATTTTCTTGGTAAAGAGTAAATCATAGGCATATCATCTTCCTTCAAAACCTGAAAGAACTTATAAAGATGGACGGAAAGGTTGGGGAGATTTTTAGGTAAAGAGAAGTGAAAATTAATATTAAAAACAAAAACACTACATAGTCTATTGGATAATGTAGATTATAAATAAAATAGAATATGAAATTTAATAACGAGACAATACTAGAGGCGGTGAAAGAATGGTTAGAGAATGAGGAATCAGCAGAGACAAAATATGGTCATATTTCTAACTGGGACGTGAGTAACGTCACTGATATGAATAGACTTTTTATGGATGCACATACA